>Ga0123357_10011639_pt1 | contig 11297 bp, 9 predicted proteins | sample TergutEmb28metaG_FD_89873 | JGI IMG/M metagenome (GOLD analysis project Ga0123357, IMG submission 89873) | Embiratermes neotenicus P4 segment gut microbial communities from Petit-Saut dam, French Guiana - Emb289 P4 | ecosystem: Host-associated > Arthropoda: Insects > Digestive system > Gut ...
ACCTTTTGACGCCTAATGACGACTATAGTGGTCGTACCGCACCGCTAACCTCTAAATGTTGCATTTTATATATTTATTCAACACATATAGGTACTGAATATTTTAAACATGGTATATACTCTCTATTTTTTCCTCTTCAAAATGCAGTTTGTTTCATAATTCTATCATCTTTGGTTCCTGGATTATTCACATTTTATATACAGGGTGTGCTAAAATTAAAAAAAATAATTCCGGCGCCAAAAGGTTAAGAGATGCAGATTTTTCCAGTTACTGTGTTGTGGTAGTAGAAGTCTACAATTCTCTAGAACTCTGATGATGGTATATCACATTTACAACCATTCAGTTCCTTAATTTTATGCATTCTACAATCAAAAAGAAAGCAAAAAATGAAAAATAAAAATATAACAATTAAAATAATTAAAATAAACAGCAGTTAGGAGACAGGGAAGTCAAACAGAGTTTGCCTCCAAAATATTTAGAAATTTTGTACTTTTCAAGTACTGGACAATGGACAAAGTCCAAAAATTGAGGGGCTCAATAGACGACTGGTCAGACTGCAGTAATAGACTTGAAGGTGATTAATTACACATGATGTTTTATGACCTTTGGGTACTTCAGATTGCTGTTTTAACTACTGAGATTATGTAATGTTACATGATGTATAGTGAGATAAGTGTGAGTGATGTGTGAGGAAACAGAAGTACCATATATTAAGTTGCTATTCTTGCCTTTGCCTGGAGGAACTAACAGAAGCCATATCCATAGATTACATAGAACCTGTCCAATATTATGTAGTAGCATGTAGAAACAGACTATAAATAGTTAATGTTTCATAAGTTTTTGAGTGTAAAGTGAAGATGAAGTGTTGTCCTTACCTCTCTGCGTGTCTTGTCAACTTCTTCAGGCAGGTCATCAGGTGGGCTCTTCAGCGTCTCCAGTGGGAACTTTGGGAAGTCACTGAAACTCCTTCTACCATCAATCAGACTAGGGTCCAGTTCCAGGATGGGATTTTTTTCCTCCAGCTCACAACGCATATCCTCAAATGATTTGTTCTCCTGCACAAAAAATGCTACTGTTGTAACTAGAGACAGAATGAATTTTGAAAAAGTCTTGGAGTCACTCTCGTTCATATGTGATTCCCCAAATTATGGCACTTTGATCCAGCCATTATTTGTGATTTCAGTGCTGATACAGTTTATAATTTCTATACAAATACCAAGCTTCAATTTGAGCACCAGTCGCTGTTTACAATTGCCTTGCTAGTTCCCATGTACTATTTCAAGCCTGCATAGTATGTTGCATTCTCTTTGCCTACTTCAAAACTTGGCTAGGCTACTACAGTATTTACAATTTCTGTACCAATACAAAGCTATAGTACAAAACCTGACTCCTGTCACAGTTGTGATATTGTTGGTGTTCAGTTGAACATTTAATGATCTTAACATATCTAGTGGTCTCCTTAACAAAACACCTGTTTTGTGTAAAAACAGCTTCACCAGAATGTTTTCGTTGTAGGCTGATATTTCAAGAAGCATATAGACCCATTTTCAGTTTTATGTCTTTATAGCTCCGAACATGCACATCTGTTATGAGTAATGATGTTAATATATGTAAGTTCTGCAACTGGCTCACATTTGTATGTTTTGACTACCTGTGATAACGTTTACTACACCAAAACTCACACCAGTGTTGTTGCATAACTTACATTCCATAGCGAAGTGTCCCAGACTCCAAAGAAACCAGTGAATGTGGGAGGTTCATAACCTTGCTTCACCGTCACAATGGCTGTGTTGTCATCACGGTCTGAGGGATCTGTGGTCAGAATATTAGCCATGGTAAAGCTGAGTAAGGGCATTGCACTAGTCTATACTTACCTCCTTTGGATGGTCATGCAATTGGCTGAAGAGTGACTGTGTGAAATATGCTACTGAATGCATGTCCAATATCTAGTAGTAGCAGTAGTAGTAGTGTGGTGGTAGTAAAATAGAAGTAGTAGTAGTGTGGTGGTGGTGGTTGTAGTAGTAGTAGTAGGAGGAGGAGGAGGTGTTGGTACTCACCCTAATGGGGCAATGCAAATAGAGCTGTCAGGTTCTCCTTTCCTGCATATTACCCTCTGCCATTTTTTTGCATATATTTATATGTTTAATCTTCTAACTGTTCACCTCTTTGCAAACTGACCTATGCCCATAGTCACTGTACCATTATCATCTATGGATTTAATGTGTACATGTTAAGTTTCAAACAATTCCATTTTGCTAGTGTTATATTTTTTTCTTACATATAAACACACTAACTGTACTCAGCTCCACCCTTGAAGCAAGGTTCTTTCCTGTTTTTTTTTTTTTAAATCATCCAACTTCTGTGTCACTTCAAGAAACTCAGAAATGAAGGCCAAGTGGTCTCTTCTCACTTCTGTATGGAAATGTAAAGGCAGTGCCTGCGCCATACGTCATGTACAGCCATGTCCTGTTCCTTATGGGGCCCATGTGGCACAGGCACTTGAATAGTCATGCAGCCTGTGGTTTGGGTGTGCTTGTGTGTCATATTACTGCTGACTGTGATGTAATCAACCCTGTAGACCTGTAGCATCTGCATGACATGTAGCAAAGAGCCATGGGAAAGGAATAAAGTAACAGAAAGCCAATCATATGTGACTTTCTGTTAGGTTTGTACTTGCTAATAAAATAGTAGAATTATAACTACTCTGATGTATTTCCTGAGATCAGATTGTGATGGAGGTCACCATATTATCTCAGACTGGAAGATTGTGATGTCTTCCTCTCTATTGCCACACAGCTTAGCTGATCTTGCCAGCTGCAATGAGAACTACATAATTGCTGTTACATGTCCAGCCCAATTACATCATCACACTAGTAAGAACATGAAAGTTTTGGCGGTTAAAGTTAATGTGACTGTGCTGGCTGTTCAATTCATGTGTTCTTTAAGATGGCTGTGTGCTCATTGCTGATTTTATTCTTCACATTCTGCATTATACAATGCAGTTAGATGTTAGCAAGTCCCCTTTTGATATGTTGGGCTTACTGCAGGTGGATCTTGGAGTCAGGGGGTATATGAAGTTGGGAGCTCACAGTTGCCTCCAGTGGCAGGTTTTGATGTCAGCAGTATTGAACCTTTGGTTCTGCTAGTTTCATATTAGGTGAGGCTTTCCTGTGTATTCACAGTGTTACAATAGCACAGTCAGGCACTTCAATAATGGATGCAGAATCCAAGCACAGCAATTAAAAACAAAAACTTAAATGCACAAAACAATTTTACCTGTTATTCTACATGTGTGTGTGTGTGTGTGTGTGTGTGAGAGAGAGAGAGGAGAGAGAAATCTACTTGGACATTAAGAGAAGAATACAGATTCAGAGTGTATGAGAACAGGATGCTTCTGAGAATATTCAGATCTAAAAGGAAGTGACAGGAAGCTGGAGAAAACTGCACATTGAAGAACATTATAATTCATACCCTTGATCCCATAATATTTGGAAGATCAAGTCAGGATGATGAGATACTGGAGGCATAAATGGGTGATGTGAAGAATGCAAACTGAGTTTTGTTCAGAAAACCTGAAGGTAAGAGACCACCTGGAATATCTAGGTATAGATGGGAGGATAATATTGAAATAGATCTCAAAGAAAGAAGGTGGAAATATGGAGACTGGATTCATTTCACTCATGATGGGGACCAACGGCAGGCTCTTTTAAACACAGTACTTAGGAACATGGCGTTACAGTGTTGGGTTCCATGTAAAGTAATTTCTTTAGTAGCTGAGCAACTATTAGCATTTAAAGAGGGGCTTTGGTGTTATTATAATGCCTGTTGTCTATCACATACCTGCTGAAACCTTGCAAAGGGGGGCTTTGATGACGCTGTCTGGATATTATGATGTCATAACTACTTGCAGTCACATCAGTTTCATCCCATTATAACTATTCACAAGAAAGGATTTAGGCTATGGTGTGGCTAGTCAGGCATTCTGGTTAGAGGAGGCTTTGTAACACTTTGCAGAAGGTTCAAAGATCTTTGAATAGACTGATTTATAAGGGTCCACAAACAATATGGCAGTATTTAAGGATTAGAGAGACTGGCGTGTTTTAACTGTGATGTTAGAAACTGATAACCTCTCATAATTTTATTTTGTTAGCCTCATAAAGCAATACTTTGATGTCTAAAGGGCAGCATGTTTCCTATCCCTAGTCTTAGACTGGATAGTAAGTTGCAGTTCGAATAGCTGGTATTTCAACAAAGGCATAAACAGCTGGTGGAGCTCAGTTCTGTATGTTACAGCTAAGAACTGGCTACTGTGGCTTGTTCTTATGGTTTTCATCAGTCCCACAAGGTAGCTTACTTACTGGTAGGGCACAACTTCCTGTCTATATCTCTTTCCCAATTCTCACCACAATTGTATGCTGTCACTTGATAAAGCATGAATAATTAAACTATGAAATTTTGAAGACCCTGTGCTCATAATACTTATATATTTTGTAATCACCTGTTCTGAGATATTCTATGGCCATCTTGACAGCTCCTTTACGTTCTTCCTTATTGGAGTTGTTTCCAATCCAGAGAAAAATAGTGTTATAAGCATCCAGCATCATTACATCATCAGGTATGAGGTCAGTCTGTGTGAAGTTCGTAATCTCCTCCCCTGTGGAAGAGAATTGCAGTAATTTAATAAAAATGTACTGTGTAAAAAAGCTAGAATTTTGCCACTAAGCCTGAAGGCTAAGCTATTAGAAATGATTGTGGGTGGTGGTTCAGGAGAGGCTGAGTAAAATTTTGTCATGTAACTTAGTAATTTATGTGGCTTATCTTTCTGTGAGCGTGTGTACGATAATGTGTAACATTCAAAACATATTGATAAAATTGTGTAATTACTGCAACAGTAATCTTGGTATTGTCTTTAGAAATCAAGACGTACCCTTGAACACTCCAGAAGCATTGGAACACTGGAACAGGCGTGCAGGCATCGTGTTTGAGGAATCCGCTAGGCGCTTGTCACTGGCATACGCTTCCTTACCTCCAGTAGCTTCCCAGAAATCAGGCTTCTCTTTACCTGCAGAAATTTTAATCACTTTTGTAGACTACACAAGACCTTTAAGCCCACTGTTGGAAATTTTTAAATCGCTGAAGTGAAACAGTACGTATGAACAGGCCAGGTTTGATATAATGATTAATGGTACCCTTCCTTTTGGAAAAAAAGAATTCAAACTTTATTTTTTTGCCATTCTGCAACAAATTTTTCACACAACACTTGTAGCCCAGTTTGTGGTCTCCTGCCGTACCACACATTCTAGACTTCTGTCGGCACGTGAGTTAAAGTGGATGGCTGATAGTATGGGTGTGGATGGGTAGGACTTTGAGAGAATGGTTGATTAGTTGGGTGAGTGGGCAGGTGAGCAGTGAATTGAACAAATGGGTGTGGGTATGGGACACAAAGAGTGGGTAGACAGGTTGGTGAGGAAGTGCAGGTGAGAGTTATTGTATCAGTGGGTGCATGAGTGATTAGTTATTAAGGAGGCAAGAAAGTGAGTGAATGGATGACATTTTTTTAGGTTTAATCTGAATCTCAAAGGATTTCATTATGGTTGAAAAAAATCATGTCATTCTTATTTGGTCGTGTTGGTGTTGTTGGTGGTGGTGGTGGTGGTGGTGGTGGTGGTGGCGGCGGCGGCGGCGGCGGTGGCGGCGGCAGTTGCAATGGGGGTGTGGTTGTTGTTGTTGTTGTGAAAGTTCATTTTCTGCAATCTCATTCCTTAGTTCAGGGGAAGTGTATTGATGTTTCAGATGAACCTACTGCCTCCATTCTCAGGGTATTCCAACTTGCTGTTTGTGTCTACCTGATCAAGTAAGATTCATGTGAGGTGTATTTTAAGGAACAATTCTGATTCACCAACACATTGTCAAATCAGCAGTAGGTTGCGTATCACCTGATTATGGATGATATACACTGTCTTAAGAAATTCCACTCTGCCTCATATTTCTTCTTTCCATTAAATTTTCCTACCATCATTAAATTTGCTACATCCAAAACCAATTTTCCTTAATATTCTTGGAACTGTAGACCATGATATCAGAATAGCGTATTTGATCCTCTGTAACTTCACTTAATTTTGCTGCTGTGGAATATTTCCTTGTTGAAATTTATAAATGTTTGACACTCCACATTTTTATCTTAGTTGTTCGTATCCATGACATTATTTTTCCTTTTCTGTGCTTTTCTGGCAGAAGCAAATACTTCATTTTCTGAGGAAGAGTTTAAATCTTCCTTGCATATTTGTTAACAGTGTCATGACCTACACCGCACAATTTTCCTATTATTTCTTTTCTTATTTTTTTTTTTTTTAACTCAAGTCACCACAATATTTCAGTTCAGAAATATCTTTTGAGAGGCTTAACCACATTGCAAGTGGTACACATATTCTGCCTTCTTATGCCACATGTTACCAATCTTCACAGTTTTACTGGCATTGTAACAACCAAGGATATTTCAGAAACACTTTAATGCAAGATACAAACTGTAATGGATGCTATGAACTTCCAGAAATAAAGAAGAGGTTATAACAAGTAATGCAACGTTGTGATGGCAAGATTACTTTTCTGCTTGCTCATACACAGCTACAGCTGGCAATGCAGCCCTTCTAGTAAAGATGTGCATGGTAGAGTGGTTCTGCTGATACCTTGTCTTTGAAACACATAATTTTGTGACGGACATTATAGTGCAGATATGTATTAGACAGTCCATGTAACGAGAACTGGATGAATTCCATACTTGCTTTTCTCCAGCTGCAAGTATGTCTGACATGCATCTGGGGTATTGTATTAAAAAACTGCTTTCAGAGGATAATGAACATGCAGAAAATTAGAGGGAGGAAAACAAAGTGAGTGGATAAACATGAGACTGTGAAGTTTTTTACAGGTTGAAGACTGAAGTATTCTGGGAAGATACCTTGTCAATTTGCACTTAGTTATGAAAGTTTTGGAGGAGCTTGCTGCTTCTGTGTTCAGGGTAGTTTTTGGATTCCTCTAAAATGTTGGTAACTGAATACCAGTTGACACACTGACTTATGCCAGAAGACTTCAGCCTTCATTAACAATGCTGTGAAAACCCCAAATGTCACATTATTATAGGTTCATTAAAGATTTGATTATTAAATGGACTTAGAAACAAATCAGGGAATAAGGACTTTTTGGATGTCATCAGGTCCCAGGATAATTTATGGTTTCAGAAATATGGGCAGTAGTATAGGTCTAGGAGACTGGTATTTGAAAGGACTGCAAATGTACAAAATGTTGAAGAAATCCAGGGATTATTTATTTCTATTAGGGATGATTTTAATGAAAGAATTACAAAAATTGTAATTATGAAAGAAATACTGTGAATGGGTGTTGAAAGGAAGACAATTTCAGAGGTAGATATGCAGCAGTTTTGTTTATAACATGCTATACACCTAACAACTGTATAAACCTACCCTTACAAGGGAATTAGAAGATTAAATGAAGGAACTGAGGAGCCTGCTTCAAAATACTGCATTTCTATTACTACTTGCTACATCAGTTTTCAGGATATTCTACCGTAAATATGCTTGCAGCATATTCCTCCAAAACATTTGTGTGTATCTACTAGACTACACAGTATCACGTCAGTATCAGTGTCCTCATATTCACCATCATAATAACCCCAAATTGCTGGCAGAAGTACTTGTACCTTCGTATACTATTTCTTGTTCTCCTGGAGCAATGAATGCAGCAATCTTCTTGGCCATTTCTCGCTCATCCCCTGTGGATCCTTTACCATACCATATGTAGTTATTTCTACCAGTTTTCAACAAAAACACATCATTGGTGTTTAGTGATGCTGCTCGGCAGTCAACCTTCAAAAAGTATAGCATATCATTATTATTTGCACTTTAAAATGTAGTCATCCTAACTCTCAATTGGACCCTTGTCTTTCTCTTTACATGTCATTTCCACAAATATTAACTTTCAGACTATCTCCATTGTGTTGATGAGGTAAAAGTTGTAGGATATGTATTAAAGCCTTTCCTACATGAACATGCCCTCTGCTAGAAATTTAAATGGTAATTTAACATTGTGAGTCAGCCTGTTTTTTTTCCTGTTTGTCTAGATACAAGAAATTTTGCTATCCCAAAAAGAAATAGTTATGACTCTGAAACTAACAGAGATGTATTAGTGGAACTTTAAATGTACCTTTACTGATGTTTAAGGTTGTAACCCAGGTAATAAAAATGGTAAACAAATGGTCTATATTTTTACAGCCTTACATTAATATCTTGCATTGCTGTATTATTGAATGAAGGAATTTCATTGTTAGCTCAATTCAGTTTCTTGACACTATAGCATTGAAAACTGAGGTAGAGGAAGTGTTGCCAGTTGACCCACTACATGGACAACACTGGTTTCTTTGTTAAGACCTGCAAGCATCCACAGTCACAAAACAACATTCTCACTTCCCTGAGGAATTAATGGGTTACAGCACCGCATTAAATACATGTCTGGCTGTGCTGGGCAGAAATTTTTTATGTATCTGTTAGTTTTGAGGGTATATGGTGGCACAGATGGTTGAGGCACTGTGCTACAAGCCCGAAGATCGTGGGTTCGATTCTCCATGGTGTCATTGGAATTTTTCATTGACATAATCCTTCCAGCCACACAGCCCTGTAGTCAACTCAGCCTCTAACAGAAATGAGTACTAGAAATGTTTCCTGGGGGGTAAAGGCAGCTGGTGCATAGGGCTGACAACCTTACCACCTTCATGTGCAATTGTCTAGAAATCTGAGAACCTCAACCTCCTGGAACCCTTAGGGCCTGTTCAGGCCTGTAATGGGATTGCTTTACCTTTTTATCTGTTATTTTTGACAACAAATATTGGCATAAAACTGTCTGTAAAGAAGAACTTTTCTAATTTGATGCTCAAGTCCTCTGTCATCTACAAAATGAATATGAATTGATGTGTCATTACTATCTGACACTTTATGCTGTGCTGTTTGTTTTGGGGCCAGCACTTGATAGTAATGTGATTTCACCCATATCAACAGAGTCATTCCGACTGCTGTCACATGGAGTCTGTAGGAGCACTGATCACATGCTGCACACTGATCAGCATAATTCTGAATTACTGTCTGTGTAATTTCACTTTGGTTTAGGCACTTTTGCTTCATTCACATGTCAACTACTGTTGTAAACTGTATGGATGTAGCTATTCAATAAACAAAAAACTAAGAAGGGTTTATCAAATATATTGAATGATTGATGCAAGATCAATTCTTCCAAGAATGTACCGTGTCCTATGTAGAGCATATAGCAAGGGGTTGACAACTATTACAAAACATTTCAGAGGTAGGTTAAACATAGCATAAGACACATTTTGTTCTATGGAATACTTTCATGAAAATGATCTGAGTGACATTTGGCAGGGAATGTGTTAATGGCAATCTGACCTTTACATGGTGCACTTTATTTTCAGTGCAGACCAGGACAGTGGATTCAACATAGTGACTCGCTGTGATCTGGACAGTTCAGGATTTGAAGTTCAATGGGGGCAAGATCTTCCATACACATCCAGACTGGCCCTAAGGCCCACCCACCTGCCTCTACATTGGGTACCAGGGCTCTTTTCCAGGGGTAAAGCAGCCAGGGCATGACCTTTATTGACCACCCACCCCCATCTAACATGAAGATTAAACAGGGGCAGAGTTATACCTCTACTCCCTGTCTGTGCCAGTCATGGCATGTTACAGGGAGATTTTTACCTTTACATGTACCTTATTTGCAATAATGAGTCTCTAGCTACTGAGATCATTATAGAGTGGAGAAAATTGTACTGCTATAGTTATGTTGTGTGGTTTATTGAATTTGGGAATAACAGACTGTATATTCTTTATATTTTCTGCGTCAAACAACATACCACAATCTTCTGTGCAGGAGCCAGAACAGAGGGCACAAAGGTGAGGGTGGTAGAAAATTGAACATAAATAAATGTCTGTTTAAATTTATGAGATAAACAGAAAGTCAAAAGTCTTCCTTGTATAATTTACAAGCATTTACCTTAAGCCATTATAAAGTCTTCTTGGTGTGTAATTATAAAAAAAAATTGTCTGACATACAAACATGGTGGAAGAACTTCTTCAATTGAAGTGACAAAAAATAGTGATGTTGATATGACTGGTGTTTTGTATTCCCGGGTGATTATGAATTCAGAACGACTGTGACCAATGCTGCTGCTAAAATCTCATTCCTTGTTTACTTTAAACATTATATCACTATATATGTTTTCATGTAGCCCCACCTCAGTTGCTCTGGTGTTATGACTGTCATTGCCTCGCACTTGCAGCAAGAAATTCTCAGGAATTCCAGTGTCTACAGCGTCTGCACCTGGAATTGAAATTTATCTGTGTTGCATATGTGCTTTATATTTGATTACATTAGATATACTGATGCAAGATTTGAGAGCTTTCATGGTGATTAAACACATAAAAATCTTTCAGCGATCACCCTTGTTAAACTTTCGTTAAAACCAGTTTTTGGAGACATATTTTCCTCATCAGGATCTATGCAGAAAGCGACTATGTTGTCAATACACGCGTACACAAAAAACTACGCGTTTGTTTTCATTGGTTCAGTGAAAATACTTGTTGTGAGGAATTAGATATGTAATGTTGCAATCTTGTGGAATTTGACATGGTGTGGTCCCATAGATAATTACCAATATTTCAAGGACACTTTCAACCAAACTAGACAGCACTGCATACAGGAGAACATAATCTTAAGCTGTGTGTTAATTGCCACAAAATCCTCAAACATCATTATCGATAATAGGCACTCATTCCATTAAATATTTAATTATTTAGTATGAGGCTAGTAAAAATTATAATACACTGATGAGAAGAAACCTCTTCATGATATCAAGAATTTCTTCAAAAATAAATAAGAAAAGGTATCATGATGAAATCTTATTCTATCCCGCATTATGAATGCTTTTACTTTTATATCATGTTGTGGTATTGAATAAATTATAATAGAAAAAAACCATCAATCACAATTAAAATTTTTATTATCATTCCTTAGTATTTATTACAACATGTTTTGGCCAAACTGGCCAACCTCAAGTAATACAAAACATGAAAATGGAGAAAGGATAATTGCGACAGTATGTTCTAGAAATAGGAATGGAATCTCATTTTCACAATGAGGGTAGAAATTCATAAAGTTTTATGTTTTGATCTATTTGTACAGTTATATGTACAGTTATATGTACAGTTATATGTACA
>Ga0123357_10011640_pt1 | contig 11297 bp, 7 predicted proteins | sample TergutEmb28metaG_FD_89873 | JGI IMG/M metagenome (GOLD analysis project Ga0123357, IMG submission 89873) | Embiratermes neotenicus P4 segment gut microbial communities from Petit-Saut dam, French Guiana - Emb289 P4 | ecosystem: Host-associated > Arthropoda: Insects > Digestive system > Gut ...
ATCGTTGCCCTTGTCAAAGCCGCCATCTGCTTTCTGGTATCGCACGGTTCGCCCGTCCGGGCGCAACCATGCCAAATTTCCCTGCCCATCGAGATACACGGCTGTTTTCAATGCCGGCATCCACCAGCCCGTTCTCGCTTGGACGCCATGCGCCAGGCAGACTTGATGCGACAGCTTGAATGAAAAACCCAAGCGTTTGAGTTCGGCGGCATCAGGGTTGTCAACAATGTCGAATGAGAGGTTGGGTTGCCCGTCTATTCCCACATTGCCAAGGTTGGCCAGAATATTCGTCATGTCGACCTCCCTTGCAAAGGAGGTCGCGGGAAAGGCCGTGCAGAACAGCCAGGCAAATAAAATTGTGTGGTGTTTATTCATTGAATAGCAACTCGCGCCAGAAAGACGGATTGGCAGAGGGCATGATTCGCATTCCGCCCTGTGGCGAATAGAGTAAACGCTCCGCGTGCTTGGCGGCCCAAATTCTCCAAGGCATACTGTATGGAGACGTATCAATGGCAGGGAAGCAGGCCACCTTTTCGACGTTTGAAACCGCTTCACCAACAGGCGGACGCCCGTTGGGATGCAGAAATACGACTTTGCCTGCGTGATTCCGGTTATCGTTAATGGCCTCAACTTGAAACCCAGAATATATCGAAACCCGGGGACTTTTATCCAAATAAACATTCTCACGCGCCCAAGGCGCATAGACAAGCAGTTTGATGCCGGGAACCTCATCAAGCATGGCGCGAAGCGTCTTTCCCCAAAAATTGCCAAAAACAGCGCCATCAACCCATACCTCGCAAACCGCCTGTTCTTCACCGGCTTTGCCGCGACTGCTCACAAGAACTGCATCCGATTGTCTCAATGGTCTGGCGCGGAATTTCCTATCCTTTGACATTGCCCCGCCCGCCAAGACAAGAAGCCCGCATATTAACAATGAAGCGGCGGACGAAATGGCCAATGCCTTCAAAGTAGCGGGAGCATCCTGCTCCCACGTAGGGGCGTCGCTTGCGACGCCTTGTTTGCGTCGAAGGGAGGAAAACAAGGGCGTCGCAAGCGACGCCCCTACAAGGCAGACAATCGCGATGCCCGGCAGTATCCAAAGCGTCATATCCGCCCAGAGGCTGGTCAAAAGATTGGCGGTGAACCATGTGACCAAAACGCTGCCGGCACCCAGCGCCCATGCGTGACGCTTTCCTAGTTTTACCGCCATCAGGACGAGAGCCAGCGCGCAGGCCAATGCCACAAACAAAATATGTGTTCCCTGTTCCACGGCGATTTCCAGATAGCTGTTTACAAAACCGATGGGGCGTTGGGGTGCGTCCAATGGTTGATACCAATTCACATACGCCACCCCGCCCAAACCCTTGCCCCAGCCATGAAGAGGCGAATCGTGCATCATCGTCATCGCGCCCTTCCACATTTCAAGCCGGTTCAAAACAGAGTTGTCTTGCATCGCATAAGCGGGTGAAAGACGCGGCGCAAATCCCACTGCGATACAAATCACAGCAACAACCGCAACGCGGGTTATTAAGTTACGTAGCACGAGTGTCCAGCCCGTGTAACTTGCACCATGCAATCCAAAGAAAAACAGCATCCCCGCCACCGCAGCCACCAATCCACCCCTTGAGTAAGTCTTCGCCAGCAAAAACCATACGCACAATTCAAATCCATAAGCCACAAAGAGACTACCCAGAGTCAGCCTCTTAAACTCAACCTCTAAACTTAAACTGCGCTGCGCGCACCACAGCCACCCCAGCAAACACGCCAAGAAAGCAGCCGCATAGTTCGGGTTTTCCCAGAACAGCGACCATCTCAAATGGCGGTTGAAATAATACTCAAGCGGCATGGTTTTAATCTTTCAAAATCCGGCCCTCGCAGGTTGCGTCTGATTAATTTTTATATTCCGCCTTGATCGGGCCTTTGTCGATTACGGCGCCCGTTTTCAATATGATACGAAACCAATACCAATAATCAGAATTGGCGTCCGGCAGTGCATCGGAGAACCGCGATTTCACCGCCAGCGTCTGAAGCCTGATGTTTTTCTTCTCCATGAACGTGGTTGAAACAAACATTGGATACCGCGCTATTTGTATCAGTTGATATTCACCCTCCGGAAACTCCCACCTGATCGTGGCGGCTTCATCAGTTCGCGTAATGACCACCTTGTAGTTATCCGCCGGCTTGATATAGTGAGCGGCCCCTTGCTTGTCGGCATCCACCCTGGCCGGGCCGATATCCGAATGCTTGTCATTCCTGTCAACTCCACGCACCCAATACCAATACGCATTCTCATCAGGCAGGCAATCCTTGAAATTGGTTTCGTTGGGATCCACGACCCCGACGAGTTCCCTTTTTTTACCAGTCCCCGTGGCATTTCTAAGAATGTTTATCTTTTCAAATTTACCGCCCGTTGGCTGGATATTCCAACTGAGATTGACATATTGGCCAGTCCTGACAGCGTTCAGTGTGTTCTTTCCATCCTGGGGAGAAAGAATCACCGGCTTGTTTTTTACCACAGCCGCTTTTTTCCCTTTGCCTGCCTTATTGGCCCCCTTTTGAGATTCCTTTGAGCAAGATGTCACAAGGGCCATGCCAGTCAGGGCAATGATGATTATAAATACTATTTTTTTGAGCGTTTTCATGGTGAATAATAAATGTTAAGTTTAAGATTGAAGGCTGAAGTTTATGGCTTGCAATTTACTGGCTGCTGTTTGTCGCTGAAAATTGGAGTTTAAAATTTGTCCTCACGGATGTCTGCCGTCGGTTGTGTTGCGCGTGTCATCCAACTTGCCAATATATGCGCGAGGGGAGCTGAAAATGAGACAGTCATACCTTGCGCTGAAAAGATTGCTGGTTGAGGAGATTTTTCGCAGGAATTGGAGGTTCGACGCTCCTATCATCAGGATATACTTATCCGACCCGGACGGATGGCGCACAATGGCCTCAAATGCGTCGTTTTCAGTCAGGGCGTCGTTTTTATATAAAACCCCCGCTGGAGTCATTTGCAGCGCAAGATTCGGTTGCAACTCATTCCAGACACTGTTACTCCGTGAATTGCCAATCAGAATCAAGGAGTGGGTGGCAATGTCGTCCTGCGTCACGGCGTCATCATTTTTGACGGCGCATTCCGCGCCATGAAAGCGCCTGATGTAACTATTCCGGACGGAATTTACGGTGCTGGAAATGGCCTGCTGATCGCGGCCTGTCGCATGGGTTCCCCTGACGATAAGTATTGGAGTGGTGAAAATTTCAGAAATCGGCCCCGCGTAACCTGCATTTTCCGCGACGCCGGAACGCAAGTCGCCGGGGCGTTCATTCCTGCACGGCGCAATCCAGGAGAAAACCTTGTCCAAGCGCGACGCCCCCATGGGTTGGTTGCTCAGGTAAAAATCAATATCATCCCTTGTCGCGCTTGCTTGCACAAGGAACTGGGTGGTAAGTTTCATCTGGCCGTGCCCGGGCGGCTTGGTATTGTCATTCATTACGAATACTTTCAGATTTCGGTTCTCAATCACATGACGAACCGGATCAATGGCTTTGCGCCATGCTGCCACCGATGGCGGTGATTCCTCGTCAACTGGCCTGAGATTAAACACGGCACGATCATAGACAATGGCGGCGAACCGGTTGGGATACTCTGAAACCAACCGTCCGGCAGTGTAACCGGCGCTGCAACTTCCATACACGCTAACTCGATTTTTATCAATCGCGTAATCATGTTCGACCTCTTGAATCGCCTCATCAATGCGCATCGACTCATAGGAATATCCCTCAGGAATGCTCCTGTATCCCGGCCACAGGATTGCAAAGCCGTATTTTTGCGCATAGCTTGCCCACCGAAGCGCTTCACGGTGATTCGCCATGACCGGCCCCTCAATAAATTGCCGCTGCTTGTTGACAACCCTGGTCGGGGCAATCACAAGCAAGGGCAGCGGCGCGGTTGGATTGTAATTAGATGGGACAAAAAGCCTGTAAAATTGGGCAGAGCCGTCAGCCTTGGAGGCAAAACCCCTGACATGGAGACCTGGCAGGCCCTTTGATATGTTTGTCGCGCCCTCCGCCAGCCTGTGTTTGAATGAGGCCAGACAGCCCAGTGTATAAACAATTTTTTCCTGCCATTCCCTGTCAAAAATATTATAATGTCTCTCCGACAACAGAATTTGCGCCCGGCGTAATTGCGCCTCGATGTTGAGCTTCACTGACGGGTCGGCATCATACCTTAGCAGGTCATCCCGTAATTTCGTGAACTGTTCCCTCGGGTCGCCAATAAGGAAAAATTCCGAGGCGCTTTCATTTTTGCTTCTGTAAACAGCCTCATAAACTCCAGACTCAAAATTTGCGTCCCCGTCATGGGACATTCTGCCCTGCCGCATGGATTCCTTTTGCAGGAGAACAGTATTCGCCGACACATCACGCACCTCGATCGAAGGAGAAAAATTACCCAAGGACGGACTCCATTCCAAAATAGGGACATCCGCGCGTCCCTTGGGCACGATGACGAGTGTTTTCAGCAGCCCAAGTTGCGATTGCCACGCAGCGGTCAAATCATGCGCATGGTCAAGACACACTGACAATTGCAAACGCGGCTTTCCGTTTGAGTATTGTTTTACAATTATAATATTCTCGCCTTTCTCCAGCATAACCGGAAGGTATTCGCAACCACCCGAGACACGGGAACTGCCGGCGGGCACGCTGCTTGCAATTTTCCCATTATTAAACACCACAATATCGGAATTTGAAAATGCCTCCAGCACGACGGGCTGGCGCTTGTCCGACATCACTTTGAACGCAATGTTCGTTGCTCGGCGCTGGTTTCGCGTGATTTGGCCCAAATATGAATCCACATTGCTCCGGGTGACCACCCTCGTCTTGGGATTATTTAATAAAGTTTTTGGGGAGTGGATGAGTATTTCGTCGTTCCCCGGGTCAATTTCACACAGGGATTTCTGAATATGTTTTTTATTGGCCTCTGCTTTCCATGAACCTACGTAAAGAAACGAGGTTACTGGATTAACCCTTCGGTTAAGTTTAACTTCCGGGATAAAGATGGCTTTATCATCCATCTTCACGATTTTCGCGGGTTCTCCCGCCGCTGCGAATGTTGAGAACAGGACGTTCTGGGCTAGCAGACAAGATAAAGCGCAAAGCGCGCGAATACATGTGATGCGTTGGCTCATGGCAGGAAGAAAAAGTTTACGGTTTACGGTTTACGGTCCATGGTTGAGTTGGAGAGTCGCTGGCACGGCATTTATGTTCAGAGTTTAAGTTTAGAGTTTAAGTTTAAGGGTTTGGAGGTCGGCGTTCGGAGGATGGGGAGCGGAGTTTCATGCCGGGTGGCTTTGGGTGGCTTGGGTTAGGTTCAATGCTGCTTGGTTGGTGGTTTGAGTGGTTTGTTTTTTTGAACCACTAATTTGTCGAGCCTGTCGCTTCGCTCGAATCACTAATGGACACTAATTCAGAACAGGCAGGGATTGGGTTGGTGTAGATTAGTGTGGATTAGTGATTTAATGGTTTGTTTTAGACAGAATGAACGGAATGGGGGGAATGAACAGAATGAGGAGTCGGGATTTGAATTATCTTAGCCGTTAATTAAATGGTATTGGGTTTAGGTCTTTATATTGCCTGCTGTTGCTTGCGGGTTGCTTGTGTTGCTTGTGCTGCACAAGACAAAACCACAGGGGCGGCGCCTCGATGGGAAGCGCGCGTTAATTACATTTAATTACATGCCGGCTTCGGCGGATTGCCTGCTTTTCCGCGCAAACGGGCGGCGCTGGCGGGGGACTTTGTCTTCGCCAAGGCGTTTTCTCAAACGCGTCATGCGGACGAGCAGCGCGTTGTGCGTAATGCCCAGCTCGAAGGCGATTGCCTTGTTGTCAAGATTGAGGGAGAGCTTGTTGTAGGTGTCGCGTTGGCGCGGCGTGAGCGGGGGTTCATCGGGGCGCGGCACGTCCGGCAGCAGGGCAAGCAGCGCGGAAATGACGCGGCGCTGGCAAGCCGCCTGCTGTCCGGCGGGGAGCAGCGCGACAAGGCGCAAATGTTGCGCGCCATCCGCGAGCGGCAGCGGATGGACGGCCGTTTGCCGGGAACGCCGGTTTTGGGTGGCGCGATGGTGCGCGTTGCGGACAAGAATGCGTCCCGAAAAATCCTCAATCCACGCGGGGCATGGGAAGCGGTTGAGGAGTTCGGAAAATCGCGGCGGGTTGATTGCGCGTTTTTGGGCGGGCATGGCAAAAGGTCGCGCGCTTTTGCCGATGCCGGACTTCTTTCAAGGGTTCGAAGTCGTGCCAACGAAAGGGACGTGCCAATAACACGTCCACTTGAAGGCACGACCAAGCGCCTTTGAAAGAACGCTACCGACACGCCCCGTTGGGGCTGTGCCCGCAGCGCCGTCTTTCGTTTGATAATTTGGTCGATTTTCAAGTGACAGCAGCCGAGGCTACGCGAAATGGTTTTAAGGTTGTGTGGTGATGGTCTCTGGGTTGGTGGGAAATGGGTGATCGGGAAACGGAGGAAATACCCACGCGCATTTTGCGTGTGTTCGCAAGCACGCAATCCCGCGGGCGCGGACGCGGAAACAGGGGCGGGGCGCGCCAGGCGGGGCCACGAGGAATCCCCAAAGAATTCCCAAAGGGGTCAGGAATCCCCAAAGGGGTCGGAATCCCCAAAGGGGTCGGAATCCCCAAAGGGGGCCGGAATCCCCAAAGGCAATCCCCAAAGGGGTCAGGTTTAATCCCCAAAGGGGTCAGGTTCCAAAGGGGTCAGGTTTTGCATTTTGAGGTGTTCTTTAATTCGTTATTTTTAGACAGAATGAACAGAATGGGAATGAATTAACACCATAACCCAGGGTCTCGCAGACTCGGCCCTGGGCTGACGAGTGGCACGCCGTTGGCGTGCAAAGCACCTTGCAACCACCACAAGAGCGAATTGCACCCCGTTTTCGCAGAAATTTGGTCCAACCCGAAAACCGCGATTGGGTCGAGCGGCACGGGCGACCCGCCCGTGGAATTGTTTGGGATCGAGCGGCATGGGCGAGTCGCCCATGTGCTTGGACGGCGCATTGGTTTGTGCGCGCGAATCACGGGCGAGTCGCCCGTGCCACTCGACCCACATGGGCGAGTCGCCCATGCCACTCAATCCGCCAATCGCGGTTTTCAGGTTCAAGAATTGACATTACATTACACGTCATCGGGTCTTTTGGCTTCTTTCAGGTTGAAACGCATCACAAATGCGCACCAAACACAAAAGCCCCGACAATCACCGCCGCAATCGCGGACACCAACACAGCGCCCGCCGCAACGTCCTTCGCTTTCCCGACGAGCGGATGCTGCTCGCGCGTCACGGCATCGCCTAAAAGTTCCACCGCCGTGTTCAACGCCTCCGCGCACCACACTCCCGCGATTGCGAGAATTATCAGGCACCATTCCGTCCGCGAGAGGCCGGTGACGGCGCCCAGGGCAACCACCGCCACGGTCGCGACCGCGTGAATCCGCGCGTTGCGCTGTGTCGCCACCAGCAAAAACAATCCGCGAAACGCGCAGGCAAAACTGCGCGCGCGACCGGCAAAAAATTGTGCGAAACGTTTCATGCAGGAAATATGGGACCGCACGGACAGGAACTTCCGCGCCGTCTTATCCTGCCCTGCCGCGATACCCGTGCAACACCTGAAAATTCCGCCCCAAATGCGCCGGATGCAGCAATTGCATCAACGACCGCTTGCGCGCCGCATCCGCACCGCCCGCGCCGCCGCCCGCGCCGGCATCCGTGCCGCAGCCTGCGCCAGCAACGGCCCCGGCAACCGCATCCACGCCGGCTCCCGCCCCGGCAAACGCATCCACGCTCGCGACCGAGCTGGCAAACGCACGGGCCAGATATTCGCCCGCGTGATGCATGAAAAACGCCTCCTGCGATTCGACGCGCGGCGAAGGCAAGTCGAAACCGTTTCGCGCCAGCGCATCCGCAAGCCAGTCCCAGCAGACGTGGCAAGTCAGGTCTTGCCCGCCCGGACGCGCGAGCAGGTCGTTTGTCTGCGTGTGCCGGTAATACGCCCGCGCGGTGCCCGCCGGCGCGGCCTCGAGCAACTCGCGCCAGCTCTTGCCGTAATCGCATGTGAGAAAAAGCCCGCTCCACGGCTGCGCGCATACCATCTCCGCGAGCATGACCGACGCGAGCGGCAAATCCAGATGCCAGCCCTCCGGCGCGTTCGACGGCAAAACGTTGACTGCCTCACAGTCCGCGGGTAGGCGGGACAAAACCCCTCCGCCCAGCACCCGCCCCCCCCCCCCTCCCCGCCCCCCCCGCCACTCCCGCCACTCGCACCCCTCCCGCCACTCCCGGCCCTCGCGCCACTCCCGCCACTCGCGCTCCTCCCATTCTTGCGCCAGCGCGACGCCGAGTTCGCGCCACGCGCCGTTGCGAAAAACAAAACGCCGGAACGGTTGCGCGTCGAAAAGCTCGTTGGAAAAAACCACGCATTTGCCCTTGGGCGCAATCGCCTCGCCAATCCGCGCCATCCGCACGCCGGCAAACGGATGCTCCACTCCCGAGAGAATGCCGCCGCAACCGCCGCCGCCGCAACCGCCGCCGCCCTTGCCGCCGCGGCCCCTGCCGCCTGCCGCCGGCTCCGCGCCGATTTCCCAAAAAACATAATCCGCCGCGCGCTCGCCCCTCTGCGCGAGCAGTTTTTTCGCGGCGGCGCAAATCAGCCCGCCGAAAACGGGGCCGCTCGTGCTCGCCGTGAAAAAATCCGTCCCCGCTGCGTAGCCGACGCGACGGCGCGGCTGGCGGTAGTAGCCGAACTCCGGATTATAGAGCGCAATCGCCATGAATTGGTCGAACCCCATCCGACCGTCCGCGCCGGCAAGCTCGCGAAAAAGCTCCACGAATGCCGGCGAAGGCGCGATGTCGGCTTTTGAGGCGTTTGCGTTGGCGTTGGCTGGGAAGGGCATGTGCGTATGCGGAGGAGGAGCGAGGCGAAGGTTGGATTGCACTTTGGATATTAAGCAAATTAAAACAGCGTGTTCGCGCAAAATTAACAACGACATCGCAAGCTCATGGTGAAACCATCCCATCGCTCGAGGCGCTCGAGGCGCATCTCAGTTTTTGAAGTATCGCGGGCTTCCAAGCCTGCTCGACGGGACGAAGTCTCGCCCGAAAACACAAGCAGGCTTGGAAACCTGCGATACTTTTGTCCGCCTCTTCTCAAAAAGTGAGATGCGTTCATCGCTCGAAACTTGTCTGCGAAACTTGTCTGTGCTGGCTTGCGCCGCGGCTTTCGTCGCGTTTCCTGATGTTTTCGATTTTGCTCACTGTTTGTCCGTCATGTTGAAACGCATCCTTACCATCGCCTGCGGAGTCGCGCTGGGCTTGTGCCTGGTGGAGGGCGCGGCGCGACTCGCGAGCGCGCTGGGCATTCTCCCCAACCGCGACGTCCGCCACGCGGCTTCCTACGTGCGCGATGTCATGTCGCTGGTCAACGACAACTACTACGACCCGCAAAAAGCCGCCGCGCCCGAACTGGCCAGGGCCGCGTTGCGCGGCATGGTCGAATCGCTCGACCCGCATTCGGAATTCATGGACGCGAAAGACTTCGCCTCGCTCAACGAAGACATGGGCAGCGAATTTGGCGGCATCGGCGCGCAAGTCGAGTCGCGCAAGGGCCGCGTCTACGTCGTCTCGACCGTCAAGGATTCCCCCGGCGAACGCGCGGGCGTCCGCGGCGGCGACGAAATCGTCAGCATCGACGGCGCCAGGCTCGACAAACCGGACATCGACAGCGTCGTGGAAAAACTGCGCGGCGAACCGAAAACCAAAGTCACCGTGGGCCTCTTCCGCGCGTCGGAGAAACGCGAGTTCGCCGTCACGCTCACCCGCGAAAAAATAAAAAACCAAAGCGTGACCAACATCCGCGTGTTCGCGGGCGGCGTCGGCTACGTGCGCATCGAGCAATTCACCGAGCGCACGGGCGAGGAATTTTTCGACGCCCTGCGCCAGCTCGCCGATAAAAACGCCGCGAGCCTCATCATCGACCTGCGCAACAACCCCGGCGGCGTGCTCGAATCGGCGGTGGACGTGGCGGAGCCGTTTTTCAAAAAAGGCGAGCTGATAGTTTACACGCAAGGCCGCGCGCCCGCCGACCGCGAGGAGTTTCGCTCCGAGACCGACGACGCGCCCATCACCGTGCCGGTGGCCGTATTGATAAACCAGAACAGCGCCAGCGCCGCCGAAGTCGTGGCCGGCGCGCTGAAAGACACAAGCCGCGCGGTGATAGTCGGCGAGCGCTCCTTTGGCAAAGGCTCCGTGCAATCCATTTATAATTTGAATGACGGCGACGGCCTGCGCCTGACCACGGCGCGCTACTACACGCCCGGAGGAGAAACGATACACGAGCACGGCGTCGCGCCCCAAGTCGAAGTGGTGCTCACGCCCGACGAGGACGACAACATCGCCATGCAACTCTCGCGCCCCGACCTGGCCGGCGACCCCGCCGCGTTCAATGAACGTTTCGAAGCGCCCCCCCTGCCCGACCGCCAGTTGCAAACCGCCATAAGCGTGCTGCAAGGCGTGACGACGCTCGACCGCTAATGCCAGCTCGCACTCAAAATGGCCCTGATTGTGTCTTTCTGGAGGGATGACCTCCGTGTCGTCCGAAAAATTTTCCGATGGCGGGCATCGTTTCGGACGACACGGAGGTCGTCCCTCCAGGAAAGAAGTATCGCAGGCTTCCAAGCCTGCTCGACAAGGGGGAGTCTTGCCGAGGGACGAAGCAGGCTTGGAAGCCTGCGATACTTTTCGGCGTCGCGAAAAGACCCGAGGGCGTGTTTTGTCAATTTTTCCGATGTTGGGAACGCCGTTCTCGTGGACGGCATGCCGACGGGCAACGCCGCGCGCTTGCGACAGAATGCCTATCAGGAGATCGGCGCTCTTTGAGCCTTGGCGTCCGCGCGTTTTCCGCATTTCTAAGTGCGCATGAACCAACCCTCCGACGCATCCGCCATCTCGCACGCCGCTCGCGTGCTCGCCTCGCTCAAACCGGGGCTTCACGCCGATACCGCGTTGCGCCACTACTTCGCCTACTGGCACCGGCTCGGGCCGCGCGAGAAACGCGCAATCTCGCACGCCACGTTTGTTTATTTCCGCTGGCTCCAATGGCTCGACCACAATGCCTCCGCGCAAAAACAAATCGCCGCGGCGCTCGAACTTCAGGCGCGTTTCGACGCAAATCCCGCGTCCATAAAAACCGAGGCGCTGGCCGCGCTCGCCGTTCCCGAATGGACGCGCGACGAACTCATCGCGTCCGC
>Ga0123357_10011641_pt1 | contig 11297 bp, 6 predicted proteins | sample TergutEmb28metaG_FD_89873 | JGI IMG/M metagenome (GOLD analysis project Ga0123357, IMG submission 89873) | Embiratermes neotenicus P4 segment gut microbial communities from Petit-Saut dam, French Guiana - Emb289 P4 | ecosystem: Host-associated > Arthropoda: Insects > Digestive system > Gut ...
ATGGTCGTATTAACGGCCGAAACATGTTGAGCATTGAATGAGTATTGAATATACAATAAAATAAGTGGCATCAAGTTGGTTTCTCTTTACTCAACTATAAAGATGATGCACGGTCCCATAAACGTAAAATAATGAGTTTCTTACGACATGTGAAACGGTATTTGGTTTGTAAGGCTTGGAAGGACGTGTTTAATATTGGTAATTATGGGTGGTAGGATGTGTGAAATATTGTTTTTAGAATAACACAGAAAGGCTGCGAGCTGCAGAAGTCCCGTTTTAGCGGACGCGGCGTTCGGTACTGTTTGACCCAACTCATAAATATTTGGTAATCGCCGGCGGTTAATCAAAAGGCATTATTGTGAGAAGTGCAGGCCTGTATAATTTGTGTTTGCCGCTTGTCTTCCATCAAATATCTCAACAACAGTTGCAGTATAACGACTCTACGTACTATGTAATTCAAGGTCGGGATGTAAGGCCACAATCTATTATGTATGTTAAATAAATGTGTCACGTCATTATTGGCGGACCAGTAGGCAACAAGTATATCTGTGATGTCATAGTGGCGACATGCGGGTACAGACCGTCGACAAATGTTGTAGCTGAAAAGAGGCGTGTCTGTCATTTAAAACTGAGCAAGTTGGTTCATACTGTAACGCTTCCGACGTGTATTTGGGAGGTGCGCGGTTCGAATCTCGGCTGGAAAACTGTCTTGAGTGACAAGGTTTCTTGGTTTTTCTCAGCACCTCTATCCATTGCCTGAATGGTACCACAAATAGGGTAAGACCATGTCTTTCCACATTCGTTCTTGTTCATTATTCAGTAATCACGCGGTGTTGTTTGAACTTGGCATCGTGAAGTAGAATGTAAATGGCAGATCCGTGATTGGAATGCTTGATGGCTGATTCACTGGTGACAGTTTTAATGCGCATCGCCATTGCACCCATGACACCATGCTTAAAGTCAAGGTGGTGGTGGTATTATTATTACTACTAGTACTATTACTACTAGTAGTAGTAGTAGTATGAGGATAGGCCTCAGTGTGTTCCAGACGGATCCGGATGAGTAGCTGTGCAACCACATGAATCAGGGTCCTGCTTAAGCAGCTAGCAATATTTTTTTTTTTAGTAGAGGACACCCCGTTGTGTTTAAGTATAATATTAAAATGAAATAAAATACGCACTTCGTCAAACACAACTCTCTTATATGTAAGATTGTTGTGTTTGATGAAGTATATATTTTGTTTCATTTTAATAGCAATAAGTTATTTGTCAGCCAGTCGGACATTTATATTACCTATCTTGAGCCATGTAAACCCATTCCTCGCGCTCGGACCCTGTTCCTTTTAGATCAGTTCTCGTATTCTCCCATTTAAGCCTAGGTTTTCCAAGTGGTCTCTTTCGTTCAGGCTTCCCCACCGAAACCTTGTGTTTATATGCTCCCCCACGTGTGGCACTTGCTGCGCTTATCTGTTCCTCGTTTAATCGATTTGGTGACATGCTGCTGGTTATGTAATTTTTTTCATCGTCCTGTTACATCCTGCCTTTTAGGCCTAGATATCTTCGTCAGCTTGCTTTGTCTCGAACATCTTGAGCGTATAATTTGCCGTTAACGTGAAAGGCATGTTTTACAGATTGTATGGCAGTAGATTTCGGGCCATTTCACTGTACTGCTTGTGATGACCACGGCTTAGTTTGCGAAAGGGATAGTCTTTGTACATTCTGGCCAGATCTTTTAACTACTTAAACGTTGATACATTGTCGATTCATTAAGTTTAGCCGTGTTACGTTATAGGGGGATGAGACGTGTTTTGTTTGATGATGACTTTTGCTGAGATTATATATAGCGTCACGAACCGTGTGTTGCTGACCGTGATGTTACAGGGTGGTTTATATAAAGGTTTATCCACAGTGCTCGTGCTTGGGCTGAGACTCGTGCTCCGACTTACGTGGCTCTGTAAATGTGAACGGTTTCACGAGCTCCAGGCCAAGCAACGCGGTCCACTGGAGCCCGAGGTCCGAATGGATGTGCAAAAGAAGTGCACGTGTACGTCGAGGACAAGTTGTTTAAGGCGCATTGCAGTGTGGGAGGTTTATGCCACCGAACGATCAGTCCGAAGCCAATCAGTAACAGTACGTGTCCTATGAGCGGTATCTTCACTTGACGTGAGAACTCTTTGCGATCATCGGCTTTTTGTAAAATGCTTCAACACACTTCCGGATTTTCGTGGGGAAAATGCCCTTTGTTCCTCACATTAATAACAATGACATGACCTCACTTCCTGTAGGAAGTGCGGACAGTTTGACTTCTGCACCGATCCGTGCCTTCTTCGTCAGCTGCTCCCTTTGGCGTGTAATTGTGTGTAATTTCTTGAACGGACAGAGCCGTAACAACCGTCGTGTCACAGCTCTGGGTCTTTTTTGACGAGACTTAACAGGTCGCCTTTGTATTTTAACCCGGATTTAACAGGTTTGCTGATGGTTTGACACAAAGAACGAAAGGCCTTGCCTGTTGGCAGTGACTGTTGCGGAAGCAGAATAACAGTTCCAGAAACCTGCGTTTAATTAACATTGCGGCCTTTCGTTGTATGACCCATGTAAACTGCTATGTACTTAAAACGTTTTGGAGGATTATACTTCAGTTTTGAAGTTAGCTTTTCCGGCTTTTAACCCCTCTCTAGGAGGTGAAGGCACTGTTTTATTCTGAAACGATGGTGCCCAAATACCAGACTGTGCCATGTCACAACCCGCGGTCTTCACTGCTGTGGAGACGTAAAATCTTATATAAAACCTTTTTAACCTTTTGAACCCGGAATTATTTTTTTAAATTTTAGCACACCCTGTAAATAAAATGTGAATAAAACAGGAAACAAATAAGTTAGAATTATTAAACAAACTGTATTTTGGAGAGAAACAAAGGAGATTATATACCATGTTTAAAAAATTCAGTACTTGTAATTGTTGACTAAATATATAAAATGCGAAATTTAGAGGTTAGCGGTGCGGTACGACCACTATAGTGGTCGTTAGGCGTCAAAGGGTTAAGTCTTCCCGTGTTTTATGAGAAGTTAATGGTCTTTCGGCTGGTACAGACATTACCTGCCTTGGTGGAATTCGAGGATCCGTTACCGCGTCCGCATTGGATGCTGCTGGGCCGTATACGCCGTTTGACCAAGATATAGTTTAATAACATTTTCCTGTCTCGCCCCTTCAACTTCACTGGCGTTAAGCGACTAGAAATGAGTGCTGAGTCGCCTGTCATTAGTCGGCGTTGTAGTGGAAGAGAGGTGTACTGCGACGGGTGACGCTTTTATATTGCTCGGCCTTCTGTTCGTGGTACTACGGAGTAAGTGGGTGAATCTCGATGGACGAGATTAATCGTGTTCCAGAACAGTGTCGTATGCAGCAACCTTGCTTCGCACTGCCCTGGTGTAAATTTGGGCAGACTTATTAACGTCAGGGTCACCTTTCTCGAAATTAGCTTATTTCCTGCAAGTTATAAGACACACCCTTTTGCTGGGACGGTATCTGTGCTGATTTAATAGCCTACACCACCTGGTTCTTGACGCACGGGATTGTTTGGGGCTATTATTCAGGAAAAAGCGTCTTGTAAGGGGAGAAATGCGGTATTTCATCCGTTTTTCTTTGATAAAATGTGTACATTTTTGTGGCCGAATTCAAGAGGCAGGGAAAAAATTGGCAATAAGCAGCTTCGTTATGTTTTTTCTATTCACCGGCTGTTAAGTTTATTAAATTTAGGAGTATGACATTTGCAGGCATAAAAAACGCACAGGGGAGGTGAAAATGCATACATAATTTTAGCCGGTAAACCGGAAGGGAAGATAACAATTTTGACGACATAGGCACAGGTGGGAGGATTGTATTAAAATATATCGGTAGAGCTTATAAGGACTGGGTGTGTGTGGTTCATGAATGGCGCCGGTGGTGGGATATTTTGAACACGGTAATGAATCATCGGGTGCCATAAATGGCAATGAATTTAATGCGGAATTGGCTATATTTTGTTTCTCAAAAGCCATGTTTCATGAAGTTAATTGTTCAGTGTACTGTAGTATTGACCAGACCCCCTGTGCCGACTGACGGTCGAGAGACACTGTTTGCATCTGTTTGGCGTGGTTCGATATTCCTCGTCTCGTCCATTGTGTGTCGTGTGCGTGTCTTGCCCTCATACCTTGTTCAACTGGCCCCTATTTCTGCACCCTCCTTCCGGAGACCTGTCATTTTATATGCTCTCCCACGGAAGGGCGTAGTCTCCTCAGCTGGTGTCAGTGCATTATCGTTTTCTCTTTTCAGCAAGTATATTTTAGGGTACAGTCACCTACTTCAGCCATAGTCGGCGATAGTCGTTCTCGTGATCCGAGATTAACGCAAGGTACTTCCCTTTATTGGCAGTATGAACCTATATGCGAAGGTATTGAAGGAGTTGTTCCTCCACTCCCCCCATTGTATTTGTCGACCTCGTAGCGGATGGAGGAGACGGTCTCCAGGTACGGTGGGTCACCGCGAATGTATTGAATAAGCATTCCCGGACAGCTAACAAAGGGTGGTCCTTCAGCCTGGGCTTTGGACGAGGAATGTTATGAATTGTTCAGAACAGCGCCGGGCTTCAACAGATCTTTTGGTTTTCTTGCTAGGTGAGGAACTGTTAGCATTTCATGGAGATTTCTGCTCCATTGAGGTTTTGATAGTTTTGTCGGTCGGTCGGTCAATCGGTATTTGTGGGCAAGATCTTTAAACCGAGTTGTCGGGAAGTAACTTCGACTGTTGGTATTCGTAACAGTAGCAGTAACAACTATTCTTGGCTTCTGACTGTGTGTGCTGTTTGACCCCTAGATGCATGATCTTTCCGAAGGTTAGACTGATATTAGTAACGGATGTATTTAATGTCTGGCATAAGCCGTGTTGTGCCGTAGTAACAAGCAGGGTTATGAATTCTTCACAATTGCTGTCGGCCGGATGACACTTACCATGCGTGCTTCTCAAGATGGATGGGAGAAAGAAAGAAAGCGAGAAGTTTGTTACAAAGCAGCTGCCAGATGCGAGTGAAAGTCTCAGAAAATGAAAACACAAACAACTAGTTAACTCCATGTAACGCAGCCCGACTTTAGGAGTAAATGATCGCCCATGTGGCCAAGAAATTCAGCGTCTTGTACGGAACCCGTAGCTGAATTACCCATCCCTGGTTGTTAGCCTGAGACAGACAAATCCACTGTCCACCCTTATACCCCATTTATCTGCGTTTCAGTTTTATGTTGTCTTCCCAAATACGTCTAGGCCTTAAAATGGTCTTTTCCCCTCAGTTTTGCCAGCCAGTACTGTTGTTTGCGTTTTTTTTTATCGTTCCCATGCATACTTCGTACCCCGCAAAACTCATTCCCCTTGATTTCACAAGCTTGTTAATACTAGTCAAGAGTATAATAAACATTAGGATGTTGAAATCGAGTAGGATCAGGTAGGCGGGGCCGTGGTGTCGTGGTTACCCTCTGCGCTTTTGGGGACGCCGTGTGTGACTGGAGGATTGTCGAAATGAGGTTTCTGGACGCAACACCTGCCACGTAAGACCGAACAGGTGAATGCGTAAAAGTTGGAACCGTGAGATAAGCCGGCAGAAGGGCTCGTAATTGCGGCCGTTGCCCCGACCTTTGTACATCGCTGCTTTCGACCGGTGTAGCTGAGATGGGTGGGGCGTGCAGCACGCACGGGAAAGGTGAGAAGGGAAGAGACCGCGTTATGTTGCACATACACGGTTTTGTAGTTGGGAGCTACTCGAGTTTCTTGTTTAATATCCACTGATTCGATGAGATCGCCACACAGCCTGTCTTCGCAGAATAGGATTAGGTGAGGGTACGCGTGAGCAGGCTTCCGCCGCAGTAGTTGCGGTTACGCGTGAGCAGGCATCCGCCGCAGGAGTAGCTGCGGTTACGCGTGAGCAGGCATCTGCCGCGGGGTAAATGCCTTCGCTCTGCTGGGATGTTACGCGGCGTGGGTTAGTGGTTATTTGCCGACGTTTCGGGACATGTTGGTCCCGTCTTCGAGGGTTAAACAGTCAAGAAGACCTGAAGACCGAACCACTGTGCGGTTTTTTTTCGTGACCAAAGCGATGGATAGAATGTGGAATATATGTCACGTTTCGTGGTCTGACAACCCTTTGCCGGTATCCATACGCCGGTGGGAATTTCAAACATGCCGGGTTAATACTTTGGTAGGCACCACTTTCTGTCGTAAAAGTAGTCCGTTTCCTGCTTTCCCAGGGGCACCAGTAAAACAGCTAGCCGTGGCCGGCCATCTTACGGCCATATCAGACGTGAGCTGTACTCGTGAAAAATTAACAGAAAGATAAGTATTGTTATATGTAACGTATGGTATACGTGTTTCTTGTAAGACAGTGGCGTGACAGTGTGTTGGTTCAAAATCGACACACGTACTCCCGTCAGAAACACGGCGGAGTTTTATTGTTTTCTTCAATATGTGCTACACGTTTCGGTCGTGCTGACCGTCCATAGGCATTTAAGTACGTGGCTTTAAAACTCAAAGTAAAATGCATATATATATATATATATATATATATATATATATATGTGCGCGTGCGTGTGTGTGCGCGCGCGCGCGCTGAATTTGTGAGGTCTCACAAATTTTACAATTAAAAAAAAGGATATTGGTTGCTGACATTTTGTAAGTTGCCGGGGTAGCGTAGTCGGTATGGTGACTAGGCAAGAGACTGGACAGTCCGGGGTTCGAATCCCGCTTTCAAGAATGCCTAGACCGGCTCTGGGACTCACCCAGTCTCCTATTCCCTTCTTTCCCGGAAGTGGCCGGGGCGTGAAATTGACCATCTCCATCTTGTATCGAGGTTAAGACTGAGTAGAACCGTGTATCTCATCTCTCGGTATTCCTTCGTGGTCTTTGTGATTGTTGGTATTGCACTCCGAGACATATTGACACGATTACCGGGAGCCCCGTAAGTGAGATGTTGAACACACACAGGACTTCCTGCCGTAATGTTGTATGCTTTACGTATGACGCGCCCTCAGAGGCATTCGCAAATCTAGGCAGATAAGTAGGCATCTAATATTTGCTTTGCTAATGGCACTGCCCTACGCCCACACTCCCTCAATGTTCTGAATGTAGGATAGGTAACGTATCTTCGTTTGGGTAGGTAACAATGTGGTACCTCAGTGTATCGGGAAAGAGTTAAAGGATTTAGCCTACACCTTACATGCACGAAAATGCTATTTCATATTGCCATTCCTGTTTGCTCCTTAATACACATTGTACATGTGGGTGGGGGCGCGACTGACACACAGTTTGCCGAGTCGGAACGATTTTGTGTACCTACTACCGTACTCAGTATTTATATCCCTGTATTTCGTTGAGTGTTTACTCTGGTAGACAAAATGGTTAAAAAGTTGTATGTATTGAATTTAACGAGGAGTAGGCTGTAATTTATATTACGTAGTTTTGTGTATGAAACGAAAATGAAATGAAACTCGTGACGGCAAGTATTAATATAAACCACCAGTACCAGATTTAATTGAAATTGGTAAAGGGATTATACGGGAAGTTGAAAGCTTGTTGTACGCCCTTCCAGGAATCGAATTCAGATCTCGTCCAGTTTATATCCGCACGGACAGATGTACGGCATTGTAGCGCGTGCTATAACAGGGTTGCCTGGAGCGTTAGAACTCCTCAACTGTAGCAAGATTTTTTTTTTCCCCCTGAACTGGCGAACAAGTATCCGATACGCTAATTCGCCAAACTACCAATTTCTCTGGTGAGTGTTTAATCATGAAATAGTAAGTTGCAGGTGAATGAACGTCCCTTCCCTCGGCCATTTCGTTTCATCCACGGACATGCAAACCGAACCAACGGACAACCTCTGAAACACGCACTCGTTTTTCTTCTCTGCTTCATACTGCCTGTTGACAGAAATTTTTCGTGATATTTTCTGAACCTCTTCCTCCTCTGTTATTCCTAAGTATAGTGGAAAAAAAATTGTGGAAAAATGGAGCGGGAAGTGAAACCATGAATATGTCGACTGATGACGCCATCTTTCAGTTGGAAGTGACTGCGTCGTCTTTGGTCACAAACCCTGTCGAGATATAGGGTCATTATTTTGTCTGACAACTCTCGTTATTTTCCGCCATTTCTCCGGCGCTCTTGCGGTCGGCCGGATAAGGCGTGGACTACGTTAGTGCGATAAACCAGCTGAGAGAACGTGACGAGCGATAGTTGTATAAAATAATGACCATATGTAAGTGAGTGTTCTTACCCAACACTACTTAAAGTAAGAACGTGATCCGGCGCTGTAAAATAAGCGAATTGCAGTGAACCGATCAGGTGGAAATTGTAGCGTTACCCCGTAGATGTTACGGAAGGAAAAAAAAAAAAGGTATGTTTACCGTAGTGCGTCATAAAGAAGACCTGCTGGGTAGTGGAGGCGTACTCCCTGCACTCGTGACTTGAGCACTGGGTGGACGTGAGTGGTACGCCACACGCCACAGAGCCAGTCTGTACACCGACAGGACATTTCTTAGGTAGACCAGCGCTTCGTTTGGACTTACGAACTGGCCAACCCCGCGCCCAGATATTAACTCAATGAGTACCGATATATACAGGGTGTGCCAGGAGGAATCCGCCTACTTCGGAAGTCCGTTCCTTAGGTTAATTCACTCCGATACCAACATACGTATTCGCAGCTGCCGAATCTGAAAGATTACGACAAAAAAGTCTCGAAAAATTGTGGTCTTCTTGCGGTTCCACGTACTGTGCATGTTTAACAAGTGTTAACGTGCACTGCGCTGGTCCGTCTTTGAGCCGATAACCAAGCCCAACCGTACTCAGGCCGCTTCATGCATGGAACCCTTAGGGCAAGTTTTATGAACGTAATATTAGTTTTTATAGCTGAATTGATGTATTTGTGTCACTGAGATGTTAATTACTTACTAGGTGCAGGTGTTAAAATTACAGACACCACAAAACCCTTCTCGTGTTAACGTGCATTTGGTAATCCATAAATGTATAACCCCCCCCCCCCATTCTTTAACCTATACCACAACTTCGAATGGTGGTGTGTTTGCTTATCGGTGTAATTCAAAGTAAGTAACGTTGTCCCGAAGTATGGCGGGTTTGTTATGGTACTCCCTGTGGTTTAGTCGTGACAACTCTGACGTCAATGCGCCGCGTGTTATGCAGTTGAAGTATGTGCAGAAGAGTCGGTCGTCGCCACGTGTAGTGTAATTCGACACGGTGTCGTCTTCTTTCGCCACACCCACAAGGAATGAAATGACTGTTCCTTTCACGACGCTTTTCATTTGCTGTTAGTTATGTAGCGTCGAATGGTAGGGTGATACTTGAAAGATAAATTGTAGAAGATGTGCAAAGAATCGGTGTGGCCCGTTTTAAGGCGCCCCCCTCCCCCCGTGCGCTCATTAGTCGTGAGTGGAGAGCAGTGCGTACTGATTGGGACCGTTGTGGTATTTAAAACATTATGTAAGGGTCAGAAGTGACCAGTACCTAATTCCGTCAAGAGCCAGAATTCTGTGTGTATCACTAACTTTAACTTTTTAAAGACTAAACGTAATCTGCGTTATATAAGGAATCAGTCCGTACCGCGCAGTTAACACTTTCCACCACGGTTGTAGAAATCAACCAGTTAATGAAGAATAAAGCAAAAGTCGCACTCTGTTCTGAGATTTGTACAAAACACTGAACGCAAAGCGAGCACCATGTAGAATATTTGAATGTTAAACCTGGTGGTACGTAAAGAAACCGCAAGGCTTTAAAAGGCTACAAGAAAAGGAGTTATAAATTATGCACGTACATTCTCTATGGGTTTCGTATGGTTTTCATAATAAGCAAGGATTTTATCTGTCAACAGCGTTAAATTCCTAGAAACGCTGTGTTTTGTATGCGATAAGAAATGAATTTATGAATGGTAATTATGCGAACGTAAAGCCGCGATCCCCAGCGTTTGGAGTACGCGGACTCGTTCGTAAGTTTGCTAAAACACTCCGATCCCTATACGCTAATAGATGTACTTCTGGGTATCGTTGGTTGAGAAAGTACATGACAACAAATAATGTAATCTCATAACCGGTGTAAATGAATTCACATTTTGAGGAATAAAAGACCAACTTGATGTCACTTGTTATTTCATTTAACTTCTTATGTACTCAACATGTTTCGGATATTAATATATCCATCATCAGGAGCTTGCGACTGTGTTGTTGAATTACCACATCCGTCCGTGTTGCAGGCTGAAGCCTGCAACACGGACACTACTCAAACCCAGCCGCACCAAATCTCCAACACACAACGAACCGAGAAAAAAAGACCGGTGTGGTAATTCAATAACACAGTCGCAAGTTCCTGATGATGGATATATTAATATCCGAAACATGTTGAGTACATACAAAGTGACATAAAATAACAAGTGACATCAAGTCGGTCTCTAATTCTTCATCTGTTACAATGATGCAGGTCCAATAAACATAAGAATTCATGTTCTATTTATCACAGAATAATAGCAAGAAACCATTCACGGGCTGGAGGAGAAATTGGTGCCGCAAAATTATGTGAACTGTCGCGATCTCGGATCCTCCTCCTCCTTCCCCACAGGTTGGGAACCACTGGCTAGACAGAAGGCTTTACAAAACTTTTCAGTCTTGTCAGCTAGTTGCCAGACCGAGTTTTGACGCAGCGACCCCTGATTGAGAAGATATCCACCGAAATTGTCGGCCTAGATGTTCGGTACGAAGGCTGGCCAATTGTGAAGCATGCTTTGCTGTCGTTTGATTTTAGTTTCATCGTACGTGCGTGTTTATTTTCGTCAAGTACGTCGCTATAGGAACGCTCCGCAATTTCAGTGGAAGTGGCGTTTATATTGCGGTCAGGGAGGCGGAGTTAATATTGCATTCGGCGTCTTCAAGTGGACCTTGGGCTGACGTGAGTCGCGTGCTTCTGATGCGGGTCATCGCTAAAATTGTGTTGATACGTAGCCAGCAAGAAGAACGTGAAATGTTCTTCCGTAAATATGCCTGCGTGTCTGAATGGACCGCACCGCTTTCTCCTGTCCTACAGTGTAATATTGTTTTTGTTTGCTGTAGTGTGTCTGTAATACACGCGTGAGTGGTTAGGTAGGTGGGGTTGGAGGGGGGGGGGGGGGGGGGTTTTTGTTGGGGGGAACGCAAAGGGGGTGGTGTGGGGAGGGGGGGGAACCCCCCCGGGAAGGGAAAAATTTTTTTTTTTTTCTTTTATTGTTGAGCCCCCCGGGCTTTTAAT
>Ga0123357_10011642_pt1 | contig 11296 bp, 7 predicted proteins | sample TergutEmb28metaG_FD_89873 | JGI IMG/M metagenome (GOLD analysis project Ga0123357, IMG submission 89873) | Embiratermes neotenicus P4 segment gut microbial communities from Petit-Saut dam, French Guiana - Emb289 P4 | ecosystem: Host-associated > Arthropoda: Insects > Digestive system > Gut ...
ACTCCAAGAAAGCCAGTACTCGAATGAACTGACACCCCCGCCGATATAAATGGACTCGTCCGTTTCGCTGGAAGACCGAATCTGGTTTCTGCGCGTGTGCCATCACGTTCCGTTTGCACTCTACCTTGCAATAGGACGTTACGGTTTCCTCTGTGTTGCTCCACGCAGTGCACTTACTCCTGAGAACATAACGGTCAAATATTCTCAGTTTCTCTAGAAATCGATTCGCTTTTTATTACCACCCCTTCCCAAAGGATAACTTACTATGCGGCGTTAATAATGTGTTTAATATAAGCAGGTAAATGGATACAACAAATCACTACGATAACATATATTACTACTAATACTACTACCACTACCACTACTACTAGTACTACTACTACTATTATTAGTATTACTACAACTACTACTACTACTACTACTACTACTACTACTACTACTACTACTACCACCACCACCACCACCACCACCACCACCACCACCACCACCAGGTACATCTCCTACCTGACGATACTTTAGTTTCTGTTAACATTAATGTTCTTACATAATTGGTCTGAGGATGACCTATAACCGTGGTCGAAACTAGTTGCCAGACAATAAACGATCACAAAGAATATGTTGTGTGTTGTTGATAAACATCGATGTGCATTATGAATGTTACATCAAGACGGATGTTCCATATAAAGATGAACTCGGAATTACCTAACTGCGAAGTCGAGGTAAGTAGGCCACGGGTAATTCAAACGGGGTGGTGGGGGAGGGGGTGTGCTTTAGCTTTAGGGCATAGCCAGATTTTCGTCTACTCCGCAACGCCTACACTAGTTCTGGGGCTCACCCAGCCCCCTACGCAAAACGTACCAGGTATTGCAACTGGCTGCTCTCCTCCATACAGTACAATATTTAAGAAATCGTGGACCTGGACCTCCGCTCCAACATACAGTCTATTTCCATAACCTGGTGCTGACTTAAGCACAGAAACAACTGTACACTTTTTGTGATCTAAATTTGCCGGTTTCTACAGTGTTAAACTGGAGAGAGGATCAGTTTCTGGTTGTGAAAGGAACCAAACTGGATGTGAAAAGAACCAAACCGGACAATGCGGGGGACGCATGACGGCGTGGAGCTCTTTATCGGCGTACTGTAAAGTCACTTCTAGTTATAAGAAACGATGTAGATAATCACAGTTCTGCTTAAACCAGACACAGAATTGCTTTCGAAGTCAGTTGGACAGTTACTTTAACACACGACCACTTGTGTTCACTGTCTTCCCTCTCTAATTTCTCGTTCACCGGAATTGCTTCTACCTTCGTCACAGATGTGGCTGTACCATTTGCACTGTACCTGCAATAACAGTAAACTCTCAGGTAACAAAAATCGGCCAGTAAAACAGCTGCTGTCTTCTAAACAACCTCAAGAAAGAATTTAATCTAAATAGTATATGAAAATTACATCCTTACCTTTAAAGGAAACACAACGCCTTTCCTATTAAAATATCAAAGAGTTACTCCTGTTTGGAGAAGTAACAGTTATTTTATTGTGAAATCATAATCATCATCATAAACATCAAGGACTTGATGCTTTGATCCGTTCCGTCTCCAGAGTTACAACTGCTCGCGCCAACGTTTCTTCGGTCTTCCAATTGTTCTCCTTCCTTGTGGTCTGTAGTGGTATGATTTCAAAGGGATTCGGGATCATACAAAGCACAAATGCATAATTCTGGGTAAGCTCCGGAATTTTGAAAGTTAAAGCAAGCAGTGTTCGCTTCAGTAAATCCTTCCACACAAAACCAATAATTACGCAGCAGGTGACATAAGGTTGCCTCATTTCTCAGTGATTCAATATTTGACACAGTACCTTCAAGCGTAGAACTCATAACCCTCGAGCTGGTTAGAAAGATCATGAAGAGCCAGTAATTAAGGATTTTTTCAAGAAGTGATCGTGACCAATTTAAAAACGTTTTCCTGCAATTCATCACCTGCGGAAAACCGAAAGAACTTCATAACAGCCGCTAGTCTGGTCGCAATTAGAATTGTGTGTCTTGCGAACACAAGCCTTTATCGTTACACCAAAGAGTTCGGTCTATTTCTTGAAGTACATATCTGTCTGAAAAGCAAAAAAAGATTCTTTGCCTAACCGGAAAGCAGTGACTGGGTACAGGATGGATGATGGAGGGTTGAATTCCTGGTAAGAACAAAGAATTTTTTTTTGCCACCAAGTCGTCATCAGCTTGGATAACCACACTGGTGCACAATGACTTCGTTAAGCTGTGCAGACGAAGAGACAGATGCCAGATCGTCGCGATATCTGCTCGCCAACCAGTAACGAGGTCCAGAACACGTAGTTTTAACCACATCCCTGCTCCTCCGTGCAGTGCCGCTGAGACACAGGGATATCTTGACTGGACGAAGACTTCCCAGACAGAAAAGAATAGAATGAATTTCTAGAGTTCCGGAAATTGCACTGTCTTAATGCGCGATTTCAGGCTTCCGCCGCGAAGTGGATGAGATCTGCGCTCTTCTGGGAAATTATGCATCATATAGCGGTAATTTTTGACTGACTTTTCGGGACTGATAGGTTACCCCGAAACATCGGTGAATTATGACTACACGCTGCGAATTTCTCAGACGAGGGCAGATCTCATGTCATTTAATCATCAATGACTGACAGGTGTTGCCAGAAGAAAATCAGTTGTTTTTATAAACGTAAATGTTACAAATTCCTGTCATCTTGATATGCCTGCATTTTGATTATTCCAATTTTTTATTATAATTTATAAGGATATAATTTCCGATTATTTGATTATTCCGATTATTTACTCTTCTTTAAATCTTCTTTTTTGAAGTACATTATTTATTACCGATGTTATCAATTGCTAATGATATATAGCATTTATTACAGATCAATACGAGCATGGACCATCGGTAAAATGGTACTGAAAGGGCTTTGAACAAAACAAAGTCCACATCGACCGGCCTGCGATCGTAAGTGGGGCTCCATGGTAACAGAGCGGTGACTATCCTCCTGAGCCAAGGCACGACCTTTGAAGTCATCAGATTTACGCGTTGTTTACCTAACTTCATGCACATTTTTATGTTTTACAACGACTGTCTCTTATCCTCTCTTTCTCCCTATAATATACAGTAATCACAATGGACGAAGATGAATGGCGCTCAATTCACGTAATCAGCTACACACTCAACTATCCCCCGTCAGCTGTTATGACAGCTTGAACAGCTCCAAATTTGTAACGGCACAAGAGATGCGTCGGTGACAACGAGAGAAATATAGACCGCATTTTTTGACGCCTGAAAATAACAGTGTTGTTTGCAGAGAACCTACTTGGATGTGAGAACTTGCGCGGGTGACTGAGAATCATCCGAGTTGTTGAACACGCTCGTAGTTCTTCGTTACGTGGAAACCCGCTGCACTTCACCCCAGCTTTTAGCCCTGGTGTTCAAGAACAACGCGTCCGTAAATTCGTGTAGCGTGACACGCTATTACGTTATGGCGTAGAAGTCCATTGATGGGTTCTGTGCAGCTGTGATGTGTTGAGGCTTGGTTTTGAAGAGCGCCGCGTACATGAGTGCACGTTGCGTGATGTGTGACTGCGTGTTTGCGCTTAGTGGGGATTAGTTTTGAACATACATGTCACTGCGTCGAATTCACTACATTGAGTGTGTGTGTGTGTGTGTGTGTGTGTGAGTGTCTATGTGTGTGTGTGTGTATGTGTGTGTGAGTGTCTATGTGTGTGTATGTGTGTGTGTGAGTGTCTATGTATGTGTATGTGTGTGTGTGTGTGTCTATGTGTGTGTATGTGTGTGTATGTGTGTGTGTGTCTATGTGTGTGTGTGTGAGTGTCTGTGTGTATGTGTGTGTGTGAGTGTCTATGTATGTGTGTGTGTGTAACCGAAGATTCCTAGACAAGCCTAGTTCGATTCCAGGCTTGCGAATTGAAGAGAAGAAAAATATGACGATACAAGTCATGTGTCTGGCGAATGGGGTTCAGCTGTCTTGCTTCATCAGTCAACCTGGAGAGGGTTCTAATCCCTCATAAGACGGTCACGCGATTTGTACCATTCCATTCAATTTTGTAGCCCACTTATTACAGAACAGAAAGCATTCTCACTGAATGTACATTTTTAATCAGAGTATCATTTATGGGTTTACATTTCACTGATGCAAATTAAACTGTTTGCCGATCCCAGTGGCCATGAGGCTGCTCACTTGCTGGGAATGCGGATTCGAATCTCGCCGGGGCATGCATGTCTGTCTTCTGTAAGTGTTGTGTGTTGTCAGGTTGAGGTCCCTGCGTCGGGCTATTCACTCGTCCAGTGACGTCCTAGTGTGTATTGTGTCTCTGAGTGTGATCGTGAAGCCTCGATAATGAGAAACCCCCGGCCCACTAGGGATTGCTGCGGCATGGGGAAAAGAAAGTAACCTGTTTATACTGTACAAACATCTCCGCGTGGCACGCAAAAGTCGACAGGAAGACATATCGGGTGTGTCACGGATCACGTTACAATCGCGTGCGTGGTATTAACAAACCTGAAGCTTACAGTACCCAACACTGAACTTCTGCGCGATCATGGATCAAAACACCGGGTTTCACGCATTCACGGATGCGTGATTCTTGAAAACCAAAGCTGTAATTTACAGGTCGCATACGCCTTGCGCTAGAAATTTCTTTTTAAAACCAAACCAAATTCATGCATAGCGCATGGCTTGCATTCAGCAGCTACCCCCATGAAATCTCGGCCAAAAACTGCTAGCCTGATTTTATGATTTCCCTCAGTCCATCTAACTGCAAACACCCAAAAATCTTTATTCGTTTATCCTAGGTTTAGAAAATTTGAAACAGATTAAACAACAGGTATATTTTGTTTAAAGTTTGCGTGAATTATAGCAGCCACATCAGAAATTTAACATCTTTCATTCGTCAGACAAATTGAATATTGTTATTTGCCTTTCTTTCTCCTGGTTCTTTGTTTCTTCCTCTTCTCCAGTCATTTTTAACGAAATATGATAAAAAGTTGAGGTTTTGCTTGTCCACGCCATGAACGTGCATAAGGGAAATAGCGGTATATTCCATCTATGAGTAAATTCGGCTATGGATGGAGATAAACGGTTAACTTCAAGCCCTGGTCGCTTTGCACCCGGAACAGAACCCTGTCACCCACTGAATTGGAGGCTGGGTGGGTCACGGAGATGGTCTGGGCACTTTTGCAGAGGATAAAAATCTCTTGACCCTACCGTCATCGGAACTTCGGACTTTTGCCTACTCATTACACCGACTACGTTATTCAAACACCGTACATCTGAACGGGATTCAAACCCTGGATTCTCGTGTGCATAGTACATTAATGCTTCCTAAATTAATTTCGAGTTTCTTTGGTTTTTCCAACATGCTAAGTACTTGCGCCGTACTATATTGTCATCAGTGGCCTGTCTGGCCGTACAACATTTTTCCACGCTATCTTATAAATGTCACGACTTTCTGTTAAACTTTTAATGAAAATAAGATGTGCTTTGATTCTCTCTACAAATTTTGTCTAAACTTCTCGTGCTAGGAAGAACTCGGCGAGATACTACCATAAATGCACAAACTTCTTCATACAAAGTACTCCTTATTCTTCTCAGATTTTAAAGACACTTGAATATTCTCGACAGATTTTCGAAAAATAATCAAATATCAAATTTCATAAAAATCCGTCCAGTAAGAGCAGCGCTGTTCCATACAAAATTACAGACAGACAGACAGACTGACGAAACTGTCGCTTTTCGAAATTTTGCGAACGCGCGTAAAATTTTATATAAGGTAATTAAATTGCCTTGTGCCACTTTTCCATTATTCTATAAATCTCTCGAGAGTTCAATGCCCAGCCGCCGTATTACAGTGGGAAGCCGGTGATTACTTGCGGCGTATTAAACATCGTAAAGAAAAAGTCCAAGTTTGAGAGCGATAATTGAAGTTGTGATTGCATTCCTATACTGCAGGGTGGAGTGGGTTTCTTCGGTTTAGAAGGCTGTCGCATGGACTAACTTTCTGTGTTTAACTATGCAATACACGTTTTAACACGTGTAAATAACGCATTCAAATTAGAACTGTCGTCATACTTAATCAACGTGCCTTAAAGGTGTAGAGAGGGCACGCAAGAAAAATCCACCGAATCATAAACTCGTCACATGGAGTACATGGCACTCTAGTACCAAATAAGAGCACCTCGACGCCCACTAAACTTAAAACTTGTCTGTACTAGTACCAGCAACACAAGACAAAAATTCTCCCATGTCAAAAGCTGAACAGTTTTTCATACCGTGCAAAGACTCTTTAACAATCGAAATATTTCGGCTCTGCACATACATTTTTCTAACAACTTACGCTCTAATGTTCACACATCGATGTTCTGAGGTTCATTAATTTGTGTGACTAATTTGTAGGCGCCAAGATACTGGATACTTCAGTCACATGGCTGCAGCTATCACGTAAGCAGAAGAATACTGGCATCTCCGCCGCTCTGATTGCAGCAACACACTTTTCTATACGCGTACACGACTCCGCGCACTCTCCCGACTTGTAACACCAGCCTAAGCTCGCTAACTTTAGCTGCCCCTAAATCCGGAAACTTTGTGGAATTTATCCTGCTATAGTACGCTTCACACCCGATTGAGCCTCTTTTATCCATTTTATGGTAGGATGAGTTGCCACGACGGCCCATCTAGACTCTGCGGAGAAGATACAACCTCTGCTGTTGCCGGTAACGGAAACCGTTTCCCACATTCCTTTCACTTAGCCGTGCGCTTATAAGGTCTGGACTTCATCCTGCACAAATTACTTTGGGTAATGAGTACATTTTAAAATAATTTCATTGAGTTTGATCTAATGTTCATGGAAAGTAGGACTGATAGGTTTAAACCAAATAAGACCTACTAATCTTCATGCACACTCCAAATACCACATTCTGTAAGAAAAATATTTTCGAAATGTTAAGAGTTAATCTGCTACAAAAGCGCAGAGGGTACGCAAATTTCACACCAAGGTGAACCTTAAATTTCAGGCTAATGGCCCTCCCATTAATGTACATCTCCAGATCTCCACTTCAAACGCACCTTTGTAACAATGGTGGAGCCACTGATCTGAAAGATTTTGAAGAAGTTGTTTGTGTTGTGTGTATAGATACAAACTGGTACTTATAAAGTTAGGTCCAGGATCCTTCATTTCTGCGAATGTCAGTATGCAGGCAAACCACGCCACATTTCATGTACCGGAGTTATCACTGACCCAGCACGTTACCAAATTTAGAGAAATAAAATTCAATGTGCCTTTCGCTACTCTCCCAAAACTCTCTTTGCAGATACTGGACTGATTTTACGACTCATGAATTATCGGCCATTGTATTGATTTGTCTTTATCTCGCACATGTCTCCTTACAGATACTGGAGAGGACTTCAGACTCAATAATTACCCGCCAATCAATTGCTTTGTCCTAATCCAAGTTCCAGAACAATAAAATCTGGCTGGATTTACCAGTCGGTACGGCAGTTATGCCCAATTTAAGAACTTTACGATTACGATACGCAAAATTTTAATGCCTCAGACTGTCAGTTTCTATGACACGAATATTCGAGTTTCCTTACAAATCCCCAAATTTCAGTAATTTTACCATTCGTCTTACACAAAAACATACAAGATTAAATACATTTTCGGTTATTAACATGGAAAACGTAACTTGGAGTGTCATGTTATAGCCGAAACCAATAATGGGAACAAAATAAAAATCCATAACTGGCATTATTCTTCGATTTAACTACATATTTTAACAAGCGGTACATCGCGCCGTGTCCAAAACTTGCTGTGGAACAGGCTATGGACTTGTCGTAAGAAAGACTACGGAATCGATGCACATACAACAAAGAACTAAACACATGAAACTTAATATTTGTTGAGGTATTAATGTTAAAATTACGCAACATTAATATTTTAACACGCCCTACCAGAAGGTGTCTTCGAATTCATTGTGTTTCAGAATAGGAATCATTACTCGAATTTAATGAAAATCCATAGAAAAGTCTTCCCCTCGAGTGTAAATCGGTCACTGTATCCACTAAAACTCTCCCTTGCCCAGTCCTGCCAGACTGTTATGCGAAAATTCAGGCTCAGATTTATGTGGTGTCTTACTTCTTCTTATGTTAAACACGATCTATAGTGCAAGAAGTAGAAGAGAAACCCATTCTAACGTAAATTCAATAAGTGTCCTTGGATTCAGTACACCTTGATATCCCTGGGCTGATGCAGGTTGCTGGCACATAACTGAGTTTCTAAACAATGTAACTTCAGGGGTCAGTAGATCTGGCAGGCCTACAACAGAACACCCATTTCAGATACGTGTATAATGAATTCTTATATATTGCAGTCCTAAATCAAAATTTTTGGTGGTAGAGAAGTAAACCAATATAATCTAATTTTATTTACATGCTTAAGGCTTATATAACGACACTCTTGGTTGAGCAAAATGTAAAGCGTCGAATTAAAGGGATCATTCGTGAGATGTGAATTAGAAAGGTGCAGAAGAATGCGGCGGTGATATAATTTGATACAATATCCTGGAAAGACTAAAGATAAGCTCGTCAAACCTCCTTCTGGATAGTCGGTGTTCCGGCCGAGATTCAAACTAGGTACCTACGGAATATCAATCAGACACGTTACCGCTTGAGCTAACAATCTCGATAATATATGTATTATGTACATACGATTATTTGTACGTCATGTATAAAACTAATTCCGTCTTATACAGAGTGATGTAAAAGTCACTTGATGTCAAATGTCAAGTGATTTCTGCGCCATTTTGTATTATACTCAATACCTCAGGCGATGTACGCATAAATGTATTATTGAGGCGCGTGTGCGTAATGACGTCTAAAAACAATGTGTGTTACAGAGTCTGAGTGAATATCAGTGGTCCGTAATCCAGCACGCATAGCACATGCACCTTATTGTCATCTGTGGCTTGTCTGGCTCGCCTATATTCTTCTACATTATCTAAAAAAAAAAACACGATTTTTGAAAAAAAAAGTTATTGTTCATAAAATGTTTTGATTTTCTCTACAAAATTTGTCTAAAACACTCACTATTCTAAGATGAGTTCAGCGAGATACTAGCCTATCATTCATATAAGGTACCGTTGTGCTTGTCAGATTTTAATGAAACTTGAATTTCTCGCCAGGTGTTCTATAGATATACAAATACAACGTTTCATGAAAATCCATCCAGTGGAAGCCGAGTTGTTTCATGCGGACGAAAAGACGGACAAACTAACATTACGAAGCCAATATTCTCTTTTCTCAATTTTGCGAACTAGCTTTACAAAGAAATAAAACCTTTGGGAACGTAGGTACCTGTTTACAAAATAACAAGATTTCATACTCCTGAAGACTTGAATTTTCATGAACAATATTGTGGGAGAACTTAAAACCTCGCCAAAAATCTCATGCATTTACTGTAACTCAAGCATTTGTAATCAGCTGGGGTAATAAGGGTGTTAATGACACGCGCACTGCGTGTTGCGACTGACACGTAACTGCATGAGCTGACATACAGCAACACTGCCACATATGATTACTACAACACTGTGACGTCGTATGGTATCATGCACCACGAGATGGAACACACAGTGGCTGCATTTCTATGGTAATTCACAGCACACTTTGCGCGTCGGCTTCGCGTAACTGATATGCTGGGAAGCCACATCCCCATACAGAAATATTTAATGAGACTGGATGGTGCAGTGTCATTGCACAATATTTCTGCTGGCTTCGCCTGTAAACACAACTTAACATACCCGCAGAAATGTGTCTGGTATTTGAGGCACTTCAAGTTTCTAGGATTCTCTCTCGGCACTTCTGCTATCCCCTGTCTGTCATTATTCCGGCAGCGCTCCATATTTTTTTTTTTTTCATGTACCATCGATACTATATAGCCAAGGTAATAACACAGTTGTTAAATGTACTACAAAAGCCGATAATCTACTACGAATTTACATATATTTACGCCGCACTGCACAGACACCGAACTGCACAAACATTATACTGCACAGATATTATACTGCACGTACATTATACTGCACAGACATTACACTGTACAGACATTATACTGTACATACTTTATACTGCACAGACATTATAATGTACATACACAGAAATACACAGACATTATACTGCACAGATATTATACTGTACATACATTATACTGCACAGACATTACACTGTACAGACATTATACTGTACACACTTTATACTGCACAGACATTATAATGTACATACACAGAAATACACAGACATTATACTGCACAGACACAGAACGGCACAGACATTAAACTGTACAGACACCGAAATTCACAGACATTATATTGAACAGACTGTGCGCTGCACAGACATTGGACTGCACAGACACAGAACTGCACATACACAGAATGGTACTACAGACATTATACCGAACAGAAACCGATCTCCACAGACATTATACTGCACAGACACCGAACTGCACAGACATTATACTGTACAGACACCGAATTGCAAAGAAGCTGCAGTGCACAGATAGAGAACTGCACAGACATTATACTGCATGGGCACAGAATGGCACAGACATTATACTGAACAGACACAGAACTCCAGAGACATTATACTGAACAGACACCGAACTCCATAGACATTATATTGCAGACACCGAACTGCACAGACATTATACTGCACAGACACCGAACTGCACAGACATTATACTGTACAGACACCGAACTGTACAGAAACTGCAGTGCACAGACATTATACTACACAGACACCGCAGTAGGTCTATACCGGATGATGTTTAGTTTGTAATTTGTTTCGAGTAGGATTGATCAGTACGTACCAAATTACGTAATCCACACTATTAACTAAATTTAATCGAAATTCATCGAACTTTTTTCAAAGATAAACTATGTGCAGTTACTGCGTGCTATTTCTGTTAAACCTTCTCTTAGTACTTAAACCCAGCAATGGATACTTCATGGATCACTGACTTCTTTTCATCAGTATATCGCGTAAGCAAAAAATAATTCAAGGATGTCAAGAAGACAGCAATAGAGCGGAAGTTCACACTTACATCTGCCTATCAGAAGAATGGATTTTTGAAGAAGGGCTGAAGGGCTGGAAATAGAATAGTGAAACAACTGCTTCGAGTCTACCAAACGATCCAGGTAGAATAAAGGGAATCCAAAAAAAAAAAAAAAAAAAAAGAAACGAAAAAAGAAAAAAAAAAAAAAAA
>Ga0123357_10011643_pt1 | contig 11296 bp, 7 predicted proteins | sample TergutEmb28metaG_FD_89873 | JGI IMG/M metagenome (GOLD analysis project Ga0123357, IMG submission 89873) | Embiratermes neotenicus P4 segment gut microbial communities from Petit-Saut dam, French Guiana - Emb289 P4 | ecosystem: Host-associated > Arthropoda: Insects > Digestive system > Gut ...
AGAAAAATATTTTTGGTTTGGGAATTTTGTGATTTTGAAAAAAACACAGGTTTTTAGTGAGGAGACAATTAAAATTTTTGAAAAAAGGGGCGTAAAAAATTTTTTCACCCCCCCCCCCCTCTCAAAAAAAAAACTTTACTATAAGAAATACACTTTACATGAGTTAAGCTATATAATTTTTACTGATGTCAGTTTTAGAGGTGTTTAGTTGAAGTAACACAAGATTTGTGGATGCAAGAAAAGACATGTTAATTAGGTTTTAAGTCACAGTGTGTATCTTCACTTTTGCTCATTTATGATATTTTAAAATGTGGATTTTGGATGTTTTTGTTTGTCACCACTCACTTAAGAATTAAATGCTTTATGGTGTTATAATCTTTTAATTATGTGAGATTTCAGAGTTCCACCACAGCATAGCTGAGGTCTTTGCTTTTCTGGGTTATTATGCAGCTTATATTGATAGTTTTTTAAGGACATTTTGGCACAGCCTATCGGTCCCATCTTCCATGGTCAAGCAGTGTTGGATTGCTTGACCCTCCTTGAAGATGGGAAAATGCCAGGATGGGATTGTAACTGCTTCTTTCCCAGTGTTTTCAGTTTCATCATATGTTATGTCATCTGATCTGGTTTAACACTAAGCAACTTCTGCAGCTGGGACAGTTCTGTTAAAGAACGAGGACTTTAATTGCACAAATTACCTATCGTGTTGTGTATCAGGGATGCCTATTTCAGTTGAGCTCTCTGTTGATTTTTCTAGTCACTTTGTGTAAATGGTGGGGTGATAACATTGCTTGTTCATTTTTTTTAAAATATGTGGTGTGCATCTCCTGTAGTTTGTGTCTAATGTACCACAAACAATCAGAGTAGTCTGCAAATGCTATCCTTATCTGTCTCTCTGATTCTAACATCCATCATTACATTATACCATTGAATTATGTATTGTACAAGGTTGAAAAGGGTGTGGTAAACAGAATTCTGTCTGCTGTTCCTTGCAGTCAATACATTTAGCTTGCTTGGTGGCTGTTTGCAGATTGGGCATTTTGTCGAAACACAAAATGTACTGGATAAAACTAGCGTTAGTTAATATTTTAGGATAATAATAATGCACAATATCAAAAGCAATTATGACAGGCTTGTGTTGCAGAAATGGTTTTGCAAAATTTATGTTGCATGATGTGCGTGATGAAGGACTCGGATGACTGGATGCCTGCAAAGATTTTGTGGAAACAGCTGATAATGAGTGTGTTTTTCCAAGTTGAAACTGATTTGAAAGGTTGCTGATTTGACACAGTCATGGACATTCAGATGAGCGTGATAAAAAGAAAGGTAAAGTGATCCCATTACAGGCCTGGTGTGGCACAGAGGGTGGTTAGAGGTATAGCTCTACTCTTCCATGATTGCGGCACTAGAAGGGGATGAGTGGTCAGCAGCATGCCCCGGCCGCACTTTGCCTCTGGGAAAGACCAGGTACCCATTATACAGGAGGCTGGGTGGGCCCCAGGGCCGGTCTGGACAGGCAGAAAATCTCGTCCCCACCGGGATTCGATCCCGGACCACCCAGCCCTTAGTCAGTCGCTATACTGACTGAGCTACCCGGCCCACCCAGATGAGCATATGGCACAAAATACTGGCACCGAAGCTGAGTTTTCCCAAGTGTTGTGGAAGTTCGTATGAGTGCTGTAATAAGTGTATTGGTTCTTGGGAGACTATTTTGAGGTAAATGATTGATAAACATATTGGCCTGTATCTGGTTTTTGTTATATTTTGGTATTGCATTCTTTCCACACCGTGGAAGAGGGGGAAGTGACCATGTCCTGGAGGAAATTGCAAAATAAGGAGCTTCCTAATGTGTATGCCTTGCCAAATATGATCAAGTGATGGGGGTTAATTGGGTGGTGCATGTGGTCCAGATGTTAGCTAAGAGAAATGTGAGGGACATAAAACCTGAAGGAAAGATGACACTTTGATGATCTGTGCTTAGATGTCAAGATTATAATGAAATATATCAAAGAACCTGGGGTCGGGGGATGTAGACTGGATTCGTCTGGCTCAAAATAATGACTAGTGTTGCGATGTTTTCAGCAGGCGTGTAGCCAGGCCATGAACATGATGCAGCAGCTTCCTGTGTGTGTATGTATGTGTACATACAATTATGTATGTATGTTCCATTATATGTATAGGCCTGCTGTGTGAGTTATGTTTGCATAACCTAAGAGTCTTTATAAGGACCATAAAATCCACTCATTAATTACACAGTGCACTCTCTAACATTGCACAAAACATCTTGCATATACATACATACATACATTTCTGAAAATGGAGTTGTTTCAAACCACAGCAGTTAAGTAGAGGCAACACGTGGTTGAGTTAGGGTGTTGCACATTTCTTAGCCGGCTGATTGCTGTATTTGTGTTTGATATTCAGAAGGTTTTCAGCACGCGGTAAACCTTTGGACTACACAATATAAGGGGGTTTTTGTGGTGAGCTGAGAAAGTCTTGGCTTCACAAGAAGTAGTTCTTTACTTATTGGCCGAAGTTGGTAATAGCTTAAAAACACAGCAAAGGTACTAAACACGTATGCATATATATATATATATATGTGTGTGTGTGTGTGTGTGTGTGTGTAGATCCTGGAAGTGTAGGCTGTTCTTTGCTCATACACTAATATACGGGTGTGTGGTGCACACATTTGTTGACTTGAATCGCCAGTTTAAATGTAAAATATATTTCACCAAATCTCCCCTTCATGTTTCAGTGTGTTATACACCATCCTCAGGGAGAACTTTATATTCTTGCTCAAAACCGTCAGCTGTTTTACAAGGTTGTTAAGTAAGATGTGTTATAAAGTACAAAATATACCATTGTATGAAGTTTTTCCTCAGGATGGTGTATAACACACTGAAACATGTAGGAGAGATTTGGTAAATATATATAGCAAATATATAATGTGCTTGTGGTTTGGAATAGTGAAGAAATGACTAATATACAAGAATTCACAGAATGGAATACTTCACAGTAATTTTGCTTGTTTGGTTCCTAAATGTGTTAACTTTTCACTTTTTTTAAAAGATTTAGCAGCTGTCTACATTGTGATTTTTTCATATGTTCTGTTGACAAGACAGGAACATGTACTTTGTTCCTCTGAATTTACTTCTAGGTCAACCTTCTTACCAGCGACTAACAGAGCTTTTGTGTATTTCTTATTAGTGTCTCTATTTGTTGCCATTAAATTAGCACCATCAGCATAGACCAGAAGTGATATTTACCATTCAATTTCTGTCCCACCTGGTTGTAGTGAACTCTCATAGTGACTAAGTGACATAACGTTTTATCTCCAATGTGAATTAGTTCTGCCGGACTTGGTTCATTACCTTGGGAATTGTGCATTTTAAGCTTTCAAATTGAAATGTCAACTTCAGAGGTATTTGGCTGGGTAATTATATGGCTGTGTATGTTTCAGCCTGCCTAACATTAAATCCGTAATACATGCAGTATCTGACAGAAGTGGTTATCCCACCCGTTCAAAATACTGTCAAAATTTATAGGAATATCGTCATTGTCCATTACGAATTCGGTTCTTGGTTGGTAAATCTTTTTTAAGCCAATTTATGCCTTTATACAAGTCATACACATTTTTACTGTTTGTTTCAGGTTAGATATTTTCTTTGGGATATTCCAGTTTTTTAAACTCAACTGCCTAGGCTCTTAGACTCTGGACTCCCGAGGATTCAAATTTTACATTTTTTTTAAATTGCCTTAGTTACTTCAGGTCTTGTAATCATTACGATTATAGCTAATTCAAGGATACATATAGTTATGTTTGGATTTGCATACGTGTTTTGTACGCTGCATGATGATGGTGCGAGAAAACATGCCAGTGGAAGTGTGCACACACACACACACACACATTTTTACGTTAAAATATAGAGGTTTATTTTTGTCACGTTTATAAGGCTTCGTATTAATAAACTATGCTTTGGCGCATAAACCAGTTGTAGTCGGTTTCTGTTAGTTCGTGTTATGACCTACAGGGATTAGTTGGAAGTAAGATTTAGCTCAACTAGTTCATCCGTAGCAACGTGCGTAGTTTTAGTTAGGTAATTAGTTAATCGGAACTAGTTTTGTGATGTACTTCATTTCATGATACGAAATAAATTTGCCTTGAAATTAGGTATGTGCTCGACAGTTTACAGTGTAATCGATATTAACTCAATTCTGCCGCTCTCTAAAAAACACTCTTAACAAACTGTAGGACAAATCAGTAGCCGGTTCGGGGCCCAGGCGATGTCTGAAGAATTTGTGGAGGAAAGGAGATAGGTGTTGCGCTACACGCGAGCGTTAACATTGTGTTCAAAAGTTAGGAAGTATAATGTGACGTAGTAGTAGTAGTAGTAGTAGTAGTAATAGTTCTTGTTAAAGTAGAAATGCAACGAGCCACGTGCCCATCATTGATCCGGGGTGTGACTAACACCAAGGGTGTTCTATATAGTGAGATGATGATTATTATTATATAAATATTTATTTACATTGTTTATTCAGTGGCCAATAACGAATCTGCAGTAAGAGGCTAGGTAAAAACGACACTCCTAGGCGTTCAAACACAGAAAATCAGACGAACAAAAAAACAAGACATAACAAAAACAAAGCTCTAAATTACAACTGAAGACGTCAAAGTTAAAATACAAATACAGGGTAGGCAGATATAGTGAAGCATTTTAAAATTTTAGTTACGTGCTTCTCCGCTAGGGTATCGCGGAGTGCAGGTATTTGAACATAAGCAGTGTTTATGTTCAAATACTTGTATGCTACGGCCCACACGGCAGTGATTAGCATCGCTGCGCTTCGCCGTTTGTTTCCGCAGCGGGTGATTTCTCGTTTCGGTGATGTGCCATGGCCTCCTCTTTCGCCGGACCTAACAGCTCCAGACTTTTTTCTTTGGGGTTATTTGAAAAAAAAAAGTGTACAGTACTCGCCCTACAGACTTACATGCACTCAAAGAAAATATACGGGAAGAAATCGCCAAACTTTCAGAAGAAACACTTCAAGCCCGTATGCGCACCTTCATACCTCGTGTGCACCTGTGCATTGAGGAGGGTGGTGGCCACCTAAAAGACATATTGTACACAAAAAGTGAAACTATATTTAAAAAAAGTTAAGCACCATAGTAAATTGTGACGTGCAAAAATTGGTATCACTTTCAGTAAAATGTTATTCTTATTTATAATTAGTTCGCTATTTCTGCCGCACCCTGTAGAAAAAATTTTCCATGGTTATGACGAAGTAGGATACGGGACATACAGTGGGTTGAACTGGCTCAGGATAAGGACAGGTGGCAGGCGCTTGTGAATGCGGTAATGGACCTTCGGGTTCCATAGAATGAGGGGAATTTCTTGACTAGCTGAGGGACTGTTAGCTCTTCAGGAAGGTCTCTGCTCAGTGGAGTTAGTTATAACGACTATTGACGGCCATAATAATGCATTGTAGTAGGCCAGAAATTACAGCAGCTCATATGAAATGCATTAAGAAGAAAAGTCTTTTCTGAAGCGTCTGTACAAACAGTACTAGGAACTGACGCGCTTGTTGCGTCAAGTGCCGACATTTAGCGTCGCGAAATTTCCGATTGAGAGCTGGAAGACTTATAGTGCCCAAAAGGGAAGGACAAAATTTAAACTCAGTGTACACAATACTAAAAAACAGTGGTCGAGTTGATACAGCCACTCACTGACGGTATGCAGTTTTAAGTACTGTAATACATTAGCATAAATACAATGGACGTTGCGAAAGACACTATTACAATAGAGCTGCAAGCTTCTGTTGGGTGCTTTCCAGCTTGTTGATACCAGTAGACGAAATAGAATTCCAGATAACGGAGGCGCACTCTAATTGCTTCAAACTAGAATAAAGAATAACACAAATACACAACCAAAGGAAGAACAGGGAAATGTTGCAGTGCGAATTAGACCATCAGAAATATAGGAGGTTGAGATAAAGTTCCATCGACATGACAAAAATGATTTCGGAATCAATAAATACTGTCAGGTGTTTAATGCAGTTAGGAGGGTTATTATAATGAATAATAATACTAATATTACTGCTGCTGCTGCTACTACTAATTATAATAATAATGATAATTACGACTACTTCATTATAGTGTTTCACAACAGCGATGGGTCTGTGACAGAGATTACGGAACTGCATAATTACATTTTAGTATATAGTACAAGTAGAAACAAATACATGTGAAAGGAACGCCTGATATATGTGATCTGTATGACATTAAGAATAGCAAATATTGCTGCATACGTGTTCATATTTGTGTGTGTATATGAAACCTGAGGGGAAAAGACCATTTGGAAGACCCGGTCGTAGATGGGAGGGTAATATTAAGAAATATGTTCAGAAAGTGGGATGGGGGGGGGGGCATGGACTCGATTGATCTGGCTTAGGATAGGGACAGGTGGCGGGCTCTTGTAAACCCTGTAATAAACCTTCGGGTTCCATAAAATGCGGGGAATATTTTGAGTAGCTGAGAACCTGTCAGCTTCTGAAGAAGGACTCTGCCCCATGGAGTGAGTAAGTGTGCGTGCTTATGTAAATTGACAGAAGAAATATGCTGCATTAATTCAAATGGCACGGCACAGGTGTATTCAGTGGCAACAGCAGTACAGTTACGCATAGCTTCAAAACGGTACAGATACAGCCCGTAAAAGGTGGGCATGGCCGCGGCCATAAGTACACTACTGAATTTCTTGGATTCGTCAAGAATGTGAATATGTGCAGCATGCAAACTGGACTGTACCTGGATCCACATGCATTATTTGCGACTCGATACGTTCGTGGCCTTAACGACTGTTTTTGCTGATATTTATTATGACAGATACAAATCTATTTCTCCACGTTTCTGGCAACCCTTTCCCCTCCGTTATTAAATCGAAAGTCAGTTGAGTTAGCTGGAGACAGTAGCTGAATACTGTGAAAGGAATTGGTGACGGGGCTAATAAGTGCTGTATTCAGTTTTATTTCTCCAACCAAATGCAAAGTACATGTATTGTATATAAATATTAATGGTGTATCTCCGGCATATTTCGGTACAATTGTACAATCTTCAGGGAGAACAAAATGTCAGTTTTAAAACCAAGTGCCAGTGATAAGCTGTGATTTGTAAGGTCCCTCAGTCTGTAGTAGCTCAATGAAGAAGCTACTAGAGACTTTGGAAGCTATAACATTCGAATGGCTGGCCGCGACCTCCGCTAGGTGCGTAAATTCAACACACTTTACGGTAAGAATAATTCATAGCTAACAAACAGACCTTCAACGTAAGGTGTGGTGCAGTAGCCACTATCCGTAACATAATATAATTATGATAATGAAGTGTTACCATTGAACATGGGCAGGGAGAGCAAAGTCGGTATAGTGTATCGTTACGAGCTGGACGGTCCGGGGATCGTATCCCGGTGGGAGCGATGTTTTTCACACACGTTCAGACCGGCTGTGGGGCCCACGCCCCTCCTGTAAAATGGGTACCGTTTCTCCTTCCTGGCGATAATGCGGCCGGAGCGTGGTATTGACCACTTTGTTACCACGTGATTGTTGTTCCTGAAACGAAATACCTTGTCTGAAGTTCCGGTAACTGAAAATGTACTGCACACACGTACAAAAATGATGCGGTGGCTCAGTTGGTTAAGGTACTGCACCACAAGCCGGAAGGTCGCAGTTGTCATTGGAATTTTTCATGGACATAATCCTTCCGGCTGCACTACGGCCCTGGGGTCTGCTCCCAACAGTGAGTACCACGAAGGAGAGGATCACAACAGTCAAACACAACAGTATTTTATTAAGTTCTTAAAATGTATTAATAGCAATATGGGCTACATGTTTCGACTCACGTCGAGTCATCTTCAGGCCCTCAAGATGTAGATCCATGGGTGCATAATTTTTACTCTGTAAGATCCCACAATGCTGTAAACATTTGTATGTCTGGATCTATATCTTGAGGGCCTGAAGATGACTCGATGTGTAGTCGAAACATGTAGCCCATATTGTTATTAATATATTTTAAGAACTTTATAAAATACTGTTGTGATCCTTTCCTTTATTTCTGTACTTCAAACACTTCGGGATGTTAAACGTTAAGTTTAAAAAGCGAACCAGGGAGATTTCCTGGGAGTAAAGGCGGCCGGTGCATAGGGCTGACAACCTTACCACCTTCATATGCCGATTACCTAGAAATCTGGGAGTCTTAACCTCCTGGAACCCTGAGGGCCTTTCCCGGCCTTTATAGGGATTACTTTGCCTTTACCTTACGTACAAAAATTGTTCAGTGAAATTATTTTCTTCGTGTTTCTTCAGAAACGATTTTCTTCCAGTGTTCACACACTTTGCCTGTTAGGGTGACGTCATCGTAGTACGCAAGGCAAGCTACTACTTTATCGCTGAATGTCTGTTGCCTTTAGTCCGGTCGGACAGTTGAGTTGTAGCGTGTGGAGAACTCGATGCTGGATTTCAGAGCCGTGCAGTAAGCTGAGTGCCGGTGGGTGAATCGAGCCTGTTGCTGTAGTGATAGCGATAAACAATCCCTTAATTAGGGAAAGTTTTTGTTATACTGTGTTGTTTAGAAGAATGAACATTATCGTAGTGGAGGCCAAGGGTCCTAGATGACGGAGGAGCCAAGAAGGATGTAAGTGTATAGCTGGATATTTACTGTTTTCACCTTGGCAACAACGTATGCTTTCTTAATGTTAACACAGGAGCACTTCAACAGTGTAATCTTTATAACTTTTGTAAAGAAGACGATTGTTTGACTGGACACAGGTGAATTATGATGTTGATGTAATTGCCAATGTGTGTAGCGCCACAGTGCAGAAAAATGTGCATTGCAATTCGAGGAACAGTTTTTGTTTATTCCTGGTTCATTCCGTAATTATTCACTAATTCTCGCCCTCATCTTCAGGGAAAAATCTGACCTGATATAGAAACTTTAGTGGGGAAGTCAAACAACACAATTTCGTCGTTCATAATCGTACTGCTTTACCTGACATGGAGTTAAAGGGTTAATAAATGATTATAACAATACTCATTGGGTCGTGCTTTTCTTCTGGGGCAAGAAAACTGGTTTGGACTCAAATGCATGCACGTGATAGTAAAATTAATATTATGTCGGACTTAGGTCTCTAAAACAAGTTCTGTTTTACACTTATCCGCAGTTCTTATTAGTTTCAGAGGTAAGCGTGTTGAACAGGCGGTAGAATACAACGTGGTTCAAATATGACCGGGACTCTTTGTGTGTAAATCTAGCGACATCAGTCCCGGTCATATTTGAACCGCCTTGTATTGTGCATTGTATATGGGCTGATGTTTTAGGATGTTTTTAACTGTGGTGGCATTCTTTTCTTAGAAACTGTGTGGCCGTGTCGCTCTTGCGCGTAGCGTTCGGTGACCCCACTTGACTGTTAACGGCCCCAGTGTTGCAGACTGTGTGTGAGAAGTTGTACTAATAATACATGGTTGTCATTGTAAGTGAATTAAATAAGAAACATGCCTTCTATAATTACGTACATTAATACATTGTTATTGGTGTTTTATTTTTGTCTACGCGACGCAGAAATGTAACTCCTGAATAACTCTGTAGTTGCAGTCAGTTGATTAAATAATGACTGCCTAGTCAAATAGTTTGAATACAAACCGAACATCCTTCTTGCAGAGTGAAGTACCTTAAATTGAAAAGAGAATTTAATACAACACGAAATGTGTGCACCAATGTGTGAATTATACTTCAACTCACAAAAAATAACACTGCATTTCAAAGACGGAATAATTTCTTCAATTGTTTTAGTTCTTTTGGAGCTGGGTTCATTTTGTGTTCAGCTGGGGATATTTGCTGTGTGTGTCTTTTTAATATAGATAAGTTCTGATACTTTGTAGTGTTTATATTCTATTTGTTGTCAGTGATGACTGAACAGACCTTACGTAAAGCTTGTAAGAAATAATGTATAACTTTATAGATAATGATTTCCCTAATTTTAGTTATACAGTTTTTTACTAACGAACTCTTTGCAACACACCTGAATGTGTCACGGAAGTGATGTCTGACAGTGAACACTACACAATATATAAACATACTTGATTATGTTGTCTCATTCGCTTCTGTTGCAGCGAAAATCTTCTTGGACATATACTGCGACCACATATATTTTTCTAACTGATTGGAATAATTTTCTCACGAAATAAAACGAACTCCTACCGTGATGTATCTTAGTGCATGGGTTAAAATATGTGTGCCAGTCTATGTAGTAACCTCGGTAAAGAGCTGGATTTAGTGACAGGTAAGACTTTGGATAGATAATGATTTGGACTGTAAAATAGCGATGTTACAATAAGCTTGGCCTTTGCGTCTGCTCTTCGTAGCCGTAATTTCTTATGATGATGGGTTCTGTATGAAAGTCTTGCCCATCAGTTTTTCTTCGCAGTTGTGTTGTAATATAAACAGCCGACGCAAGAAATGTTCAAGTTAATTTCTTCCCTACTTACGTAGAAATTCTCAATACTCCTATCTAGAGCAGGTTTCCTAAGAACCTTGAAAAAGTAATGCAATTTTTAAAACCTACCGTAATAGGAAAGCGTCATTACAGCACCATAAGCAGGTTACGTTAATTACTTTAAACTTAATAATAACATTAAAATTAATAATAATAATAATAATAATAGCCTTAATACCGTAGAGAAATTCCTCGAAAATCTACCGAATAATATCTCAGGTATTGTAGTTCAAAGGTCTCCGCCTCTTATGGAACATGGAAGTTAAATGTAGTGTTCACACGACCCAGTATTGCGGTGTTCAGGGTCGATCAGCAAGTAAGTTTACAGTGAAAGTACAGTATTTTGTTTGTTTGTGTTCCCCCACAAGTAAGGGTGCTTACACACCAGCAGAGTCGAGTCGAGTCCAATCCAGTCCAGTCAGACTCACAAAGACGCAGCAGTGACCCTGTGGCTTACTTAAAATGGCAGCCACGGCAGTGCATACACACCAGCGGAGTCGAGTCGAGTCGAGTCGAGTCGAGTCACATAAGTGTCAAGAGTCTTGATCACAGATCATCTGTCTTGATGCCGCCTGTTCCATTTTCGTCAGTCAGACTCTAGCGATCGGGCGTGACGGCTGCTATCTTGAGCAAGAAATGGATGTGGAAAAGCTTATTCTTTTAGTTAAGGACCACGAGGCAATTTACGACGCCTCGCGTTGTGAACACCGGAACCGCGTCTTACATTGATGATGATGTTCATAACAACAAAAACAACAACA
>Ga0123357_10011644_pt1 | contig 11295 bp, 9 predicted proteins | sample TergutEmb28metaG_FD_89873 | JGI IMG/M metagenome (GOLD analysis project Ga0123357, IMG submission 89873) | Embiratermes neotenicus P4 segment gut microbial communities from Petit-Saut dam, French Guiana - Emb289 P4 | ecosystem: Host-associated > Arthropoda: Insects > Digestive system > Gut ...
TACCGCTATATACCATGTGGCTATTGGTAACACATTAGGAGTGGTATTTACCGCTACACACCGTGTGGCTATCCGTAGCACATTAGCAGTGATATTTACCACTATACACCATGTGGCTATCCTCAACACATTAGTAGTGGTATCTACCGCTATATACCATGTGGCTATCGGTAACACATTAGGAGTGGTATTTACCGCTACACACCGTGTGGCTATCCGTAACACATTAGCAGTGATATTTACTGCTATACACCATGTGGATATCCTTAACACATTAGCAGTGGTATCTACCGCTATATACCATGTGGCTATCGGTAACACATTAGGAGTGGTATTTACCGCCGTGTGGCTATCCGTAGCACATTAGCAGTGGCATTTACCAAACACATTCAAGGACCATAACCAGCATGGCGACAGTGACAATAACAATGCTGCTGTAAGCACTGAAATGTGTATGTCAGGTGGTTTATGTGCAAAAGCTGCTGGACGATTTAACAAAATATGAAGCTTTATACTACACAAAATGGGAGACAATTTCTATCCCTGTAATGTGGTTGCAACCACTGCTTGCATATACACACACGTCCATATCCTCACAAACACACCAGTAACATGTCACTGTTAAAATACAGAGAAACTTGGAATTCATGTTCATTGAATCTAAGTTTTCCTGATCATGCCCATGTTTTATCAGTCCTGTCAAAACTTCCATAAGAGCAGTGACAACAGTCCTTGCACAAACAACTAAACCCATCGCCCAGAACATGTCCATAGTGGCATGTTCTTGCACAGCCGTCAGCTGATACATACTGCTTTAAGACAAGCAGCTGTCTCTGCTTGAATGTGAAGGCACCACCCACTTAAAGCCAGGAAGTTAATTCTGGTATCAGCAAGATGAAAGAGAACTCCAGAAATAACGCACAGTCATTGTGACAGATGTCACCAGTGCCATAAATTGTAATGCTACTAGCCTGTCTAAACTCATTTCATACATGTTTTGTTTTACACTGCCTGTGTTTCACGGCCATGAAATACAAGTGACATTTCAGTTGTATGTTAAAATTTACCTTGTCATCAAACTGCTCGCGACTCCATTTGGGTACTTTTTCTGGTCTTTCACGCTTTACACCATGCCCCATCTTATTCTCGAGTATTTTCTTCTCTATTTCTCGTACATTCCAGTCTGTCTTTTCTATTTTTCCTGCAATGGCAATACAACTGCATAAGTGCCACATATCCTGCCAGTAACAAGCAACGCATTATCACCACACTGTACCTATTGCACGTCGCAGATCTTTTGGTTTCTTCTCAACAGCTGTGCCCTTCAGCTTCTCCTCCAAAGTTTTTATCCGGCCTGATAAATCTTTATCCACAGCACCTTTACGAGCTTCTACTAATATCCGTGCTTCTTGATCCTAATGATGATTGGGGGAAAAAACAACAGACATTATTTCTCCATGCTACTATATCTATGTTCTGCTGAATTAACTGGATAAAGTCCAAAAGCAAATGCACCCTTTAAAAACCTTTGTTATTTTGAGAAATTCACTACGTTTTTGACAACACATAAGCACAGAGTAACAATATATCTATACAGTCACAAGAACTGACATTATGCAACACTTGGACACTTAGAAATAAAAACACATCCATCATAACTAATTAGGCAGTAATGGAACAGTAATGTTCCCATCTGTTGGCAAACGGAGCCTCAATGTGCAGTTTTCATGCCTGGCAATGTAACGTTTCACCTCACACTTTAAATGTTGTGACTGGAGCCATGACACTGCAGACATGAAGCATTACATTCTATCACATAGCACTATAATACAGCAGTGGGCTTGGTTTTACAGGAACAAATTACACTCAGGAATAAAACCCATTAGACATCAACCACACAAATATAGAGGTCAGTTTATGCACACTATTCTGCTAGAATGATGCTGTCACAGAAGCTACTCAGTACCAGGTGTGCATGTGTATCACATGACATGATGAAAAGTCATCTAATTAATTTCAAATATGATAAGAGTCTTCTGGGATGTGATGCTGTGTCACTGGGTACACGGTTTCTGATGGTCTGAAGACATGACGATACATCCAAACACTGCGAACCACAAAACCAACAATGCAGCATCGCACACTCAGCAGCAGGTCTATAAGAACCTCAAAATATTGCATAATTTCAATTGCTTTGAAGCAACTGAATCCAAATTATAACACGCAATGCCATCCTCACATCACACTGTATGTGAGACAATGGTCTTTGTACAGTATGTATGTCTAAGTCTATGGATAGCTGCATAACACAATGTCACTCAAATCAGACATCTGAACACAAAAAAATATTATTACATCAATATTACATATTACAATACTTAGAAGGAACACCAGCTTCATACACTCCATGCATTGATATCACCCTCTTCACAGCAGTAAACTGTATAAATGCACCTTAAGACTGCTTACAGAATATGGCAGGTTCAGGAAACATTTGCATCCCTGCAGTATCCTCCTACATGACATGTGATACAGATCTTACATAGAAGATAAGGTTCTGGAGTTACAAAGAACTTGAATTGTACAATACTGCAAAAAGCTGCTGTTTCCAAGAACCATGTGCACCTCCACAGATTTAGAAACCAATATTTCTACTGGTCTTAGAAATTCAAAGAAGGAAATATATTTGAACTGATCTGTCCTTAATCAGTATTATTATGACTAAAATCAAACCATTTCTGATACACTGGGCAAGCAAACATGCAAATTTACTAGGGCCCTGCCTGTCATCACTGCAGACCACAACATTCTGCATCCCGTCCATCAACATGTTTCAGTTACCTGCTCCATGTATCTCCCCTCCTGCTTCCATAACATTTAGTGTCATGCCCTCCTCCCATTACCCCATCTTCCATGTTGCTGTTTCTCAGGTCTCCCACCAAAATTATGTATGCACTTCTTTCCCTGCCAGCCATTTAACAGGTGATCTAAACTAAGCACACAATTCTGCACCACGTATTATCCTCTTTACTTAACAAACGTGCTGGCATAAACATACATCTTTTTCTCCAGGAAAATTTCCTAAAATCACCTTGCAAGACACAAAAGCTCTGCGATGTAATTACAGTGAATCCTGGGTCAGAAACGGCAAAAATATTTTTATTTTGGTACAATATGAGAAGTGACTGTGCACACAGCAGACACAGCAGAAAGCTAAATAACGTTCAATTATTTATGAAGGGCATGTTATTACCAGTCAAGTGGGTTTGCTGCACAAACGAAGCACAAAATGTCAGTCATGTAAGGCTGTCACAGACACACAAACCATAATGTTAATCAGACAACTGCATTACTGCGCTCTATACAATTTTTGTCAAAATCTCTTACGTGATTTTATACGTCTTATGGATTATCACAGTCTTCAATTCCAGTCTCGCTGACCAAACATTTACTGCATATACATTTAGGAACATGATTTATCACACTGTAAAGTTAATTGATTTGTCTTGCATCATTTCCCAAATACAGCCAAAACTGTGGTTAGTTAATTAGTAAGACACTTCATTGCACATGGGGTGGATTTTATAAGTGACAATCATGCTGTGGCCATGAACACAAAAAAAATTACACTGCAAACTGCCTTACAGGATAGAACAGTTTCAATTCCAAATCTCTGACACGATCTTGAAACGAAGGGGCTGTTTGACGATACACATATAATGAATAGTCCTCGAAAGGTGCTGAGTCTTCTATTTTAGCATTTGTCTCCAGCATCTGCATACTCTTATGCAAGTGCTTTATCGCAAGCTGAAGCATATATTTCTTACGCATCTGCCTCTCTGATCGGTTGTGCCGGATCTCTTGCCAGCGTTTCCACTGATCTTCCTACACAATATTAACAAATAGGGTTCAACTCAGAACAGAATCCAATATATGAAGTTCAGTCAAAAAGACCACCACTGCACAAATCTTGTGGAATTTATTCATTCTGAACTCTGAATTAAAAAATACATAAAGATCACACAAAAGATACACTGTACAAATGCATTCACCTCAAACAACAGTGACCTATCAACTTTATTTTTGATGTGTATTATGTAACATTATCAATTGTTGGTGCTGGTAACAGATGAACAAATGAGTATGCAGCTTTGTTGGAATGAATGACAATGAAACATAAAGACAGCAGTAACTGCAGAAAAACCTGTCCCAGTGCACAACTCAGCCCTCCACAAGCCTACATGCACTAGCCTTGGTTCAAACCAAGGCCTCTGTGGCAAGAGGCCAGTGACCGACTGCAGGAACCATGGCAGTGTCTGTCAGTTCCTTATGTTTAGTGCAAAAAACAAACTGTACACTTCACCCGGTCATGTGTTCAAGTGTCGATTATGAGGCTTCTGCTGCAGCTGTCTTTCTCTTGTCCTGTATTGAAAGTGACGCTCTACCAACTGTCATCAGTTGCTGGGTACAGTGGAATACTGACAGTATTGCTATAAATGTGGAACTGATGATCAGGAAGTCAGTCAGGGATGTCAAAGGGCTGAGATCACTGACAGAACAACTCACACTTCAAGAGCCCTTAGATATGAAAGTCAAAATACAGGCCAGCTGAGCTCTAGCATATTCACTGTACACAGAACTTACAGAGTGATCTCTAACTAGCATATATGACATAATGGCAAGTAGGATGACAGTGCCAATAACCAGTAAGGACCAAAGTGCAGCATATCTCAAAATGCCACTCAGTATAGTTCAAGCTAGGTCAGCCATTGCTGATTGTTGTTTTTAGCTTCAAAGAAATCAGGGTGGCACTGTACCATCACCATGCATTCATCTGTATCTTGGAATCAATAGCATGCCATACAGACTCATATTCGATTTGATCGTACTGCCAAAATGCATATTGTGTAATTGTTACATGTCTTCTGACAAAAGGATCACATTGCAAATAAGTCTTTATGGCATGCTGTTAACTTTAAGATGCATGCAAATGTAAAAGATTTATGTAAATCCTGTTGTTAATGCAATATGACCTCCCACAGTATGACCATCTGTGGAGTTAACAAAACAGTCAGATGTCATCAATGAAAAGTGGCACCCTGTGATGGACCCTCAATGGATTGCAACCACATAATGAACATGGCGACTGATGAAACAAGTCTCAAATCATGCAATGTCAAAACGAAACATGTCATCTCACTGAGGACTTACCATGATGTTGGCTGGTCTCTCCACACTCCCTATTCTGTCCTTATCAGTACTCCTTCTTTTGCGCGGTCGACGGAGCAAATCCACTTTTCTCTCCCCTGCAGTAACTGCTGGTGAACTAACTCCAACTGTCTTACGAACGTGTACAGAACGTGTATGGTGGTGCTGTGACGTGATGTGACCCAACAGAGAGATTTTATGTGCTGGAGTAAGACTGTGTAATTGTGGTGTCCTCGATGGGGTGGAATGGTCCTCTTTCAGTTCTGGATCTTCCTACATGCGGAAAAAGAACACACTTTGACAGAAACACAGCAACACAAAGTTTAGCAAATGGACAAACAAAGACAAATGAAGCCCAACCTCTTACCAATTTTGGATGTTTGATGTGTGGTATTTCCCCACGGAAAGTGTCATAGATTTGTGACAGATAAGAAAGCATTGTAAGTTTATCTGGTACATCACACTGCTCCATTTCTTGCCCTGTCATCACCTGCAAGTACAGGCAGAGATCAGGATTAGTTCAAACCCATCCTTCTTTGTAAAATACTTAATTTCAAAACTGGCATTCAGTTTACTGACATGTTTCCCACATCAAATCTAGGTTAAGGGTTAAGGTTGCCTGGGATGTGATGCTGTATCACTAGTTTAATGTTTCCTGGTGATTCAAAGGAACATGCTGTTTTCTTCTTCAGGGGTGAAGGGGCCAAACAGAAAGCTGCACTGGTCAACTCCTGAAGATCACTATAATATATTCTTCCCAAACACTGGGAAACACATAATGATACATATTTCATCCCAGAAGACATGAACCCTCAATAAAACTGCTCCGGAAACCTCAAATCTTGCAAATATTCATTAAACAACATGACTCTACTCAAAAACAACCTATGGCTATAAGCAAAATTTGTTAAGAACATGTGCAAAGCATTTCAAACTATCCCTACATTCCAGCATCTACCACCTTTATTTAATGTAGGAAATTTCCATGTATCACACAGAGGACTGATGAACTTACTGGAGGAATTCCTAATTCCCGTTCCAAAGTATCAAATGCTAGTTGGTTGTTTGCAGCAATATCCTCTGCTGAGAGAGCATGAAAGTCAAGAAGATCTGGTCGATAGCGATGTATTATTGCACAAAGGACAAGTCCATTCTTGAAAGAATGAGTCATGTCTTCAACATGCAAACTGTCATACAGAGCAACTTGTTTCTTCAGCCAGTGAAGTAAAGTATCCGGATGAACGTGTGAGTCTGAAATTTAAACATTATTTAGGTTTCAACTTGTTATTAATGAACACTGCCTGTACAAACACAAAGTGTGATATCATCAGTAATATGAACACATGAAAGATGTTACAGTATCTGAGCTCTAAGTGTTAAATGCCACGGAGGGAGGGTGATGCATACAACAGTCCCATGTTACATATAGCACAGTCCTGATGTTCATCATTACCTGCAACCAATATGACCAGCACAAACACTGGAAACCATCTGCAATACAAAATGTCTATTTACTTCCACAAATTATCAACTGCCAATAACAAAAAATACAAAATAACGTTTTCATAAAAATACAAACAATTTTTGGAGTATAAAGTAATGTAAATGAATGAAACAGTGTCATTCCATATGGCACGAAAGAAATCTACCTCACATAATGAACGAGTGAGGGCTGGTGCCATACCAGGAGAGGAGGGGAAGACAACTCGCCACCTTCTGGTCTCACCAAAATTTGCCTAAATCATTCATGAAAGGCCAAAACAATGGTACTAAAACTAATGCTAATAACAACAAGCTAATATAGCAATCAACAACATTAACAAACACAGAGGCAAGTTTCACCCTCAAGGCCATTCACACAGCTGCACTGCAGGCACGTCGAATCCCAGACCTAGTTTAATGCCAACATGATTATTCAATGAAAGAGCAATCAAACTAGACACGAACAATTAAATATCCGATATTTCACACTGAACAAGGCTCAACTACTACAGGACACACACACACCTAAATCAACTATGGCAGCTCATGCTTAAATGGCCTGGCAGTTACATGTGCTTAAAAATGTAGCAGCAAACAGATTCAAATAATGGCTGTTTTTTGGGGTTTTAAACCATGTAGTTGAAATGTGTTCCAGTGTTTCAGAGGAATATACTGCCTCCATCTTCAGAGTGATGATCTGGTTCAGGTGGATGCTAAAATAACTTGGAAGAAGGAATTTGTTCTTTATGTAGGTAAGTTTGAGTGAATGTTGGCCAATCACAGCTATAGGAGGAGGAAGGGATAAGGCTCACACTGAGCCAATGGAAGTTGAGAGTTCTACGAACAGCCCTTTTCAGGGCCACCTGTGAGATACGTTAACATGAACAGTGAAGAGTGATAAACTACATTCATATACACAATGGTACTGCAGTACATTACTGCTGCCTCATGAGGGCAAGAATGTCCCATTCTTGGAGAATGCCTGGTGTCTTCTTTCTTTCAGGCAAAGGATAAGATGTTTCCACAATCTGATCACGGAAATCCATCATCCTGATTTATGTTACAGTGCAGCTTGGTCTCTACATACTGCCTTATAAACCAGCACATGCACCTGCATTTTCTGGCCAGCATCCACCTGAATCAAACTGCCACCCTGCAGATGCAGGCGGTACATTCTTCGCAAACACTGCAACAAACCTTCGCTATAGAGTGTAAAAACAAGGAAAAAGAAAAAGTAAAGAAAAAACCCATTTGAAAAACAGCCATGATGAAAATATGGAACCCTAATGTATAATAAATCAATTATATATGTCAGCACTATCTATTTATTTATACATAAGGCTACATGTTTCAACCTATCAGTCGGTCATCTTCAGGCCTACATGGCAGACTAAGTCATTGGTGCTGTGTGCACATGTGCACACAGCACCAATGTAGCACTATGTATAAATAAATAGATAGTGCTGATGTATATAATTAATTTTATTATACATTCATTCTAGCACTTCGTGATGCCTTCTTTCAAAAATGAAACCCTGAACATATCCCACAATACCAGTTCAGCAGTGCTACATAACCCCACATGCAGTCACATGTTTCCCATTCCCACAACTGTCCCCTTCTGTGTCCCTTCTGAAGGTGACAGACACTGTGTACTTTATGATGAGTAATGCCATAGACACAAATTTTGCTTTTCATCAACATACACATAGCACTGTTTACCTTTATCATGCATCTTTCTAAGCTTTGCCTACACATGCAATTTATTAGACACACTGCAGTGTCTAACATATCCACATTTATCCCACAGCCACAACACACAGATTACACAAAAGACACAATTGGACAGTTCTGGTTGATGCCGATTAAATAAACTCATAGAAATTGCATAATGTTAAATAAGACACGATACACACTCTTTTGGAATGTTGAGTGGCGCTGGTTGGCAGTTTGTTATGAACTACCAACAGCATCATGTGGCATCGCAACAGACTAAAGACTCAAACTGCACTGTGGCAGAAGCCTCAAATCTTTCACAGAATACAGACTTTCTTACATACAGAATTCAAGAAATTTGCAATGCTCTTCTCTCCCTGTTCTTACCACATTGTTAGAGACCAAGTTTCACACCCATATGAAACAACAGGCAAAGTTGTAATTAATTATATTTTAATCTTCTTTATATTCAGATACCACACAGGAAGGCAAAAGATTCTGGACTGAATAGCAGCAAGCATTCACAAAATTTAATCTGCACTTAATTTCTTCATGCAAGCAAATTTTATTTGTTTGTGTCACTGCCTAATGTCTGAAAATCTGCCAATTGCCAAAAGTCTACACTTCAAAATTTCTGACACAATATAGAATGTTTTGTGTTGTCATCATTATGCAACATGACCTGGATCACACATAATGATCATCTGATATGTGAATATCTAATAACTACCCTCCTTACAGCTGACTATGCTATGCACTGCAGTACAGACTGTCTGCAGGTACCTGATACATTATACACGTGTAGCATTCAAGATGTGTTCCACATCACACAGTTTCTGTCAGAAGCAAATGTCCAACTGCAATCATATTGCACAGTCTGAAGCTTTCACAGCTCGTGAAAATGACGAAACCTTGAATGACCTGCCACATCAATTTGAACTTTCACCCTGCAGCGATGCAGCTAGACACTCATGACCATTCTATCATTGACATCTTGGTCTATGATCAAAACCAGCATTTCCCACACTGTGGGCCACAGCTTTAAAGGGGACTTCCACAGATGTATCTACAGTAGTAATGTTGAATTACTTATAGTTTTATAGGGCCATATTAAGTTGCAGGCCTGAAGGTTAACATATAAATATACACATATACATAGCCACACATAAATACACACACAAAACACTTGTTACTAATTACTCTTCTAAATTATTAAACACTATTTTCAATCACTTTGAAAGACAGGAATGCCTCAAATCTGTTATTCAGATCACAGAACTTTCAAAATAAAAGTCTGTGGCAAGCCAGTACCAAGCTGTCCCACAAAATGCATGTTGTTATTCCATAACACAACATACAAAACAGTTTCAACATCAGCACTCCACATAAACAATCAATAAAGGGACTGATCACAGAACGAACAATCACAGTTCCATTCAACATCATACCCAGAATGCCTGTGACGCCTGCCCAAGTAACATTAACCACTTCTTGTGCATGTCTTATGACTGTTAACTCATACACAACTAAGTAACATTAACCACTTCTTGTGCATGTCTTATGACTGTTAACTCATACACAACTAACAATCTCCCACATGCTACCACAAGAGACCTGTGAACCACAAATGTCATAACCTATCTGTCAATGCCAGCTGTGCCTTTCAGCAATTGAAAGGCAACTAGCAAGGCTCTGACTGCATACCAAAATAAATTACTGTCTTGTGGTAATGCCCAAGTTACATCAGTTTTAGTGGCAGTAGTGTTCTTACAGGATGACACTGTGTCACTGGGCAATTGGCTGCTGACATTGCCAGACAACTACTGCATCCCGCAACATCAGCAGTCTATATCCCAGTGATGTACTGTCACATCCCAGAAGGACGAAGTCCACAGTCACGCCACTGAGAAAGCCTACAAAAAGACTGGCCACTTCAATGGTAATTAATTTCATCAGCAATGACACCTTTAATGTTAACAGCAATTGGTCATGAGACCAAATATTTTGTGCAATGTACTGCAGGTAGGGCCACAGGGTTATTGCAAAGATGCTGCAATGTCACATCACTCCACAGCAAGTCCTGCTCATCCAGCCAGCATTTGGTCTCCTATGTTGTTTTATTGCAATGTATAATTTGTCCACTCATTTACTACAGTTCTGAGATTGTAACAGTTGTGCTTCATTATTCATATTCTCAATTAAAAGTGCCTAGTAGTACAACTATTAATATTCTGCAACTGCAAAATTTTTTTAGGGGGAAGCGATCCCGAAACTTGGAAAGACTGGGAACTACTGACGTATTTCATACAGTAAAACCGCAATTTTACCTCCACACATTTTGTGTTTTCCACAACTTAACGAACTTTTTGTACGATCCCACCTAACTGCCCTCAAGACCAATGCTTTCAAGGGCTTTACGCTATTTTTAGATGGCCTCCACAAAAATGTACATTGGAGTTTTACTGTGCATGTTCAAACAGGTTCAGCACATTTTACCGCAGATTATAAGGCTGGGGAAAAGTGAGTATAGCAACAATTAAAGCGATACTAAAAACTATTTTATGTTGTTATAGCAAATTCATTCCACAATGCCTCTAGTTCACACAGCAGAACAGACTAGTAATTAGAACATAAATTGTAATTTATTCCTTTTTGGGTAATTCCCCGGCGTCTGAGATTTAATTGCCGACGTTTCGGAACTCACTATCGGTTCCATCTTCATAGGCAAGTGAATGAAGTATGTCAGTGGCAGGATTGTGGGTGGTATATATATATCTGGTTAGGTTTGGAGCGGGGAAGTGGCCGAGCCAATAGGAACAGGTGTGCCCGTGCGGGGCGGTTAGTGGTTAGCAGGTAGTGGAGGGGGAGGGTGTATATAAGTACGGTGCA
>Ga0123357_10011645_pt1 | contig 11295 bp, 8 predicted proteins | sample TergutEmb28metaG_FD_89873 | JGI IMG/M metagenome (GOLD analysis project Ga0123357, IMG submission 89873) | Embiratermes neotenicus P4 segment gut microbial communities from Petit-Saut dam, French Guiana - Emb289 P4 | ecosystem: Host-associated > Arthropoda: Insects > Digestive system > Gut ...
ACGTGAGACGAATTCAAGAGAGTTTTGAGCGTAGCCCACGCAAGTCAACCCGTAGAGCGAGCAGAGAACTTGGAATACCGCAACCAACTGTCTGGCGTGTGTTGAGGCGCCGTTTACTGTTCAGTTTAGTCCATCTTTTTGAATCACCCTGTGTTTTCTTACCTTAGTGTTAATGCCCGTCTCTCTTGTGGTGGCACAGACAGGCGTAAGCGAGTATTTTAGTAAGTAGTTCGTGGCCTAACAAGCACCAGCAATTTATCAAAACTTTCTATACTCATTCTGAAGTAGTTGAAAAATTTTCGTCGGCAGTTTCTTAAATCCTCATTTAAAAGTTTTACTGACTACTGGATGCACCCAGCGTCGCTTTTTGCGTCGATCTTTCCTTGTTCTAAGTAGAAGAGCACACACACATGCTATCTCTGTGAAGTCCGTTCTGCGCTGAAAGAAAACAAGTTGCCAGTTCAGTTGCAGTGCGCGCACATTCGCTGTGCCACCTACAGCAACTGTTTTATCACCGCTACCATTTAGTTGCCACTGCGCGCCTAGCGCCGTGTTTAACACGAAGAGTTTTTGACAGGATTACCTTGCGGAATTGCAAATCACAGTGTGTAAGCAGTCATCCACTGCAAGGTTACGTTTTGCCTCCAGCGAGCTGCCCCTTTAGTTGCTCTAAGACGAGGAATGGATCACCCGGCAATGTAAAGAGGCGTTAATATAGCTCCTGAATATCCGTTGTCATCCACCATTGTGTAAAGGTTTAACGGTGTAATTACGCGGCCTGCGTGGAATTCGGAGCAGCAGCCGCATACTCTTCTTCGTTACTGCATTTGCCGACAGTGGATAGATATCACTGTAGGTGACTGAAGTACAGTTGAACTCGGTTATAACGTCGTGAAAGGGACCAAACGGTGGCGCAGTTTGTTGAAGCACTGCGCTACAAACCGGACGGTCGCTTGTTCGATTCTCGATGGTGTCCGTAGAATTTTTCATTGATTTAATCCTTCCGGCCGCACGATGGCCCTGGGGTCGACTCAGCCTCTAACAGAAATTAGTACCAGGTATTTTTCCTAGGGGGTAAAGACGGCTGGTGCCTAGGGTTGACAACCTTACGACCTTCACGTGTCGATTGTCATGAAATTTGGGAGACTCGGCCTCCTGGAACCCTCAGGGCCTGTCCAGGCCTGTACAGGGATTGCTTTCGTTTTACCGAAATTATAATTAATCGTAATGCACGGAATGATGTAAAAATGTAAGTTAAAAAATGAATGGTCTTTTATTCCTGTGAAACTTCGAGGATACCAGTCAAGTGATTGTAGATCTGTTCAAGATAGCGACACTGAACGAAGCTAGGGCATCATTATAACCAAAAGGGAAAGGCCGTAGAAAAAAAAAAATACGGGCATGTTCACATGGAGTACATAAATCATTGTCATTTCGTCCCGACAGCTGACGGTGTGATTGAAAGCGCATCTTAATATGGTGCCATGTCTAGAACTACAGTAAAACGTGTTAGCCTGTGACACTGTCTTGTGTTGGTTGGTCTGCCATATATTCTTTCCTATCTGAAAGAAAACTAGAAACAGTTGCCATATTTGGTGCTGCGTGTGACACGGCGTACATCACGCAGTATTTGTAGCCGTACTTGTTAAGAATTCTAATTATTCTGCGCATTTTAAAGTATAATAATAATGAAGTTGTAAAGTTTTTTGACGTGATAGTGGTATTCAGTGTTATTTGTAATTGAAGGATTCTCTTAATTACTGACAGTTTGTAATGTGGGAGGTGTTGATGGTGAGCGTAATGATATTGGGGTTTACGAGAACGAGGGGAGAGGGAAGTGTTTTATGTAAGTGCGCTGTGAGGTGCTGCGATTGTTCAGCGTCGGTAGATGAGTGAATGTGTACGGAGCATCGGTGGAACTACCGACAAGGGGGGCGTAGATCAGTGCTTGCAGAACCGGCCCACTGCCACTTCGTCCACCATAAATCTCACATGCCCCGGTCTGGGATCAGGCCCCAGCCACAGCAGTGGGAGGCCGGCGACTAACCATCCCAGCCATGCAAGGTTTTTATGGCACTGAGTATTCAGGTTATGGACTTCGGGTGTGTAACGTTGTGTGGTTTGGTGGGCTGGTCTCCGTGTATCTGGAAGTTGGACACAGCGGTTTCCTCCGAGACGATGGCGACTGTCCGTCAAGGTACGCGGCCCGGCACCCCAGAACACCGCCTCGCGAATGTAACAACACGAACACGTGATAGTGCCTGATTTTTTTTTGCCGACTGAGCTGTCTGTCATGATTCAATGTGACTGATACTTAGTGGCCGGTTTTATAATGCGTTTAGATCATGCGTTTAAAATTGTTTCATTTTGACGCGTTCTGACCGTTATTATTATTATTATTATTATTATTATTATTTGTTGTTGTTGTTGTTGTTGTTATTATGAGCCTAGCAGTTTTGTCATTGTCAGCCTGACGGTAAATAATTTAACTGACATTTCAGTTTTGTGTTTGCAGCGGCAACAGTGAAAGTAAGCCCTGTCGATGTCCGAGTCAGTTTTCTGCGCGACCTACAGATGGCACCTGTGTCTGCGAATGTTTCGACAAGCAGCGAGACTGCATCCGGGCAAAACGTGGCAAAGATTTCCTTCCGCATGACGATCGCATGTAAGTACTTATAATTATCATCCCTGTACACGCCACAAAGGTAGATTGCGGTGTGGAGGTATAACTCCCTTCATTCCTAAACTGGGGACACTAGATGGAGGTGAGTGGTCAGCTTCACTCCTCGGCCGCTGACATCCAGGGTAAGAGCATCCGGTGCCAAATGAATAGGAGGCTGGGTAGGGTCCATAACCGCTCCGGTCGGTTTGGGAGAAGAGAGAAAGAAATCTCTTGCATCTACCCGGAATCGAACCACGAATCCTCTGTTGTCCGTGCCGTAGCTAGCCACTATACTGACTGAGCTGCAACGAATAAATTCCTCTCATTTTATGGAACTCCGAGGTTCATTAACTTTTTCGTAAGAGCCCGCCACTGGTCTTTATCGTGAGCCAGTTGAATCCACTCCACATTTTACCATCTTATTTCTTTAAAATCCATTTTAATATTACCCCAACATCTATGCCTAAGTCCCTGTTCCCTGTAGGGTACCATACTAAAGCCATATTTGCCGTTCTCTTCTGTTCTGTGCGAGCCACATGCGCTGCCCGGCCCTTTCTCCATGATATCATACTCTCAACAGTATTTGATGAGGATTACAAAGAATGAAGCGCCTCACTATGCAGTTTTCTTCAGCCATCTCCTACTGCTGCGTCTTATATCCAGATATTTTCCATTTTCCTCAGTGCCCTGTTCTGAAATATTCCCAGCCTGCCCTTAATGTGAAAGACAAAATATCACACATGCAAAAAAGGCAAAGCAATCCCATTACAGGCCTGGACAGGCCCTGGGGGTTACTGGAGGTTGAGGCTACCAGATCCCGAGACAGTCGGCACATGAAGGTGGTATGGTTGTCAGCCCTATGCGCCAGCCACCTTTACCCCCCATGAAGTATTCCTGGTACTAATTTCTGTTAGGGGCTAGGTCGAACCCGGAGCTATAGTGCCGCCAGAAGGATTATGTCAACGAGAAATTCCAATGACACCATCGATAATCGAAGTCGCGACCTTCCGGCTTGTAGCGCAGTATCTCAAGTTGGAAACTGATTACAATTAATGCTGTTTGTCAAAGGAATTTGCTTGTAGATTTATACTGTTATACATTTTCCATGTCTTGTTTCTCCCAGATGTATTCTGCGTGGAGAGTGTATGGCACCCAGCTGTGAGTTTGGGACTTACCTGAGAAGGGCTGGTCGCTGTCCGAAGAAGCAGGATAAGTTTGAAGCCTGGCAGCACTACCCATTACATGACGAGGAATACATATAGACACCACATGTCAGTCATGGCAATGACATACCTCCGCCCCTGGATCACATGACATATGGCCTTCACTGTTGTGTCATCCATGGGGCTTCCCAGCTATAAGCCTAGTATGCTAAGTGCTTTGAACTGAAGCATAGTCATTACTCAAATGAGTAATCATAATGTGTGCTGCAAGTATTTTGACAGGTTAGTGCATGTGGATAGAGTTGAAGATAATAAAGCTTATTGATAGTGTTGTGATGCCATAACATGAAGTCAAGTAAAACCTCACATCTGTTTGTGAAATATTAATAAACCATATTATCAGGTGTGAGTGAGGAAGCAGATGGAATATTACAGCCGGCAATGATAGGCAGTAGCAGCAACAGATGACCTAAATAATGTGTTCACATAGTGCCATGAAACAGTTAACTAGGGAAGACTTACTAGATCTCCCATCTTTTAAATCTGGAGACTGTTTATGAATTTCCAGGTAAATTAAATTTACTTTTTTAATAATGCAGTTACAACATTAAAATTGGTGTGCTGAACAGGAAATACCTGGCCATCTTAAACTTTAAGTCATTACTGCATGCGTATTGACACGTGAAGTGTAAGGCAAATGTTATTGTGCATGAAACTTTTGTAAACATAACAAAGAATTTAAACCCTTTAATTCAAGCTTAAGATATTTTTCATAAGTGAGAATTTTTCAGAAATATATGCAGTGTAGAGTGATCTTCCTAAGTTACATTGTGTTGTTATAAACCTTTATGCTCACAGAAGAAAAACTGAAATTTATATGATACAATTTGATAATCTTATATTGCAGCATTATCTGGCTTACATTTTTAACACATTTCTTGTTCACAGTTTGCAGTTGTCTTGCTTTATCAATTACAAACACTTAACTTGGTCATATAATCATGTTAACACTTTTAAAGCCCAGTGGTTACTTAATATACTCTAGTGTTTTAACATTATAAAATCCTGTTTCTTTCTACAGAGTGCATTTTGTGTATTGTACTGGATATTAAAGCAAACAGAGACTACAAGTTTGTTGTATATGGCATTAAGGGATTCATTTTATAGTGGAGATGGCTTGTGTTGAATGTGCGATAAAAACTGAATCTTTAAAAATAATTCAGGATAATTTTCGTATTGAAAGGGTTAATATGTTTGTGAGACTTTACACTCAAATTGTAAATATTTTTATATACTCAACCAACTTTAAAAGCCCATGAAGATTTATTTTAATGATAAATTACTGTGTAAAATAATATATCATTATGTTCAGGTACATAGACACAAGCTTCAGAGAGGTTTCATCTTTTTAAGAAAGAAGTGTATGTATGTAAATTTTACATTAGCAAATTACCTCTGCAAAGTTGTTGAATTCATGTTGCCTTGATACAAAACAGTTTTTGGGATGATGGTGCATAAGTTTGTCGTAATGTGTGAGAATGGGTTAGAAAGAATTCTTGGTTAAGTCCAATCTTGAGTGTCAGAAACATCATTCCAGAATGTACACTTTTGGCAAGTGTGTCATGCGTTGAGGTGTGGACAGTATTTTGAATGCCTAAGAATATAGTAAGACCTGTGGAGTCTTTTTCCACCTTTGTGGGACCCACAAGAAAAATATTTCACATTTGAGTGAGTTGAACTCTTCAGCAAAGTTTTCACATGCATGACATTAACTGAAGTAAGTAACTGTCTTTAGACAGAATTATTTTTGTGTGTATGTTGCAGACAAAGTATGAAACTTAAGCAAATCTGTATGACACTCTCCATTTTGGACGGAGTGTAAAATGCCAAGATCTTGATTAATTATGTGTGTACGTAGCATTTTATAAAATTCCTTGGCATTTGTGGGGAAATATGTTCCTCTCCTTAACTAAATCAATTCATTCTGCAAGTGGAAAGAGGTCATCAGAAATTCACCAGAATTGTTGTGTAGATGGAAGGTATGTATGTACTGAGACCATAATTAAGGCCTTTTGATAGACACTAAAAGTTGTCTCTAATAGGTGAAAGTATGTATGTACCAAGGTCATCTGCTGACCACCATCCATCAAACACCAAGCCATTTTATAGACAAAGTACATATCCAGGCCATCAGACGATTGACATATCAGGTACTCAGTGTCTCGTACAGGTGAAATTATGTATATGCCAAAGCCATCTGATGATTAACACCTTCTGTCAAATGTCAAAACTTTTAAACATGTCCAAACCATCAGACTAACATATCAGGCACTGACAGTCTTACATGTAGGAGAAAGAGCATATAGGCTATCTGGCAATTAGTGCCACCTGTCAGGCACTTCTTAAGTGTCTCTGATAGAAAGTATGTACATGTCAAGGCCATATGACTATTGCCGTCTCTTAGACACCAACAGTTGCAGTGAAACTATGTCATTGTTGAGGCAATTTGTTGGGTACTGACTAATTATAACATACAAGAGTGAATAAGATCACATGTAGTACATCAGTCTTATTCTTCACCACATTATAAATAAAAATGAAGGCAGTGTAACAGGGATTGGTGTAAAATGATCAAACCATTCACTGCAAAATATAGTGTACCATGTGTGTCATGTGGCCCCCCTCCCAGAAGAAAGTATTGAAACAAACACTGGTTTGTGGTTCACTTATTTATTATGAAATTTGTAGTCAATTAATACAAGCAGTGATTATTAGGACAGCACAAGACATAAAAATGAAAGAAAGTTTGGCCACAAATCTTTGTTGGTATCATGCTCAGTATTGTATAGAACTCCTAGTTAACACGTGTAACAACAAACCTTTCATACTTTGCCTGTGCCTAGTATGCTGAGGCACTCTGTTAAATACAAGATACCATACTTTGCCTGTCACATACACGTGCTTCAGAGAGTGTGTGTGGAACAGGATTAGTCTTAAGATGGCAGTGAGACCAGCAGACACTTAAAAGTGCTATTATGTTGATGTGCTAGTCTTTGTGATTATTGTTATAAAGTAGTTGCTTTAGTTTCAATTTGTGATGTCACTCACTCTTAATATCCTCACCTTGGTGGAGAACAGTAAATGTAGCACTGTGCATTGCCATAATGTATATTAAGTTTTAAAATTTATTCATATATATCAATGGCAGTTGTTACATGTGAGTTACTGCATCAGAGAAGTTCCATTGTCCATGATAAGACATCTGAAGATCACATGTAACAAATAGCGGCATGCATTCTCCAAGTGTTTTATTTTGGAAACGCTTCTGATATAATGTACAAAAAGTACCTGTTACTGAATTAATAGTTTGAATAAGAGTTATGAAAAGGGAAACTTGAAGTGGCCCCTGTGTTTGTATGAGTAAGACACCATGAAGGCATATAGGAGATTGTAGGTAATGCTGAACGTATTCTTAGTCATGACACTAGATTGAGGTCCGTGGTCAACTCATGCTGTGGCCATATTGGGGAAAGTGTCCCATGTATCCATTGCCAGGGAGCTGGGTGGGCTACATAGTCGCCTTGGGCACTGGAAGAGAGAAATCAAAACACCATTCTTCAGTAATCCAGCCCTTAGCTTAGGAGTGCTATACTGACTTACTGACGTATCTATTCCGAAAAAAAATTAGCAGCCATCTTGTTTAGAATGTGCCATTCCTTCATGTATTTTATGAACATATCTTTCCTGTGTTACACATGGCAACATACTTTAAACCCCAAGTAAATACATGAATTTTGGAGGGATTTATTATTTCGGATCCTTAATTTAATATTCAAGTCAAATAAAATTTTGGAACAAGTTATTGTAAATTAGATACTATTTTGTTTGAAAAGGTACAAGTATATATTTAGATGATTCACATGGCATGGAACAACTGCATAGCTCTGTCAAGGGCACTACCTCCTTGTTCCCCTCACCTATAAATTTTGTTTATGTGAGCTGCCTTTTTCAAGAAACAGCCCATAATGTCAATAATACTTTTTCTGTTCTCTGTAGGGCACAGATGAGAGAAGAAAGCAAGTGGCTTTGCAGTATAGTTGCTTATTCTGTACCTTAATAACTAGTATACAAATATTTGTAGACAAAGGATGGATACATTTGCTAAGGGAATATCTTGCGTGAATACATTTGTTCTGTAATTCATTTCCAATTCAGCAGATAAAAAATACAGAGAGTGGATGTATTAATATGAATAATTAGTTATTAATATTCAGTCATATTTGTTATAGCACAGTCTGTCATACATATTTTTGAAGTGCCTTGTGAATGTGTACTGGTTCAAAAGGTAATGAAACAGAGCTGCATTTCCACCTTTCCATCGCCATTAACCAATGTCAGTCGTTCAGTGACAAACTGGCTAGAGATTGAAAGAGTGATGCATTTGTTAACAAGTGAAAAGTAGAGTGACAACTCATGTATTAAATGTTCTGTGATTTGTCTCAGATATTGTGGTAACCATATATAAGTAAGTAAGTAATAGGTTATTAATTGCAAGGCAAGGGTTCGTGTACATTAATCTTGCATACGTTGGCATATATGCATGGTAAGTAGTCCTGCTGGGGCCTTTCAAAACCATTTTCAATTAACCAGGAGCAATTTGAAGCAGAACACAAAAACTGTGAAATGTAATCGAAGTAACAGTTATTAAGGAGTATCTCTTACCATAATAAATTCCTGTGACATTCTTTTGAATGTTTCTTGCTGGAGTTGTATGCTTTATGCCACATTTTAACCTTAAGATGTGATGCAGTTACACTTCCACTTCTCCAAGTATTGCACAACACAGTGTTTCAAAAGCAGTGATAACAGATCACTAGTAATACAAATGACCCTTGCAATTTGCACCAATATTGTGAACTTACCCAGTAATATTTCTGGTAGAATATTCGAGTTTTAATATAAATATCTTCTTGCGCTTTTTTATTACTGAATCTATACATGTGTTATTTAAAATAAAGCAATATTGTACTGTGAATTACAGTGAGTTTCTTTTGTCGCTGTCCTTAGCACCACAGGTCTCACAGGATGTTCTGGTGGGTGAAGGCGTTCTGTGCAATAAAGCTACTGCGATGGGTATGGAGATACATGCAATAAAGAAACTGTCAAGTGAGAATAACCATGCCTTCATATTAGAGAGGGACATGTTCTTGAGATTATCTTAAATGAGTTCATGACTCTCATACACATTCATATGTGCCATTGTACAAAAGTGGGAAAGATCCACTTCATTAATTGTTCTCATTACCATCTTCCTTTTACTTTATCCCTTTGCTTCCTTTAATCCCATCCCAACAGTGGATTGAGTTACATATTTATCCTTAAGTTGTCACCAAAAACATGTCTGCCACCTGCACATGAAATTAGACATTTTTATGGCATGAACAAATGAACACAGTCCATTGTAAATTGTGCGTGGCTGCAAGTAGTTACAAAAAGAGACTGCACTCTGTGTTGTACATTGCATGAACAACAGCAGCGCATGGACTGAAGCAAACTGTGTCAACGTGGTGAGGTAGATGGTGAAAACTTATAGGAAGATGCATTACAGTAAAGTCAGTACTAGGTGAGAAGACACTAGTGATTGCTAAGACCATTTATCATCGATGGTAATCAAGAATGTAAGGCATAGGTCTGCAGCCGTTCGCTTGCTGGGATTGCGGGTTCGAATCCCGCTGGGGGAATGGATGTCTGTCATGCTTGTTGTATGTTGTCAGGTAGAGGTGTCTACATTGGGCTTATCACTGTTCCAGAGGGGTCCTACATAGTGTGGTGTGTGTGATTATCATGATGAAGCCCTAGTAGTGAGGAGGCCCTGGCCCACTAGGGGCTGTTGTGCCATGGAAAAAAAGAAAGGAGTACTGGGGTAATGACACAGAAGATAACTCAAGGACTAGGGAAAAAAACCCAGTCTCAGTGCCACTGCGTCACTTATAAACCCCACACAGACCGGGTTGGGATCGAACCCGGGCTTCCTCGAAGACAGGACAGTGACTAAACGTCTGCGCCTTGGCACAGTCTGTAATTTACTATTGGAAGCTGGATCGCTAATAATGAAATTGCTGGTCTACCAAGTTGGAGGCTTCCAAAAGTGGCTTTCTGTTAAGTAGCCTGACAGTTTCAAACTGCTGCCTCATGGAGTGGAGTTAGCCTTGTTTTCTATGAAGCATGACATCATGAATGCATATGGAAGAGTGGAGGTATAGTTCCACACTTTCTTAACGTCGGCATTACATGGAGGTGAGTTTTATGCCCTGGCCTTTTTATTAAAAAGGAAAAGAGCCCCTTGTACCTCTTGGATGAGAAGCTGGGTCGGGCTCCAGAGACGGTCTGGTTTCGCTGGAGACAAGGAAAATATGTGTTTCTTGCCGATATTAAAACGCGATTTCTTGATCGCCTGGCCTTTAGCCAAGTAACATAACGACTGAATTATTACACCTGCCTTATTGATGCAGGTAAGTAAAACTGTATGTATTCGTATCGACAAATGCTCCCTTTATGAACACACAGAACATTATTTCATAAAACATAACCCCAATTAATCGTAAACTGTTCGTACGAGAAATAACGAGTGAAAGTGAATGAGACGGTCAGGTTATGCAACACACATGCCAGATATATTTTCATAAGCGTTGTCAATTTTTCATCAGAAAGCCTGAATGGAAGAGGATTTTTGAGAGGCATAGGTGTACATGGGTAGAAAATACTAAATTGGGCCTAAATAAATAGGTTATATGTCGACTGGACTGAAATGGCGCACGACTGGATCAAGAGTCGTGTGAACAAGGAAGTAAATTTTTAAGTTTCGATAAACGGGGAAGGGACTGTTTGATTACGTGATCGACTACCGCCTTCTCAGGCACTGTACCGCGTGTAGTTAGTATATTGAGAAGTACAACACTCGCGTCGCAATTACGTGATATTTATGCTTGTAAGATCACCAAATTTAGTTCCTGCATAATTCAGTCGTTTTACATTAATCACGAAGTCTGAGAAAAGTTATGGTTTCTACTATTTAAACTCGTCTTGCGTTCTAACCAGAAATTTTATCATGCACGTTTTCAGAATCCGACGCCAAGTGGCGGTGCTGCTACGTTAGGCTGCCATTTTGCAGTTGCACTGTGTAAATGTGCTGTAAATGTACTGTAAATGTGCTGTAAATTGAACGAGTGAGTCGTGTTTCTGTTTACACTGAGTTACGTATTATGGAAACAGCGTCACAGGATGTTAATGACACGTCACAAATGGCGAATTCAATTCTGAAGATCGTTGAAGTGTCTAAAAAAATTGAAGCAGAGAGTTAAGCGGTGTTAATGTCATCAACAGGGCAATTCAGCAGATTGCAGCGTGCAGATATACATAGAAAATGCGTACGGCGCATCGATCTACAAGGGGGGTGGGGGGGGAGGGGGG
>Ga0123357_10011646_pt1 | contig 11295 bp, 10 predicted proteins | sample TergutEmb28metaG_FD_89873 | JGI IMG/M metagenome (GOLD analysis project Ga0123357, IMG submission 89873) | Embiratermes neotenicus P4 segment gut microbial communities from Petit-Saut dam, French Guiana - Emb289 P4 | ecosystem: Host-associated > Arthropoda: Insects > Digestive system > Gut ...
ATTGACTTAAAAACCAAAAAACTGACCCATCAGGACATCGGGCAGATGGATATGTATGTACGGATGTTCGATAACCTGAAACGAGGCGAGAATGATAATCCTACCATTGGTATTATCCTTTGCGCTGAAAAGGATGAAATAATTGCCAAGTATTCAGTGCTATCAGAGAGCCGGCAGATTTTTGCTTCCAAGTATAAATTAATTCTCCCAACTGAAGAAGAACTGACAGCGGAGCTTGAACGGAATACCCGTTATCTGCGGGATATGCGGGATGATGGGGATGAGTAATTTTACTACCAACCACACGAGCCAACACGAACAATATTCTGTCGCGGAGGCGCAAAGACGCAGAGGAAGAGGGGTACATGTAATACCAAAACTGGGAAAATATGGCTAAACTTACAACTTGCAAAGAAAACTCCTGAGTGTCTTGAGTACATAATACTGCACGAACTTATTCACCTTATTGAAAAAAAGCATAGTGAGCGATTTATTTTGTTGATGGATAAGTTTATGCCGATGTGGAGAGAAGTCAGATCAACGTTGAATGGGCAGACGCTGGATTATTCTCATCCGGTACTTTCCGTTATCCCTGAAAACTTCCATATGGTTTACCTTCCAACTGATCATTCAACCGTATTATCCAGCTTCATGCCTAAATCGACATAGAGCTGTTTCCGCGACTTTTTATCGGCGCTCGCTTCCTGCCATGCGTATTTACAAACATCCTTCGCAACCTTGCGGGGAACCACAATTACCCCGTCGCCGTCGGCCACAACCACGTCACCCGGATAAATGGCCACCCCGCCTATACCAATGGGAATATCCTTCTCGATGTACCGGATGCGGGCCTGATCCATGGGCTGGGAAATATGTTTGGACCACACATTGATCTTCTGCAGAATACATTCATCCGTGTCCCGGATACCGCCGCCGTTAAGCAGATACCCTACGGCCCCGCGCTTAACGCCTGCAAGGGTATTATTGGAGCCCAGGAGGCCTACATCCAGGCCCGCAATGTCCAGGCAGACAAAATCTCCCTTCTGAATATCTTTACTCCAGGGGTCGTAGCAAATCTCTGAATAATACATTTTTACCCACTTGGTATATTCCTCCGGGGGAAGACCCGGAACCGGCCCTTCGTAGGGAACGTAGCGCGCTGTTCTTGCAATCCCGATTATGCTTGTCCCGGGCCGGAACAGCGGACGAATGGAATAATCAACCGATCCGTAATGGTGATAACCCATCCAGTCCATCCCATCCCGCACATCTGTAACCCGAAGCCGGGCAAACATTTCGATTAGTTCAAGATTTTCCTGATTTTCCATAAACATCTCCCCTGCATGGAAAATTTACTTTCCATCAAAAATATATCAATTAATATATCAAATCAGCTTCTTTTAGCGGTAGATTCCCTTTCAATAAGACGGGCCGCCAGTTTCATATCAAAACCGGAACCTATACTTCCGTTGATCTGCTGCTTCAAAAGCTGGGCCGCAAGCTGGCCTATTTCGATCGCCGGGCAGCGGATGGTAGTTAATGCCGGCGAAAACATGGCGGCAAAAGGTATATCATCAAAACCAAAAACGGAGATATCCCTTGGAACCCTTATCTTATGGGCGCGTAATTCCTGGATTAGACCAATGGCCACCATGTCATTGACACAGAGAACAGCAGTGCTTTTTGAATGCTGCTTCAGCAGCTGTCGGGCCTTCATGATACCTGATCTGATATCGTAGCTTAAGTCCTCTTCGATTTCTCCTTCCCAGTCATTTTTTGCTGACAAAAGCATTTCATCGTTATACATTAAGTCCAGGTCTTCCAGCGCTTTCTTATAGCCCGACAAAATTTCCTTACGTGACCAGCGGGTCAGGGGAGTTGTTGCCAGACTAAAATTTCTATGGCCAAGCTCATAAAGGTATTTTACGGCGCTGTATGCTCCTTCCTTGTACTCAAACAGGATATGGTTCTCCATATCATCAACTTTCTGATCAAGAAAAATCAGTTTCATGCCCCGATCGGCAAAACGCCTGAGCCGCTTTGAATCCTGCATAACTGAAGAAATAATAACCCGTTCTATCCCTTTTTCATGCAGAGACTTCAGCAGAATGTATTCGTAATTGCTGTCCCTCATGGAATTATACACAAGCAAATTGAAGCCGCTATTCCGGAATTCTTTCTCCATTCCAAGAAGTACCTGTGAATAAAAAGGGTTGCTGAAATTTGGAAGGATAACACCGATATCCTGGCTTGAAGCCTTCCTGCTGTAACGGGAAGGCGGCCCGCTCTTGTAACCAGAATTTTTTACGGCCTGCATTACCCGATCGCGGGTTTCTTCCGCAACAGGATACCAGGGATTACTGAGAACACGTGAAACCGTAGATACGGAAGTTCCGGCCAGCTCGGCTACTTTTTGAATAGTAACTTTTTGTGTCACATGGGACCTCTCTGCTTCTGGATTGACTATAGCAGACAATGACAGAAATGATCAAGAAAATATTGGAAAATTTTCCAAGATAATAAAGCTTTCAATTGACAACAAGGCGCGGAGACTACAGAATTACAGTACTATTTAAAAGGCAGCGGTAAGCCATGAAATACAGTTATCAACAAAACGAATTATTCCCGGTAGTCGAGGTTTATCACGATATCATTCCGTATCTGAGCGGAATCGGGATGAAAGATTTTTATATGGACAAGCAAAAATGCGCCTATGCCTGGAAAACGTCAACAGAAAAACTTAGAAACTATTATGGCGATTTGTTCCCCATGCGCAAGCCGTCCCCGCCTCCCATTTCTTATGGACATTTAATCTGCATTGGCGCTCCCGTCAATTTCCCGGATGATGGGGAGCCCAATGTGTCACATTTTGCCCATTCCATTGATGAAGCGATTGATATCCTCAAGGCAGAAAAGGGAAAGGATTTCTCAAAAAATGAAATGTTTCAGCATTACCTGGATGAATGGAGTTATTTAAAGGCGAGTTTTCCCGGGGATAACATTTCTTTCACCGGTTTTGGAGATGAGGGGCCGATAACATCGGCGGTTCTGATGCGGGGGCAGGATTTTTACTGTGATTTGTATGATGAACCCCAAAAATGTGGGGTATTTTTGAAATTATTGACTGACAGTATAGTAGATTATAACAAATTAATAAGAAGAATAAACAAGCAGCCGGAGATTCAGGAAAGCGGCTATGTCGCGGATGACTTTGCGAGTTTGATCCCTCCCACCATGTGGGACGAATTTGTTATTCCATTCTGGAATCAGATATACGAGGGCCTGTGTAACGGGAAAGAAAGGTTTGTCCATTGTGAAAACCTTATGCCGGTTCATCTGAAGCACCTGAAAAATGCCAAAATTACCCATTATCAACCCTCGGTTTCCTGCAAGATTACCCTGGAAAATATAAAGGAAAATTTGGACCCATCTATCACGTATGACTGGTTGTTATACGCTTTTCACATTACCGATATGACAGATAAACAAATTGAAGACTGGGTAGACAGGACTGTGCATGCCGGAGTTTCAATAATAAGAACGCAAGTTGGCGCTTATGCATGCCAGAGGGACAGATTGGATAAAATTACTGCGTTCTTCAGGGCCTTTGAGAAATATGGAGAAAGTGCCTGAGGCACTCCGGGACAAAAATATAGAAACAAAATAGAAAAAATTCTAATTTTTTTTCTTTGAGAATACTATTTTTATTGACATTCCTAAAATATGGTCAGAAAATAAAATCTATAGGATTCAATATTCAAGGAGAAATATTATGAGAAAAGTTCTGTTCGTACTGCTGGTTTTATTGATTGCCCTGCCCATGGTCTTCGCCGGGGGAGGAAGCCAACCCTCAGGAGCAGCCCCCAAGGCAAGCGGGGGAGACGGAAAAATTTCCGGTAGTATTGAAGTAGGCGTTCTGCCCGCGGAAGGTACCACGGCATTCACGTTCCTGCAGGATATGGCTGATCGCTTAATGGCGAAGTATCCCGGCGCCAGCATTAAATACACCTTCGCCAACACCAAGGCAAGGCCCTTCATGGAGCAGCGCTGGAGGGCGGATGACGCGCCCGACATCGACTACTTTGTTTTCAACGCGCAGGTTCCATCTACCCATGAGTTTATTCCCAAACTGCTGGATTTGACGCCTTATCTCGCCCAGGGTGGCTGGGGAGATACTTTCCTGGACTCCGCTTATGCAGTGACCAGGCTTGACGGGCACGTTTACGGCGTAGTTACCGACGCGCATCTTATTTTGCTCTTTTATAACAAAAAAATGTTCGACCAGTTGGGTCTTACCCCACCCCAAACATGGGATCAACTGATTGATGTAGGACACGCGCTCCAGAAAAACGGCATTGACCCCATTGCGGTCACCGGTATGTTCAACCCCTACATGGGTTATTGGATGGATTACGCCTTCATGCGTGAAGTTGGATACCAGGCATCCAGGGATGCCATAGTTAACGGTACCCTTGCGGGCAACCCGGGCTTTTTACGGGCGGCTCAGAGGGTGGAGCAGCTTGCGAAAGATAACTTTTTCCTTAAGGGTTTTCAGGGCACTGACTTTACCGCAGCGCAAATGCAGTTCTTCCAGGGCAAAACCGGAATGATTTTAATGGGGACCTGGCTGAGTTCCGAAATGAAAGACTCTATCCCGTCTGATTTTCAGCTTGGCGTTACTGCTTTCCCGACAATCAGCGGCGGCAGCGGCTCCCAGGACGCCGTTATGTCGCATAACAACATCATGTCGGTCAACAAAAATACAAAAAACCTTGATTTGGTGCTGACCTTCCTGAAGGAAATCACCAGCGTGGACCTGCAGACCGCCCGTTGCGCGCAACTACAGCAAATTTCCGCAGTAAAGGGTGTTCCTGCTCCACAGGGCATCTTTGGACTTGATAACGCGGTTCAGAATTCCGGAGACAGGAATGTCCGCAACTTTGGCCTGGAATATGAGCCAACCAGGAATGAAGCTTACTACAACGCAGTTGCCAGACTCTTCTTCGGCCAAACCACTGCCGAGGGGTTCATAAAAGAAGCCGACGACGCCATGAGCAGGATACATTAGCTTTCCCGTTCCAATAAGGAGGAGAACGTTTTGCACGCCACAAAAAAATTGATTGTGCCGTTTTTGCTGCCAGGCATACTGATTGTTCTTGTTCTTTTCATTTTTCCGGCCTTTCAAACCGTAATTGTATCCCTTCAGGATTGGTACGGCACGTTCAGAACAACCGGATTTGTAGGCTTTAAAAATTATCTGGATATAGCTACCGACCCCCTGTTCACGCAATCAGTATTAACCACTTTCAAATATTTCTTTTTATCCCTGCTGCTGCTTTTCCCCTCCGCCCTGTTTCTTGCGGTATCCCTGACCAAAATTAAAACCGGAAGACTGGTCATTGAGTTTTTAATCTTTGCCCCTGTCGTGCTTTCGGTAGTAGTGGCGTCGATACTGTGGAAATTTATATACGATCCCAATATGGGCCTGCTGACTCCGGCTTTGAAGGCTATAGGGCTTGGCTCTATAGTCCCCATATGGTTGGGCGACCCTTCAACCGCGTTGGTTGCTGTAACCATCGTTACTATTTGGCACGGTATCTCAACCTGGGTCATTCTAATTATGTCCGGCATCGACCGGATACCTACTCAGTTCGCCGAAGCTGCCCGTATGGAAGGCGCGAGCGGATTTGTTGTCTTTTTTCGTATTACCTTGCCTCTTTTATGGGAAGTATTAAGCACATTGATAATACTGTGGTTTATCCAGGCCATGCAGACATTCCCTTTCATTTATATTATGACGAACGGCGGCCCATTTGGCACAACCGAGGTAATGGGCACCTATATGTATAAAGTTGCGTTTGTCGGCAGAATGTTCAGTTATGGTTCGGCTATGGCCATTATTATGGCGCTTATCATTCTTGTGTTCAGCTTGCTGGGCTCAAAATTAATCAAGCGCGAAGTATACGAGTTCTGAGGCAAGGCATGTATAATAGATTTGGGAAAAGATTTATATATGCCGTTTTGATTATTTACTGTTCCTTTAACCTCTTTTCATTTCTGTGGCTTTTTTCAAACTCGCTTAAAGGCCAGGCGGAGCTATTCACCTCCGGCCCCTGGGCCTTACCGAAGGAGATGCTTTGGAAAAACTACAGCAATGCCTGGAAGATTGGGAACATAGGCAGATATATGCTCAATAGCGTATATGTTACAGGAACCACCACTATTGTCACGCTCATGCTGGCAAGTATGGGGGCATATATTCTGGGCAGGGTTAATTTCAAACTGTCCCGTGCGGTTCTGGCATTCTTTATGTTCGCAATGATGCTGCCGCCCTTTATGATAGCCGTTCCCCTGTTCGACATTCTGCAGCACCTGAACCTGCTTAACAATTTAAACGGACTTATTCTTGTTTATATAGCCAAGCAGCTTCCGTTGAATATTTTTGTACTGACCAGTTTTTACAAAAATTTGCCTCTTGATTTGGAAGAAGCTGCATACATTGACGGGGCCTCACCCGTAAGAACATTTGCCAAAGTAATGATGCCCCTTACCTTTTCCGCGGTTGTTGCGTGCGGGATAATTAACGTCCTGAACATTTGGAACGAATTCCTGTTCGGGCTCATTTTACTCAGCAACAGAAGGGTATTCACCCTGCCAATCGGGATTTTTTACCTGAGCCAGGCTGCGGATTATTCATCTTCATGGAACACGTTGTTTGCGGGTATGCTGATGAGCGTTGTTCCGGTGCTGATTCTTTTCGCGTTGTTCCAGAAGCAATTTGCAACCGGGGTTTCCCAGGGCGCCCTTAAAATGTAGGAAAATCATGGATGCACAGGAAATAAAAAGAGCGCAGCTTCTGCAGCTGCTGGGGAAAATGCCGCCCCGGGATTATAAAATTTCTGTACTTGAATCCTCGGCGGAGGAGTATCCGGATTATCGCAGAGAAAAGCTTTTGCTGGATTTAAACGGCATAGAGCCGGTACCGGCTTATCTGCTTTTCCCGAAAGAAATGGACGGGCCTGTGCCCGCGATGCTGTACCATCACGCCCACGGGCTTAAATACAACATCGGCAAGGAGGAAATAATCTCCGGGCGGTCCACTTTACAAAATCCGCCGTACGGAGAGGCGCTGACCAGGATGGGAATGGCGGTGCTCTGCTTTGACACATGGGCGTTTGGCGGAAGAAGCGGCAAAACAGAATCGTATATTTTTAAAAAAATGCTATGGCTTGGCCAAACCATGCTGGGCATGATGATTTATGACAGCTTTCGGGCCATAGATTACCTAGTTTCAAGGCCGGAGATTGATCCCTTGCGCATTGGTACTATGGGTTTGTCCATGGGCAGCACCATGTCCTGGTGGACCGCCGCGCTGGACACCCGTATCAGGACTGTAGTTGATCTATGCTGCATGACCGATTTCCATACCCTGCTTGAAGAAGAAGGATTGGACCGGCAGGGACTTTTCTATTATGTGCCGGATCTATTAAACCACTTTACAACTGCTGGCATTAACAGCCTGATTGCCCCGCGTCCTCACCTGTGCCTGGCAGGAATACGGGACGAACTAACTCCCCCAAAGGGCCTTGATATTATCGATCAGGAATTGAGCCGTGAGTACGCACGGCTGCATGCGCCTGATGCATGGCGCTTGATACGATACGACGTTGGGCATGAGGAGACGGCGGAGATGCGCAGGGATGCGTTGAGCTTTTTAAAAAAATGGCTTTAGCATCAGGGAAGCGTCTGCTTGATACCGGGTGAAAAAGACGCGTAGAAACAGAAATGGAAATAGAAAATTTTCTAAGAATTTTTCTTAAAAAAGAACTTTTTTCTTGACAATTCCATTGCAAGGCCGGAAAATTAAAAACATCAGAAATTATTATTGAAGGAGAAAAAAGTTATGAAAAAAGCCTTATTTGTTCTATTGGTTTTACTGATTAGCCTTCCTATGGTTTTTGCCGGCGGCGGCGGCCAGCAGGCTTCGGGTTCATCATCAAGCAAACCGGTTAGCCTGAGTGTCTGGTCCGGATATCCCGAGCAGGAAGCGCTTTTTAAGCACGCGGCGGAAGAATATGCCAAGACGCACCCAAATGTAACGGTAAACGTGTTGACCAACCCATTGCGGGAATATGAACAGAAACTCTCCGCATCCATCCCGTCGGATACCGCTGCTGATATTCTGGACATTTCCACCTATGCAGGAAGAAAATTTATCGAAGCCAATCTTATGCCAACCCTGTCCGACAAGATTAACAGTTTTGTGGCGGCTCCCGGAAGGTACAGTGATTTAACCAAGCAAGTCCTCCAGTGGAACAGTAAAACCTACGGCGTGCCTTTCTTCCAGGGCCGGACAGTCCTTTTCTACAACACGGATATGTTCGCGGCCGCCGGTCTTACAGCGCCGCCCAAGACGATGACCGAATTGGCCGATTATGCCAAAAAACTGACCGTGACCGACGCTCAGGGGAATATGACCCGCAGCGGACACAGCCTCCGGATTTCGGGACAAGGTTCGGGAATTGCGGAAAAATTCTGGTACATCCTTTACCCAATGGGGGGAACCATCATTGAAGAAAGCGCCACCCAGCCGGGGAAATACCATGCGGGTTACAACAACGACGCAGGAAGAAGAGCGCTTAAATACTACATCGATTCCCTGTATGTAGATAAGACCAACAGTTTCAACCTGAAACAGGATGCCGAAGGCTTTGAGCTCGGACAGACCGCCATGTTCCTGCGGGAATCCTGGGTTGTAGGCGATATTGCACAGAACGCGCCCAATCTGCATTACGACACGGCCTTTGTGCCTTCCGATACGCGCTGGGGAAGGATTGTCAATCAGCAGAATCTCTATGTAACACGTTCCTGCAAAAACCCCGATGTGGCCTGGGATTTTATCATGTGCATAGTTAATGATGATAACCAGCGCTGGATGCTTGATAACGTGGGCTGGATTCCTTCACGGCAGGATGTGGATTACTCCGCGATCTTTGCCAAAAAACCCCAGCTTAAACCCTTTATTGATATGCCCCAGGGTTACAACGAATTCGCCTATACGCCGATAGCCTGTTTTGATGAGCTCCTCACCAAATTCGCCGATCGCCTGGCTGCGGCTTACCTGGATTCCACATTGGCCAATAACCCGGCCGGTATCGCGAAACTTATTTCCGATTGCGCCGATGAAACCAACAGTGTTTTGCAGAAGGCCGGAGTCTACGCAGAGTGATTACTTCCTGTTTTTATAAAACGGGAATAATGTAAAAAACGGCTGATAAAAACCCCATCATACCGGTAATCAGGTATGATGGGGCATTCTTTTATTCGATGGATAAACGCTATGAATGATAACCCTGTTAAACGATTTCATATGAACAAAACCAGACGGCAGAAATTGCTTTTTGTGTATTTGTCACTTATTCCTATCCTGGCATTATACTTAATATTGAGAATAATCCCCATCGCCCAGAATTTTTTTTACAGTTTTTTTGATTCCAAAATCGGCAATCCTGCCGCGGTTTTCATAGGGCTCAATAACTATAAGGATCTTCTGGTAGATACCCAGTTCAAAACATCAATCGCGAACACTTCCTATTTTGCGCTCTTTGTAACTGTTTTTGGAGTGCTGATTTCCCTGCTGGTTGCCCTTCTGCTTACCAGGCTGAGCCGCCTGAGCCCCTTTTACGAGGCGGTATATTTTCTTCCGGTTATCACCCCCATGGTACCGGTCGCGGTGGTGTGGAAGTGGATCTATGACCCCTCCTACGGACTTCTGAACTACGCCCTTTCATGGTTTGGAGTAAAACCGATTGCCTGGCTGGCGTATCCCAATACGGCCCTGGTCGCCATCATCATTATGAGCGTATGGAAACTGATAGGCTACAACATGATCATCTTTCTGGTGGGCCTGCGGAATATTCCTGCCACCTACATAGAAGCAGCCAGAATAGACGGGGCCAACGGCAACCAGGTTTTTTGGCGTATAACGCTTCCGCTGCTCAGGCCAATAGTGCTGCTGGTATTTATCATAACCACCATCAGTTCCTACAACGTGTTTACCCAGGTCTACATCATGACCTCAGGCTCTCAGGGAACAGCGGGCGCCTCGCTTAGGACGCTGGTTTTTGATATTTATGAAAACGCGTTCCGGTTTTTCAAGACCGGATATGCAGCCTCGGAAGCGGTGGTCCTCTTCCTCATTATTCTTGTCCTGACTTTTATACAGTTTGGAATCTCCGGGATCACCTCCGGAAAGGACGGGGCAAAATGAAAATAGGCAGCATAAGGGTCAATCCTGCCATCATACTGAAGCATATTGTTCTTTGGCTTGGCGCGATAATAATGGTACTGCCGTTCATCTGGATGTTTTCTACGTCCCTGAAGCCGCCCGCGGAGGTTCTTGCCTGGCCTCCCCAATTCCTTCCAAAAACAGTATCTATCGACAATTTCAGGACCGTTTTTGAAAGAGCGCCTTTCGCGCGTTTTTTCATGAACAGCGTGCTTATGTCGGCCGCTTCGACCATATGTATTATCATTACCTCTACGCTGGCCGGCTATATTTTTGGCAAGTTTAAATTCCCCCTGAAAAATTTTCTGTTTATTCTGCTGTTGGCAACGGCAATGGTTCCCTTTGAAACATACATGATTCCCCTTTACCTCAGAATGGTTCAGTTCCATTGGGTGAATACCTTCATGGGCCTGCTCAGTCCTTACCTGGTAATGAGTTACGGAATATTTTTCATGCGTCAGAATGTCCAGGCAACCATTCCGGAGGATCTTCTGGATATGGCAAGAATAGACGGTGTCAGTGAATTTGGCATATATACCCGGATGGTGCTCCCCCTGCTCTCCGGGTCCGTAGGCGCTCTTGCCATTTTCGCGTTTATGCAGAGCTGGGCTGCCTTTATATGGCCGTTGATTATCACCACCAACCGGGATCTGTGGACCATGGAACTGGGATTGGGAATGTTTCAGTTTCAGTATACCGTTGCCCTTGGACCGATCAACGCCGGTTCCATGATTTCAATAGCTCCGGTGCTGATTGTTTTTCTGTTTTTACGAAAACGAATCGTACAGGGAATTACCCTGTCGGGAATGAAAGAATAAAACGCAAAGGAAGGTCGTATGGGTACTGTCATTCAAAAAACAAGTATTTCCGCTGAAATTCATAAAACCCGGAAAGCCATGGGTGAAGCGGCGGGGAAAAAGGCTGAAGAGCTGCTCCTGCAATGTCTGAAGCAGAAAAAGGAAGTGCGGCTTATCGCCGCCGCCGCGCCTTCACAGAACGAAATTCTG
>Ga0123357_10011647_pt1 | contig 11295 bp, 10 predicted proteins | sample TergutEmb28metaG_FD_89873 | JGI IMG/M metagenome (GOLD analysis project Ga0123357, IMG submission 89873) | Embiratermes neotenicus P4 segment gut microbial communities from Petit-Saut dam, French Guiana - Emb289 P4 | ecosystem: Host-associated > Arthropoda: Insects > Digestive system > Gut ...
AATTTCTTTTGCTTTGGGGGAGCTGCTGGCGGCTATACTATACGTTGTGTAACATCACATATTGGACCGCCGTTTTGTAACGTATTAGTCCAACATTTCGTCACGTCACAATAAATTTGCTTGTAGTATATATATGCAGTCAATTCTGTGGGCTCAAAGAAAGCCTACATGTCACTGAGTGGCAGATATTTTACGGCTTGCGGAACTTTTCGGAGGATGACGGTGCTGAAGAGGAGGGGTTATATTAATTTTATGTACTTTTTGGAAGACGTGATTTGGACATGTTTGAGCGCATTAAAATAGTTTAAAGTCGGGAAGAAAGAGAAAGAGGCGAATGAACGAGGATGAAGGTAATCAGGGAACAGAGTCCTTCTTGTGAAGCTTCTAGTCTTTCATTCGTTTGAGAATTTACTCGCCTTGCATGTAACATGAGTGTTTATTAACGACATGACAAAAATTCCCTGTTGGAGCGCAACCTGAGCCTGATTATGCGTGATTTCCAGCTTCGTCCGCGAAGTGGTACTGTGCTGTTGTGCGTTATTACGCAGCGAGTAGTGGTAATTTCTTACCGACGTTTCAGGACGGATTAATCCATTCTATATCATTCTATATCATTCTACCCCTGTGACTACTTCCACTACATGGCGTCCTCCCTACTAACGGTAGTTCAGATAGCCAATAATATCGTCTTCTCCTGTGGAAACCTCAGGGTTGTGCGGGATTTACGCGAGCCTTTTTCTCGCTAACGTCTTGGAGCGGAATCCTTCCTGGGAAACTAACAGTTACTCCGCTGGTCAACAAATTCCCCGCCTTCTGTAGAAGCCGGAAACTCATAACCATTTTATAACAGCACGCCACTTATCCGTAATTCAACATCAGCGACACATATATATATATATTTTCGCAGTTCTGCATTACAAGGAACTAAGAGAGACTGATGTAATGAAAGCCGGGTGATAAAGAAAACGCTTTAAAAACATGATCAGAGTTTGTACATTCCCGTGATATTAATTGTTATTTTTATCTTAATAATAATAGTATCTTCGTCTTTAGTATTTTATACTCAGTTATGAACATTGATTTGTTCATTTTTCTCATCGTTGTATGGGCTGTACCATACCCTGAAACATTTACTATATGCCCTTCTTTAAAGACAATAATGCAGAATAAAAGAAGTTCCAAACGGAAAGCGTTTTGAGGCTATGCGTATCGCCACTCTTGTCTCTGACCATCTCGTTGTCTCTCTATAATCCATTACGCTCTTCCATCTTTCTTTTCCTACCAACGCAAATTCGCCCAATAATTTACACACGTCGTTAGTACAGGATTTTAATTGGTTTTGCACGCTGCGCGATGAAGTCTCACATACACATTGCAGCTGCTTTATACATCAATGCCTTCGACCCCTTCGTAAACGGCCCCTGCATTCCGGTTGCTTCATACGACTCGCTCGGTTTGCATACTCAACTTCGTGTCGTGGTCAAGTGACAGACTTTGAAACATCAGAATTCTATATCTGCCCTTCCTTCATCGTCGTAAATAAAAATGAACGTGTCAGGTTGTTCGTGTCACGTGCTGTAGAGGCATGTCATAGATTATTTAACGGCTCTTTGTCAAGGGCTGCTTTCAATGTCGAATTAGACAGGTGAAGATAAAACAAGAAATGTAATATAATTCAGGTGGCGAAAGTTTCGAACATGACCGGGGGGTTTTTTTTGAGAGGGGTATTTTTTTTTTATTTTTGAGCCAGAATAATGCGCCTTATTCTTTCTGTAATTTTACCATAGTGTCCTCACAGATTTGTCAACCATATTTTGAGACTATATTTTATTAGTCAATAGAAGTATATCCTTATTCATATAACATTTTTATTTCAGATTGCCCGAAATTAGAAATGATAAGGTCACCTAACTGATAAATGACGTCGTAATCTGGTATATAGGCATCGACGTTTCGGCGAAAAATTCTGCATCCATCTTCAGTGTCAGGAAGATGAAGGCGGTAGGTTTCTCCGGAACGTCGGTATCATACTTATCTACCAGTTTAGACGTTATCGCGTCCCTGGAAGAAGCAGCAAGCAGTTTAGTGCAGAGCCCTACGGTGAGAAGGCACACAGTAACTCTATCGTTGTTTCGCAGTTTGGTTGATGTTCCACAAGCCAGCTGGAGCTGCATACTGTCTCATTCGGTCGTATGGAAGTTTGGCATCATTAGTGAAGTAATTTTGCAGCCAGTCACAAAAATTGAACCCGAAGCCTACCAAAATGTTAGGAAGAACTGTAAACACGAAGTGAAGCAGTAATTGCTTAGTGAATGGAGATTTTGTTCGCTAATCCGAGAACTTGACAAAAAACATTGTGACGGCAGTTCTGAGGTATTTGTTTAGATTATCTCAAAATGGCTTCTTTTTGGGCTAATAGACCCACAGATGCTGTTGGAACGGTGCGTGGAATGCGGAAAATCAATATTTAATTTAGATTTTCATACTGATAAACATAGGCTGCTGAATTTCTTGAAAATATATGAGCTTTGCCGAAATATTGCGGCGAAACAAAGAGACGGTAATAGCGACTGCATGCACTGGAATTTAATCCCTTTTAACGTAAAGTTCAGCTAAATAATAGGCTACTTTTAGTTACATTTAGTTTCTACTTCACAGCAAACACAGCATTTTTTTAATGTTTTAAAAAGAAATAATTACAGTTCGTCACGAGAGTTATGCTGCACATACAAATTGACTCTGTGTGCAAAATGCGGACTGAAGATGTTAAATCTCGTGCTGTGTATGTGCGTGTGTGCGTGCGTGATCTAGAAACCTAGAAAGCGGCGGCCTAGCCCTACACAATACACTCGAGACAGGAGTATGTAGTTGCACCGATGGATCTAGAAATTCTCAAAGAGCACCTGTAAGGTATGTAACAAAAACTTGGAGTTTTGTTCTATTGGAATAAGAAAATACATGTACTCCTATCTCAAGTGCATTGTGTATGACAAGTTGTTAAACCCCCGCCAATCACATTGAATAACCCTATATATATATATATTATATAAATGTATATATACAATTTCACAATCTATTTTTAATTCATAATATATATTAAAAACCTGTAAACGAGATCTCATATTCTATAAAGCATTGTTAATTGCATATAACACTTTTTTAGGGCTCAGCCTGAAGATGGCTCTATAAGAGGAGCCGAAACATGTTGCTGTTATAAATAATTGTAATTTCTTAATAAAAAGTTGTGCTAGATTGTGAAATTATATATATATATGTATATATATATATTATTGATTATTGAAAACAACGGTGATGTCTCACCTGCAAAACACTGGTGGCAGAGTATTGCCAAACTTCTGAGGCGTCTGTATTACGTGTATGCTGAACGCAGATGTGTCACTGTTTCTAGGCACCACGCTAAAGAAGACGTAATGGGTAAGTTCAATTATAGCTCCTTGCATTCATACCCTCGGCGCTAGAGGGGAAGTAGAGGTCAGCTTCATTACTCCACCAACTAAATCCTTCACCTACTGTTTTTATCTTTAGTGTAAAAGAGATTTGTGTCTTGAAGATTGAGGCAGCAGGGCTCTGAGTAACGTTCGTAACAACACACTGGTATTAACATCGTCTGGAACTGGATTCCGTTGCCGGGTTTTTGTTATTATATTAACTTCTGGAAGAAGTTGTTGTCTAAAAATAGTTATAATCGAGTTAATTCCTGTGGATAGGTTTTTTCAGAAGCTTTTTGGTATTCTCGTGGACTGTAAAGGGCACAGTGCATCTGTGAAGTCTTTTGTTTCTTCAGTCTCTTCGATTTCTCAGACAAGGATCTGAGACCAAGATATGTTAATGTATCCTTTATATTTCAAGGTTTTGGTATCATTTTTGGCACTTTCGCAAAATTGCGAAGGGCGACTACTAGCTTCTTCATGTCTGTCCGTCCGTCCGTCTGTCTATCCGTCCGCATGGTACAACTTGGCTCCCACTGGGCGGATTTTCATGAAATTTGGTATTTGAGGATTTTTCAAAACCTGTCGAGATAATCCAAGTTTCATTAAAATCAGAAAAGAATAACGGTGCTGTACATGAAGACCAATATACATTTTCGAACACAACTCGCTCATTTCTTCTTAGAATGAAAAATATTTCGGACAAATATGCAAAGAAATTCGAAACACACATTTTTTGTTTAGTAACTTGTTTTTTCCCGAAAATCGTGCCGTTTATGAAATAATGCGGAAAAATTTTGTAGAGTGGGGAGGCCGCGGATGATATGACGCATGCACATTGCATGATGGGTATCTAAGGCTACAAATGCACGCCCAGTTTGTGTAATACTTATTGCTTTTCCACTGCAACAATGGTTGGACGAACGCGTCTCACATTGCCTGTCTTGTTTGCTTCGATTATAGTGAGTTAAATCGTCATATCTAGCATGACGTGAGTGCCGCTGTCACACTTTACGACAGTGTAGTGAAAGGCGAAATTAAAGTCGTCCCTGTGCACGCCGTGATGGCATGACCGTAGCTGAGGTACAGCTCCGGTCATGCTTCACTTCGACACTGGATGGAGGTGAGAGGTGAGCCACGCAATCTTTGTTTTCTGACAGTCGCGACTAACCAATCAAATACTGTGAAGGTTACTCAAAAATAATAAATAAATTAATTAATTAATTAATGCTAGTACATTCGTCTGCGTCTTCTAATATCACGTTTTTAATGGAAACCTTAGCTGGATGTATGACGGGGATGCCTTTAAGCCACACCCAAAACCTTCTGTATGCACATGAAGAAACTGTGTTGTATTCACTTGTTTATACCGATGTAAGTGACCGGATGTAGGCAGATTGCTTCTACGGTAGTAGAATTCGTTGAATTTTAATGTTTAAAAATTCCTTAAGCTTCAGAAAATCATACTTAAAAAAAAAGTTTATGTTTTGCGAAGCATATGACTCGAGGAACAACCAGTATGCCATATTGCATTCATTGAACTTGTTTCTGCATGTATTTAATTTATCTTTGGCATATTAAAGGGTCGAATGTTGAATCCACACGTCAGCTATGCGCTTTGCTTTCCATCAGGCGTCATGTATCATCACATTCCAGTTCAATTCTTGGTCAGCAGCATGGCTCCACCCATTCACAGTTCCTGTACGGTCCAAGGCTTCTGTTGTCTTCTACAAATGTATCACTAGAGCCGGGAGTTCGAAATTCACTCGCGGCTTGGATGTATGTTTTCATGCGTGTTTGTTATATTGTGCACATGGAGGCATTACGAGCGGCCAGTGACTTGTCGAAAGAGCTATACCCTACCCAGCCTATACGAACAGTTATTTTAAATATTCGTAAAGACGACATTTCATTTCATACATCGGGGTTGCTGAAGATTCAGCTCTTGCTGTAAGAGAAGTTGTGTCGTTGGTTGAGTAGTCTGAGATTTTCAAAAGAATCCAGCGATAAGGCGTCGCATTTCAGGAGACCTGAATCCTAAAGGTTTGTAAAAAAGAGAGGCCTCGAATCGCAGTAGCAAATATCGTAATCCAAGAAGGCAGCAACAAAAATGAGTGGAAAATTTTGTACATAGACTGTCAGTTGTCATCTTTAAAGACTTTCTTTACCTCATTTCAAGGGATTCCTGGCATCATTTCATTGACATAATCCTTCCGACCACCCTATGGCCTGGGGTGGATTCAACCTCTAACAGAAATGAGTACTAGGAATATTTTTGGGGGTAAAGACGGCCGGTTCTTAGGGTTAACAACCTTACCACCTTTAAGTCCCGATTGTCTTGAAATGATATATATGATATATTTATTTAGTGCAGTTGGGTTTCCGCCCGATGGCAGTGGTCGCTAAACTTGTACAAATATAGGAATATATATAAATGTGAAAAAGTACTCAAAACAACACAAAAACACAGAATACATAAAATAGAAAAACAGACATGCAAAACAAGAAATAAGCATAAAAAGAATATTAAAAAACATAAGTCGAGTAATTAGAAAAGAACAGAGAGAAGTAAATAATAATGACATCACCTAATGCACAGAGCCTACATACAGCTACGTAACAATATATCAATGATAATACACACAGTTCACCAAGATAGACACACATATCACCAAACAGACATACATCTCACCAAGACAGACACACATTTCACCACGATAGACACACACATTTCACCAAGATAGACAAATATTTCACCAAGATAGGCACACATATCACCAAGATACACACATTTCACCAAGATAGACAAAGTTTTCACCAAGACAGACACACATTTCACCAAGATGGACACATTTCACCAAGATCCAGAACCTTCTTGAACCCTCAGGGCCTCTCTAGGCCTGTACAGGGACTGCTTTATCTTCAGCTTTCCAGGACATTTTTTCGAAGGTTTCTTAAAATACAGTTTGGTTCTTCTCTTGATCAAACACGAACAGCTGTCTTTATTCCACCTGTTTTCTCCTGTGTGCAGTTGTGTACCAACATAATTTCTGATTTCTAATTCGGCATCTGCGGCTTTTTATTTACAGCATTTCTGTTTCGACTCTAAGCAGAAACAAAAATTTATCTCAGTAATTAACCAACTTTTACTTTACTATTAAAACTTTTTGTTTTACAATAAGTTTATTTCATGCCTCTACATGTTTCGAGCACATGTGCTCATCATCAGGGGGTCAAAATTGCCTTATACAGCCTCTGATATCATCACACCTATAGGTTAGGTGTGATGATACCAGAGGCTGTGTAATGCAATTTTGACCTCCTGATGATGAGCACATGTGCTCAAAACATGTAGAGGCATGAAATAAAATTACTGTAAAACAAAAATTTTGTGCATCAAGTTGGTTAATTACTGAGATAAATATACTGAGATGCACGGTCAGCAAAACGTCAAAAAAAATAAATAAATAAAAGGTTCACAAAACTATGTTGTGGACGTGTCTTACCGCACCAACTTAGTTACGTTACACGATTATAGAGATTCAAACTTCATTAGTACACACACTCTTTTTTAGATTTTCATTTGTTATTTCCTCATTCTAAATTTACGGTACTCTAATACACCTTACATATTTTTCTTTTGAACGATTCTTACTAATGAAATCACGAGGAATAAAACTAGTGGGTAGTGCAGTACACGTGAAATAGACACGTACTGACTTTTAGTATCAAGGTCTTTTGAAAAAACGTGCTCGGATATCTGGGAGTGAATTGGAATCCAAACGAACCTTTGAAGGAATAAGGTGTGATGAATGGGACTTAATTCGTTGGAGTGACACCACAGACCAGTGGCTGTAAGAGTCCCTGAGTTAGCACGAAAACCGGGAAATACATTGCCTAGATGACCGACTCTTTTGCAAAAGAAGTCCCCTGTCCTAAGGCGTCGCGCGTGGAATATTATCGTTTCAAAACACAGCGGTAAGTAGGTGTGCCACCTGTTGTAACATTAAAAGTTTCGTATTTTCCTCCATGGTGTATTTTTGTTGTATGTTTAGATTCTCAGAATCAACACCAATCAGGCCCCTGATATCTTCAGGGAAACCATTCTGTTGTGTTGTCTAGTGACAGGCAGTATGTAACAGTCCAACACAACAGAAACTTTATACACTTCATCCAATGTCTTATAAGTACGCTACATGTTTCAGTCATTCCTGGTAATGGTCTCACTTAGACTGAAACATGTAATGTACATGTGACACATTGAATGAAATGTATACAATTTATGTTGTGGTAGACTGTTACAGACTGTTACATATAGCCACGTCGTTAACTTGTTGGTCTTTGTATAGGAAAAAAAAAATTCACTTGAGATAGGAGGTGGTCTGAGGCTTGGGGATGCGGCCGCATGCTTGCTGGAATTGAGGTTTCGAATCCTGCCGGGGGGCATGAATGTCTTTATAGGTCTGTGCGTCGGACAGATCCCTCGTCCAGATGAGTCCAACTAGTGTGGTGTGTCTGAGTGAGATAGTGAAGTCGACAGTGAGAGAGGCCTGCCCCACTAGGAGCTGTAGCGAAATTGAGAAAACATAAAATTGAAATGCAGTTTAGACGAATTTCAGTCGTTGTTAGGCCTTGCTATGGTCGAGGCGGCTTGTCGCCTGCGTCTCACTACGAAGACCTGGATTAAATCCCGGGCTAGTCCTTGTGAGTTTTGTTGTAGACGAATTGGTACTGGAGTAGGTTTCTGTCCGATTGCTTCGATTGCACCCTGTCAGCATTACTCCGCGATTTCTGTTATCAGAAAGACCAGCGTACGAAGCCTCTCACCCCTCAAACAAAGCAGTGCGACTTCAGTTCTCGGTAAACAAAGTTTTAGAATTCTGACAGATTTATAAGGACTTGAATGAGGGGATTTCATATAGGCCTCATTTATTTGAAAAGTTCATCACCGATAATACCTAGGTCGGGTTAATCTATTATTTTATGGAGTAAGTAAGAGTTACATTTTAATATTCATCACACACTGTGACATAATAGTTCTTTTGAATTTAACATTTTAATGCCTTCATTCTAAGCGTGGTGGTTATGAAAGTGCCAGAGGCACTTTAGAAATATTTACGTCTGCAATATACATATCTGGTCAGGTAGATAGTTATGTGCATGCGTCTAAATTAATGGTGTTGCAGTGTTCACTACTGTGGGTTCAACACCTCTCGAATCAACATTGATTTTATATAAGTGACTGGACTATTAAAACGCCATGAGCAATATGAAGTTTTGCTCTCTGTGCAAGAAAATAAATTCTGTGTAGCACATCGTACAGAAAGCCCGTAATTCAGGTTCTGTTCTCAACATTTCTTTTCTATAAACATACTTAAATTAATAAATATGAAAATAAGGCACATTATAATTGTGCTGACATCTAGAATGACTTCTTGTGATTCCAAATTGTAATTTTTTCGTACTTGTTAAACTTATAACTAACTAACTATCTAACTAATTAAATAACTTCATGGAGCAGCGTCCTTCCTGAGAATCTAAAAGGTCCACAACTAGCCAAAAAAATTCCTCACTGTATGGAATCCGAAGGTTCATGACCGCATTCAGCAAAACTTGCCACCTTCCCATCCTGAGGCAGATAAAACCAGTCCATGCCCTCATCCCACCTCTCGACGATTCATTTTAATATTATTCTCCCATCTATATCTAGGTCTTACAAGTAGTATCTCTTCCTCGATTTTCACCACCAAAACCGTACATGTACAGTACCTCTCTTCACCCACATAGTGCGACATGCCCGGCCCATCTCTTCTTGTCTTGATCATCCGCAAAATATTTGGTGAGGGGCACAGATCATACAGCTCTTCGCTACGAAGTCTTCCCCACTCTACCGTTACGTAGGCCCTCGAACTTCTATATATAATTGTTTATGTTTTCGGTTTTCTTGCTTGTTTTCTACCTCTGTGTTTAAATATCCGTTTTTTTTATCTTTCTCTTATTACTAATCTTCTTTTAGTCGTTTAGAGATTCCTGCAATTCAATGCAATGTGTCACTTTCATTTTCCCGCTGCTTTTTATGTTGAGTTTGTGTTTCAACTGATGTAGCTGTTACTGTAACTATTAAAAAGTACTTAATTCTTGTTTATTCAACCGATTGTATTTTCCTATCTGCTTTAGCAGACCTACCAACCGATAATACCCCTGTCTCCCATCCTTATGCACGCCTTCCTATTTTCCAACTTCAATTAATACCATTGTTTGCTTTTCGTTGTGTATCCAGCGTACACACTGAATTTGTAGGCCAAAATCTACTCCTGTCTTAAAGGATATTTGAACATATGAACATTTGTACCATTCTGCATGGAAGAATAAACAAACGTTTATACCAAATTCGTTAAATAAAATTAAATATGAAAGTACACTCTACTTTATGGAATCCATTTTAAGCGGCTCCGCTCTGTCTAGGTTGTGCAGGGTTTTGAGGTTTTACGTGTAGATGGACAGAATATCAGCAGGGGAGGCGATTGGCAAGTCTGGAGGTTGGACTAAACGAACAACACACTGTGAAACCTTGCATCTCAGGAAATATGACGTAGACTTTCAGAGCTAGACAGATTTGACACAGCCCGTAAGTAAGGGTTCTTCCTGCAAACATTAGTAAAAAAATCTTCAGTGTCTAACCTTGTAATATATCCTGTGTCCTAACAATTTGGCTTAAGCAGTAACGCTCCCGAATTGAATTCAGAATGTTCCCGGATCGAAACTCGTAACGAAAAAATCTCCTAACTGAACTGCCTGTGGTTTTATTCAGTACCTCCTGGCATTTAATAGATTAATGTCTTTAGTTAGACCGCAGCTGCTTCCTGCCATGTAATTTCCCGTTCGTTGTTCACTACCAGCGATTTGTCCATAACAGTTTAGGCCACGGTGATTTACTGACAGCGTCGCTAAATAAATTAGAAGCGTTCAGCGTCCATGTTCTGCACCACCAACGCCGAAGTCTGTCGCTCGATGTGAATATGATTTAATTCAAACAATTTTACCTTGCAATATTGCAGCGTGTAAATATTTTGTGTATCTGTATTTTTCTCTGGTCAACAGCCGAAGTCGGACCCAGGCCGCTCCGTTTTTGACGTTTCTAAATCACACACTGTTGGACATACTCACACACACACACTCACCACACACACACACTCACACACACAATCACACACACTCACACACACACTCACACACACACACTCACACACACACACTCTCACACACACGCTCTCTCTCACACACACACACTCATACACACACACACTCACACACACACACTCACATACACGCTCTCTCTCACACACACACTCACTCACACACACTCTCCCTCTCACACACACTCACACACACACACTCACACATACACGCTCTCTCACACACACACATACACACACACACACACACAATCACACGGACTCACACACACTCTCTCTCACACACACTCACACACAAACTCTCACACACTCTCTCTCTCTCACACTCACACACACACACTCACACACTCTCTCACACACACATACACACTCACACGCACACACACTCTCTCTCACACACACACTCACTCACACACTCACACACACATACACACACTCACACACACTCTCTCTCACACACACTCACACACACTCTCACACACATACACACTCACACACACACACTCTCACACACACTCTCACACACACACTCACATACACATACACACACTCACATACACACACTCACACACACTCACACACACACACACACACACACACACACACACACACTCACACACACACTCACACACACACACACACTCACACAC
>Ga0123357_10011648_pt1 | contig 11294 bp, 8 predicted proteins | sample TergutEmb28metaG_FD_89873 | JGI IMG/M metagenome (GOLD analysis project Ga0123357, IMG submission 89873) | Embiratermes neotenicus P4 segment gut microbial communities from Petit-Saut dam, French Guiana - Emb289 P4 | ecosystem: Host-associated > Arthropoda: Insects > Digestive system > Gut ...
GAATTTCACAAATAAAATCAAGTCAGTCATATTATATAAGTTTTTGCATGTTCCTTTGTATACCAATGTTACTTCCAAGTCACGGCCACATTTTAAATAAATTATGGAATATTGTTGAAAAAAATCTTTCATTTATGTGATATTAGATTAAACCCACTGCTTAAAATTTGAAATTCAATTTTTTTCTTGCCATATAATTAATTTGGTATATATAGGGTTAACGTTTCCTGTGACCACCACGCGTTATATTCCCTGGGTGGAGTTCGTGTTCCCGTCTTTGAGATTTGGCCGGTTATAGCAAAGAGTGTCCGTTTGTGTAATACGAAAGCTATAGACTTTTTCTGATAAAAAAATATTTTTAATCAGGAATTAGTAACAGCGTATTGCATATTAGAATTCTATTTTATGTCCCTAACTGTTTAGTTGTTAATTGTGTGAAGATTTACTGTAATGTGCTGTTGAAGTTCATATTTCTTTACTTTTCAACATGGAAGAGCTGCTGCAATTGTGTTCATGTGGGTGGGAGGTGGGAAACGACAGTTGTGTGGCGTCGAATTTTACTTTAACTGACAGAGCGCCACCATAATTAAATCTTTGCAGCATTAAAGAGGTTATTTGTATCATAAAAGTAAGTTCCGCGCAATTGGGTAAGTGTTAAACAATTTTGTCTTTTTAATAATATGCAGTGCTAGTGATAAAATACGCAAATTTTATAACTGCCATTATAAACGTAAATATACGTGTAAATTTAAAATGGCGTGCGTAATTAATGGCAGATAGATATGCCTATAAATGCATACATTGTGCTATAAATTTTGTTTCTTATATATTTTAATTTACTGATTAACTGATTAGAATTCACAGAGCTCAGATTTAGTAAAGACAAATGCGTTTACTTTTTTAATTCCAATTTATTTCATAAATGAATAAATAAATACAAATCATCTTCAAAACAATTTATATTTTGTTTCAGCAAATGATTCTAAAATCCAAGATGTCATTAACTGTTAACAAAAAAAAAATGATTCAGTTGCTGGAACTTAATCTGCCGACAACGTAATGCTTTTTTTTAAAATAGAAGTAACGTTAGATGCAGTTATAAGTTGAAAAGCACTTTTTTAAATTCTGTTTTACTTTATTAACCATACCGCGATAGATGCTGTTGAAATAGAAACAACATAAATTAAATTAAATTCGGTCTATGCACTAAATACTCAATAACTAATTGATAAGACTCTCATGTTTTACTTCTGCAGTTTATCTTCTCAGTTCAGTCCTTGACTATTCCATTTGTAGTTAATGATTCAGTTACAAAACAACGCATGAACAATTCATCTTGACGCTTGGAGTTTTAACCCGACCTTCTTCGTTGTAAGCTAAGAAAGTGAATGCGTTTTTCCTCCCTCTACCACAGAAAAGAGGCGTGAGGCCGCCACGTTAAATGGGAGAAAGACGGCAGATGTTTTCATCTCAGCCATAAACTTAATGTCTTCTTCGTAAGGAATTAGAGCAACTGCAACTGTCCCTGCCAAGCCAAGCCAAGCCAAAGTGTTAACTGGGGGCGGAGACTTGCGCGAAGCGCAAGTCGACATTCCCCTGTCTGTTAGCCATTCCTGCGTTTGACCGCATTGCTGGGCTCAGTAACAGATTCCTAAACTCTAACAGGGTGAACTGTCCCTGCGTATTGCCTTGCACTTATATATTGAATGCGTAGCATAAAACTTCCCACCCTGCGTGACGTTTAGACCGTTACATAAACCACGTCAGTAGTTTTCTGCTTGAGCTAAAATGCCGTGTGGAAATCATGAGAATCATTTGGAAATATACAATCGACTGTTGCGAGTAAACTGCATTTTAACTGCGAACAGGTCTTTAATTCTTTACATATCCACTATCTAATTTTTTTTACTACGTTCCTTACATTAGAATTATTTTTTTAACTCTCGAAGATAGAAACTCCTCCTCTCCCTTTGAAATGTTCATGTAAATTCGTCACTGAAATATAACCTCAAGTAACTGAATGTATTTCACACCTTTTGATGTTAGTGTGACCGTGCATCATTGATACAATAATATAAACAGCCAACTAGATGCAACAATAACAATTTTATTAACAATTTCAATCAGTTCAACATGTTTCGGGCGATAATTTCGTCCATCCACAGGAGCACTAGACTATGTTTACAGCTTGTGGTATAAAGCACGGACGACGCTGCCTTTCAGACCCTCAGGGCTCTGAAATATTACATTTTTCTTCCTATTATGAAAATATTGCGTTGAATGATTTTAATTTCTTACGGACTTTTTTTATCTGGCAAATCCGTGTTTCTTACCGACGATTCCAACGTGCGCATGTCCGTGAGTTATGCCTACACTTTCCTTAATTTGAAATAGTTCTGCTAGGTGGAACATAAACACTTTTTCTCTTAAGCTTCCCATAATCTTAGTTGCATTGTCATTACTGCTACGAAAACCTTATTGTTTGCAATAATTCTTTTACATTGACCTAATAAAAATTCTAGATTTTTAAGAATTATGTTCTTGTTTGTAAATAATGCATTATATACCATCAGTACACAACAACGTCAATCTAGTAATATAATGTATGCAATAGGTTACACTATGGCTACATGTTTCGACCTAAACGGTCATCATCAGGCCAATAAAGAACATTTTGTTAAAGGTACAGGAAGGTAGTACTCAGTGGGATCCCATTTCGTTTACATTTGGAATACAAAATAATGCATAAAGAAATCTCTATTTACAATTAAAACAATTAAAATTAAGCAATTAACAAGTACATAAAGATCTTCAACATGCTATGTTATTGTGGGCCTCAATCTAGTTGCTAAAACAAGAGTATTCTCTCTACGTATCGGTAACCAAGTAAAGACCGTGTGACATTATCGTTGCAATTGGAATATTTGACCACTGCGCCTCGTATGTATTATATATAAATCAGTCGGTTGCGTAGGTTATGAAACTGTTGAAGCGATTAGTTTTTCGAAATTTCAATGTTGCTGTGACGCGTAATTAAGAGATGTGCGAACTGAGATAATTTTGACGCAGAATCCGCAGAATTAATGAGACGTTCTAAGAGATTCATCTTGCTAGAAACATTAAGAAATATTGCAATGTAGTAAAGAAACAAATATGCCCATACAAAGCAACCAGTAAAGCTATGTAACTTACATTAATTTTTATGTAACCTTACATATTTACGGACTCAGGAAATAGACCTGAACGTCACTGGCCGTTCACTTTACTACAGTAACATTTTAAACAAACATAGAATGTTATGTGATGGGTAATTTCATTTTAGTAGAGTAGAAACGGAATCTGGTGGCACACGGCGAAGCACGGGAGGAGAAGTGAAGGGGAAAGAGGCGAATGGAGTGGGTATCCAGCAGTCTTGCACTGTATCGGAACACGGTCTATCCAGCATTACTACCGCTGATGCGCACACCTCGGCTGCCAGCAGCCGACTGAACTGACACCCCCGCTGATATAAATGGACTCGTCCGTTTCGCTGGAAGACCAAACCTGGTTTCTGCGCGTGTGCCATCACATTCCGTTTTCACTTCTAACATTCTGTTCAATTCGAAAATTGCGTTGTACATTTAAATGTAGTACAATCGGAATATGTAACCACTTTTTACTGTCAAGTAATTATTTTTCTTCAAAGATTAAATTTCATCTATATTGATGTGGATTAAAGGGTGATATATGATCCCGTAATCTCCATAACGCTGAGCTTGTTTGTCATTTTCACAAATTTCTTATTTTACACGGATTCTATATATGCGTAAATACATGATCTTTACCAGCGATTTCATAAGTGCCATATTATTAGCATTTATCTCAAACTTGACGCAAATTACATAGTTGTGAGTAAAAATGTTTATAGAAATAAATATAACCTAGTTTTTGGAAAGGTAACAAAGGAAGAGAAAAGAATGCATAATGAAAGAATCAGAAAAGAAAGAGGAACACACGGGAACGGAAAGAATGGAAAGAGTGAAAGAAAGAAAGAAAGAAAAAGAAGACACGATACAACTAAGCCCGCCACTGGACACAAATTTAAAAAAGAAGCTGATCCATTTGACGTGGTTATTTAACTCGTCATGCCGAAGTTACGGAGTTCACGTCTTTTTCATTTTGAATAATGAGAAGACTACGAATTTTACCTGTTCATTTCTCTGGCAGCCAGAACCCAGTGAGTGTACGATTTCTCAAAGAACTGTAAATTATCCCCGCAGGGACCGTACCCCCTGCTACAGTGCCCTCAGATGCGGCAATTCACTCACTGCCCCATAAACACCTTCCTCTTTTTGTTTAGAGTCAAATATTTTAAGGAATCTTGTCTCTTTCTTCATGGCCATCTCTCCTCTTTCTATTACTGTTTGTTTCGTTGTTTATATCCTTTCTTCCTATCTGCATTTAATTTTCTTTCCTTCTCTCTTCTTTCCTTTCCTTTTATTTCTTCCTTTCTTTCAGTCTGTTTTCAAAACAACGCTCTTCTTCATACCTTCAACTAGCATACGAATCCCATAATGCCTAGCGGCGGACGTGGTTAGAGAATAATGAGTGTCGGGGTCCGAAACGAAAACAAAGATTCATAACCACAGCGAAGCTATATCTAAGCACAGTACACTCACAGTCAGTACGCCACACCACACTTCTTCTTACTGCATTTCGTTTTTTGCTTTATAAACTGGATGAAATTATACGCAATTCAGAGCAACGTCCACTGCGTACATTTCTGATATTTCGAACTGGTTAATAGTATGATACTGATATTTTATTTTGTTTTATTTTTGCGAATAACATTTTACTTACGTACAGGTTGTGTGTGAACCTGAGTGTGTTTGAGAACATGGTGTTGAGGAGAATATTTGGACCTAGGAAGGTTGAGGTAACGGGGGAATGGAGGAGACTGCATAACGAGAAGCTAAATGATTTGTACCCCTCACCCAATATTGTGCGGGTGATAAAATAGATAAGAATGAGATGGGCTGGGCATGTGGCGCGTATGGGTGAGGAGAGGGGGTTGTATAGGATCTTGGTGGGGAAACCGGAGGGAAATAGACCACTGGGGAGACCTAGATGTAGATGGGTGGATAATATTAGGATGGATCTCCAGGAGGTGGGATGTGGGTATATGGACTGGATTGGGCTGGCCCAGGATAGACATGTGGCGGACGTTTGTGAGTGCGGTAATGAACCTTCGGGTTCCTTGAAATACGGGGGATTTCTTGACTAGCTGCAAACCAGTTAGCTTCTCAAGAAGGACTCTGCACCATGGACTAAGTAGGTAAGTAAGTAATTAAGTATAGGTTGTGTGTACCACAAGTTTGTCTGATGTGACCTGTAACTTTCACGTTGTCGCTACATTTTTAATGTTTTTAACCACGAAAACTAATTCACACGTTATATTGTTCGTTTTTATTAACAATTTCCATGCCAAATTTCGTACGCATAGCTACGATAATTTACTGATTATCACCCTCAAATTAAAAGCTAAGGAAAAATATTCGCACCACAAGTATTTCGTTAATTACTTTCTACAAAAATATTACTTTAGTAAAGTTGTATAATTTTTAAAATTTCCCTTGTCGTAGATTATTTCAGGATCTAAAAATCAGTACAAATTGTGTTATTTTTTTTCGCACAGTTATGCACATCTGCCAATTGTTTTTATAGAAAGGAGTAAATAAAAAATTCAGGCGATAAATATGCTCCGATGTCATAATGTTTAAACGAAGTTTCATGAACATATGTATTGTGGGTCAGAGAAATGTCGATAGATACCACCACGCAAATGAAAACACCCAGCGAGATTTATAAGTGTACTGTACATGCAGAAAGAGTGCTGATCTCAAAGGACTACTCTCTCTCTCTCTCTCTCTCTCTCTCACAAGATACTGCCATAAGTCCATATCCTGACAAAATTTAATCCTCATCATTTACGAAACTAATTTACGTTCAAAGCGAATAGTGACAGTGCATCGTAAGAACTTGTGGCCTCCAATCACGTTAGCTGTTGCACATTACGTACAAAATTTAGAAAATGAAGATGAACTTACTTGTTAAAGCTCGAGACCCTGAACTGCATTTTGAAGATTACTTCTGCGAATGTAACTCCTTCCAGTGTAATTAGGACTATTCCTCAGATGCGTTTGTACCCGTCTACATAGACACGTGGAGTCACATCCGGGAAGAAAATAATAATCCTATTTTCTCTCTGAGAAACATCTCTTACATATTATTTTGTTTTTACGCGATCAAATGCATTAGAACTTATTCTAGTGTCGTGTTTTCTCTTAATGTTTATTTACGCTTGAAAAACCACTGCAGTACGTTATATTAAAATATATCACATGTCTACCAGGAAACAAATTTTGTTAAATCTGTGTACAACAATACAGATACGCGTTGCTTAACGACGGGGATACGTTCTGAGAAACGCGTCGCTAGGCGATTTCGTTGTTGTGCGAACGTGTACTTACACAAACCTAGATAGTGTAGCCTACTACACACCTAGGTTCTATGGTATAGCCTATTGCTCCTAGGCTACAAACCTGTACAGCATGTTACTGTACTGAGTACTGTAGGCAAATGCAACACAATGGTATTATAATACAGTGTGTCCCACTCGCTACCGAACCCGACATTTCTTTAATAATTCTAACACCAATGAAGATATTGCAACGAAATTTGAACAGGAGTACGTTGCTTGTGTGAGAAGTGAAGAGGAATGTGTCTGTAGTCCGCTTCAAATTTCGTTGAAATATATCCATTAGTGGTAGATTTATTAAAGAAATGTCGGGTTCGGTAGCGATTGGGACACACTGTATAATATTATAATATTATGGGTCCACCGTCGTGTATGCGGTCCTTCGTATTTATGCTGCGCATACCTGTACTGTGTAAGTCTGTCACATGCAATTAACATGTTTGTGTCCAGCAAGGAATCCTTTACACAAGCTCGGACTTTGGAGCCCCCTTAGAAATTTCCTTTGCCCTGTTTTTTTTTACAATGAACTGCACAGAAATTTCAGCAAGTACCACCAGTTGAGATTTTCTTAGTGTGAGACCGGAGTGACAGTGTTGACATATGCGGCGCAGACATACACTATTCATGCAGTTCGAAAGACAGACGACGAAAGCAGAACTTTCGAATACTTGACAGAACTTCTTAGATCAGTCTTGTTAGCGGAAGGCATTAGAAACAGCTCTGAGATTGAATGCATGATGGTCAGTCCAGCGACCAGGAGGTCGCGCCGATTTGGAATTGTTTATATATCTGTGACAGTACCAGCACTGTTCATTGGACTGTCTTACAAGAGCTAGGATTCAAATGGGCATATTTTTATGTTTATTGGACCGTGCATCATTGTGATAACTGAAGAATAAGAAACCAATTATTTTGCACTTGTTATTTTATTGTACTTTTTATAGGCTGAACATGTTTCGGACATTACTATGCCCATCATCAGGAGCTCGCGACTAAGATGTTGATTACCACATTGGTCGTTTCGTTCTTGGTTTGCTGTGTGTTGGAGGTTAGGTGCTGTTAGGCTGGAGTAGTGTCCGAGCTGCAGGCTGCAGCCCGGACACTACTCCAGCCTAACCGCACCTAACCTCCAACACACAGCAAACCAAGAACGAAACGACCAATGTGGTAATCAACACCATAGTCGCGAGCTACTGATGATGGGCATAGTAATGCCCGAAACATGTTGAGCCTATAAGAAGTACAATAAAATAACAAGCGGCATCTAGTTGGTTTTTTATTCTTCGGGCGTATTTTTATACTTGTTTATTTATTTGATGTGTATTTGATGATGATTTCATTAACTCAGGCTCTATAGCCTGGAATGACTGCATGATGGCGAATACTGAGTTCGAGAGAAAGAGTTAAAAAAAAAAAAATTGTCATGGTTTAATCCAAACTCTGCCTTTCTCCTTCCTCTATCTATGATTTATATTGTACAGAATGTTTGTAAATATCATTTAGTGGGATGTGATGCTGTGCAGCACAACAGAATTTTAGCAACTTGTCACATGAAGTCACACAGAAGGCAAAATATCTGCATATCAAAACATCTTAATTTTCTTCATACTCAATTCTACACGCGAATTCTTGTTGTATAACTTCTGTAGTTCTTATAAGAACAATTTTATTTGTACAATAGAATGACACTCCTCCGATGGTGTCTCCACCTTAACGTGGTGGGGGAGTTTGCGAGCTTCTGCGACCCGGAGAGCTACGCCGGCGGTAGCGTAGCTACTGGTAGGGTCACCCAAGCCGGACAGGTCAAAGGGTAGAAGCCAGACGAAGAGAGACACCCCGGCCCTCCAGGTTGGGGGTTGGGCGCAAGGCCAGCAACCTCGCCCCAGAAAAAAAAAAACCGAATACCGCTAAAAATGCTCAATTATTGAAAGCCGGACGGATGGATAATAGACGACCAAAGCGAGTAATAAGGAATAGGAAAGAAAATATATATTTAGGCACAAGAACTGGAAACAGAGAGCGCAAGAGAGGAAGCAATGGAACGAAATTACTGAGCAAGCCAAAACTCATAAAGAGTTGTAGAGCTGAAGAAGAAGAAGAATAGAATGACAAGTTTTGTAAAGGATATTCTCATATTTTAGTTTGCAATACAAAGAAATGAACAAAAATATAAAAAAAATACTTAGTTTGATTAAATCATTTATTCGATAAATATGAGCCACCCCTTATATAGTGCGACACGCCTGATCTATAGTCCATCCAGCATCATTTTGTTGGCAGGTGTAAAAAAAGGGACCCAACCATCCAGCACCTAGGCAAACAAAAATGTGTTTTCTCCAACGCTTTCTCTTCGTTACTTTCCCAGAAAAAGTGAGACTTTGGACACCCGAAAACTTAGCTTGGAACCATTTTACAAGCAAAACCTCCACCTTGTAATTTAGCTGAGGAAGATGTCAAAGTCCGTAATAAGTGGTTTTGTTCAAGGGGGCCGTCCTCCCTATATGCTTGAAGCATTCTTCGTCCTATCTTCCTCTTGCGTATGATGTTCGTGCTTTGTTTTCCTAGTCGCGCCTTGTTTTCTTCTACCTGAGTGATGCCAGGTCGATCATTGTTCACCCGCCAGCAGGAGGGAACCCAAGTCGAATCAGGGGGAAAACAACAAAACAAAAACCCCTCCCCACACGTCGTGATGTACATTCCACACAACAATTTTTGAGCTGTCCTATATTTAATTGTGGCAAATTGTGGATACTGATTTGATGCACATCTTAGCCCCTGTGTGGAAATTGAAGCTTTGTCGTAAGACTTCCGTCAGGAGACAAGAACTCCTACAGTATTTAAAGCTTTTCGTCCGTTATTTGTAGATCATAAGCAGAGTATTTTTAGGCGCGTTCGTAAAATTGCGAAAAGCAACTATTAGCTTTGCTCTGTCTGTCTGTAAGTCTGTCCGTCCGTCTCTACAAATCTAGATGGATTTTCATGACATCTGATATTTCAGTATTTTTTTTTAAATAACTCGAGAAAATTCAAGTTGCATTAAAATCTGAAAAGAATAACGAGTACTTTACAAGAAGCCCTGTGAGATATCTCGCCCATTTCTTCTTAGAATGAGAGATGTTTCAGTTTTAAGTCGTAGAGAGAATCAAGACAAACATTTTACGGTCAATAACATTTTCTTTTTTTTTTCTTTCGAAAATTGTGCCGTTTATGCGATAATGTGGAAAAATGTTGTAGAGCCGGACAGGCCACAGCCGACAATACGGCGCATGCGCATTGTGTGCTGGGTAACTAAGGTTACAAACACACACTCAGAATATGTAATACTTATTGTTTTGCAACTGCAACAACTGTTATCACTTCTTCAAATGGTGGCTCACCAAAAGACTTTCAAAACTGAATGAAGTTTTTAGAACTTTCAAACTAATGAGAAATCTTCCACTTGAAATGCACTACAGCTCTTGAATGTTACCTTACACGTGCAATTTCCATCTTATTAAAGAAAAAAATATATTTTTTCCCCCCACTAGAAGAGGAGAGTTACGCTAGGGCACGTAAACCTTAGGGTGGGTCCACACTTGTAACGATACCGCGTACCGTAACACCGTATCGTGACAGTGTGGACGGGACTCGTGACCGCGGAACGTATCAAAAGTTGGTTACGCGATCACGTTACGGGCTTGTTCCGTGCGCTGTCGGTATTTGGTCGTCACATCAAAGGGATGATTCGGTTATGGCCGGAGCAAGTGTGGACGTTCAGCGTGGTCCTGATCCTGCTCGCAAGCTGTCAGCAAACCTGTATGACATATACCATTGCTGTGTGTACAGTAAAAAACTCCTGATGATGGACAGAGGAACTGTTCTAAACATGCAGAGTTTTATTCCAAAAATAAATTTTAGAAATTAATGCATCTAGTTGGTTTTATCATAAACGATGCACGGTCATCTGAACGTCAAATTATTTCAAGTTATTGACATTTAATAAGTGTTTTATATTTTGATTGTAATAGATACATTTCTTTCAAAGAACACTGTGCTAACAAAACTGCTATCACTTCTTCAAATGGTAGCTCACCAAAAGACTTTCGAAACTGAATGAAGTTTTTAGAACTTTCAAACTAATGAGAAATATTCCACTTGAAACGCGGAGAAATATAAACAATAATTTCCTGAGCTTGGTTTTTAATTGCAATAGTTAACACTTTGCTTAACATGTTGTTATGACTTAATTAAATATGTTACTATGCCAACCAAAATTAACAAGCCACTGGTTTACCATGCCTCCTGATTTTATTAAGAATAGTTCTATCTTTACACATCATGAAAAATTGCAGCAGGCAAGTGCAAAATGTAACGACTGAGCAGGTAACAATTTTTTCAGAGTCAAAAGGTATTTCTAATTTCTTTACTGACTGCAATACTGACTAAATATTAGGATTTCCAGACTTGATCTCTTACCCTGCTGGAAGAATATGGTCTTATAGTGCTCGAGTACAGGGTGTAGGGAAAACCTTTTGTACCGACGAGTGAGAAAGAAACAGCCTGGTGGAGAAAATTGCATAAAGTAGGGATTGACGGTTTGTATTCCACGCTAAATACTATTACTTACTTACTTACTCCATGGTGCAGAGTCCTTCTTGAGAAGCTAACTGGTTTGCAGCAATTCAAGAAACTCCCCGCATTTCACGGAACCCGAAGGTTCATTACCGCACTCACAAGCGTCCGCCACCTGTCTCTATCCTGAGCCAGCCCAATCCAGTCCATATACCCACATCCCACC
>Ga0123357_10011651_pt1 | contig 11293 bp, 6 predicted proteins | sample TergutEmb28metaG_FD_89873 | JGI IMG/M metagenome (GOLD analysis project Ga0123357, IMG submission 89873) | Embiratermes neotenicus P4 segment gut microbial communities from Petit-Saut dam, French Guiana - Emb289 P4 | ecosystem: Host-associated > Arthropoda: Insects > Digestive system > Gut ...
ATATTTGTTTTTATTATTAAAAAATTAACAAATTTAAATTTAAAAATCAGGGGCTTTTTTGTTTTTTAAATTTTTTTTTTTTTGGGGGGGGGGGGGTAATATTTGATTCAAAATTGTCAAGCACATTACTGCTATTCAACGTGCCAAGTTCCGCATTCCTTCAATTATGAGTAAAATCTCATAAGGAGGAAGTCATGCAAATCTCGTTCTAACTTAATTTCTCTTTTTTAACTTTCCACATTAAAAATTACTTTAAATGTTTTATTGTTTTTACCCCAAAGGGGTGAGCAGCGCTTCAAATGCGGGAATTGCAGCATCTGCATTTATGGTAAATAGAATAAGAATAAGGCATTTGTAAATAGCTGAATAAAGAGAGACCAACTTAATGTCACTTGCTTTATTATTTCATTATTTAATGCTCAACATGTTTCGGACCTTATTACATCCATCCTCAGGAGCTTGCGACTTATTTGTTGAGTTACTTCATGGGTTGTATTGTTTTGGTTCGATGTGTGTTGGTGTTACGTTGTGGTTTGGCTGGGGTGGTGTGGTATCCGTATGCAGGCTGAGGCACTGGATGTTAATACATCCATCCTCAGGAGCTTGCGACTTATTTGTTGAGTTATTTCATGGGTTGTATTGCAAGCTCCTGAGGATGGATGTATTAACATCCGTATGCAGGCTGAAGCACTGCTTCAGCCTGCATACGGATACCACACCACCCCAGCCAAATCACAAAGTAACACCAACACACATCGAACCAGAGAAATACAACCCATGAAATAACTCAACAAATAAGTCGCAAGCTCCTGAGGATGGATGTATTAACGTCCGAAACATGTTGAGCATTAAATTATGAAATAATAAAGCAAGTGACATCAGTTGGTCTCTCTTTATTCAAATATCAAGATGATGCACGGTCCAATTAACATAAGATTCGCAATTGTAATTATTTAAGCCACAAATTCACATGCTTGGAAATGAAGAAAATATGTCCATTGTTTGAGAAACTGGGTTCTACCTGATCAATGATCAATGATGAAATAGCTTCCAAGAGAAGTTAAATTCATCCCCGGTAGCAGAGTGGAAAGAATGGGAGGTTCCAGACCATTTAGGTTCCCCCTCTCTCTTGTTGGTGCCATTTCATCAACAATCCGCTTCTCTCAAAGCATCTGAAATTGCCACTCAGAGCCTATTCCCCTGTGTAATACCCTCGAGAGTACAAATTGTTACTTATATTGCCAACATTCTTACATTTTCAAATCTGTGGGACTAATGTACGTAAATGCCAGACTGTAGCGTTCACAGTGTTCTGAAAGTCATTACTCTTCATGTGCTGAACTTTACAAATCCTGAATTTACACCGTTCACGAGTACTCTCCGACACTTGTAATAAAATTTACAACGGTCTATTCACATTAAGTACTAAGGACAAGGTTTCTATTGTTCGCACCACGATGATATGCGATGGGGACTACAACTATAGAAGTAAAATTCTCAGACATTTTTATATGGAATGCATGATCTGGGTACATGGAGACAATGTTGTAAGACTCCATAAACATTAAACTAAGAAAACATTTAAATTATTTGGATCAAATTTCGTACAGAAGTTCAACCCGAAATAATTTTAGGAAGATTTAATATTGTTTAATATTGCTTCATATTGGGGCAATAAGAATTAAATTAAATTGAAGGTCACGCGGAATATGTAATGCAATTTATGAAGTAGGCTTTCACGAAACTTGTCAAAAAACGCATCACTAAGTACTTGAAATATTTTTTTTAGATGTAACGAATATTTAACGCAATAAAGAACATTGAGTATATTCAGTGAGATATTTGTGGAACTATTAATTCTGTTGAGATTATGTTCTTTTATGTTAATGGAAATCAAAGCTAACGATAGACGTTAAGATTTTGCAGACATGTAAACTTAGATTCTTCTTAAAATTTTAATATCTGATCGTTTAATATATCTTAACCTTCTAAAGCCCAGTACTTACTTTATTTTTCTCCAGATTTAACAACTGAAAATTCTACGTTTTGCCCACAAAGGGCATTTCTGTGTTTTGTACGAAATCCAGAAAGGAGCAGTGATTATTTCCCCATACAACATCAAGCCACTGGGTTTATAAAGGAGACGGAGTGTGTTCATTACGCGGTACGCACTGATTCTCTAAATCTATATCAGGTTCTTCTTTAATCAGCCTCATCGTATGTGAACTAAATCGGTAGGAAATTAAATTATTCATACTGCAGTCTTACATAGACGAACACTACTAAAAAATGTCATAATATAAAATTAGTCTTGCCAGACGTCCTTAATTACAACCACTAGGAAAGGCTGTCTGTTATATAAAGTGTTGACTCCTGAAGTAGAAGTGAGCAACATTAAGCGGTTTCTGACTTTCTTGCTCATCACTCGCAACGTCTGCTTCATTTAACATGATGACTAGCCTCTTTCCTGCTGTGTGGTTTTGCAGATCCCCGTCATGCATCAGAAACGTAGACCATTACGGATCGCAAAAACTGACCAGAATCTCAACATTAACGAATATATGTTTCCTTTCTTTAAACTACCATTAAATCGCTACGAAGCTAGATCCTGTGGGAACACAATAGTGTTGTACTGATGTTAATTTTTCAATGTACTCCAGAAGCATAGAAGATATAAATTATGACTGAAACCCGCCATCATCATTGCTTTTATATCTGGATTACCCGTCTTCAAACCTGAATCACAGACCCCCCCCTCCTTTTTTACTGAATTTTTTACTGGTTTCAAGTCTCTCTGGCAAGAAATTTCGGTCAGTGAGTTAAAAGTGACCACCACACATAACTTCAGTATCATTTTAAATTCACGGCTGTCCCCTAATTCTGCACCAGCCTACGTAATCCGTGCAGCTGAAAAATGCCCTTACATATCGTATTAGTCAACCAGGCGAGAATGGCATTAATGGAACTTGTACGGAACATAATTTGCACCACATTCTTAAGTTGATTTCAACGTGTCATGGGTGGAAACCACTAACAAACGAAACATTTCTTGTGTGGTTATTGAAATGTCTGCAACATGTAGTCCTTGCAAAAATCTTACTCACAGATATATTTTACAAATATTGTGTTCATTAAAATAGTTTTCAGCTGAACAATTTAAGATTGGTTATTTTTAAATTGTACCCAAAATTTCGTCTTGCATGTCACAGTACACAGACCACGTCCATTGTTACGACATAGCAGTGATCTTATTTAGGAACGTAATCGCTGTTTATTGTGAGCATCACGGGGAACACATAAATATAATGTTTCAAAACGCAGAGTGCCTCACTGCTACAAATGATCGTAGGTATTTGAAGAATAAAAGACCAACTTGATGTCACTAGCTATTTTATTTCCCTTCTTATGTGCTCAAGATATTTCGGACATTAATATATCCATCATCAGGAGCTTGCGACTATTCTGCTGAATTACCACATCGGTTGTTTTGTTCTCGGTTCGTTGTATGTTAGAATTTCGGTGCGGCTGGTTTTGAGTGGTGGTCCGTGTTGTCTGCAACACGGACCACCACTCAAACCCAGCCACACCAAATCTCCTACGCACAACGAAACGAGAACAAAACAATAGATGTGATAATTCAACAGCATAGTCGCAAGCTCCTGATGATGGATATATTAATGTCCGAAATATGTTGAGCACATAAGAAGTGAAATAAAATAGCTAGTGACATCAAGTTGGTCTTTTATTCTTCAAATATTACAATGTTGCACGGTCTAGTAAACATAAAATCGTAGGTATATTTGCCACTGGTCCTCAACAGTTCACATTCCATTTAAATTAAACTTATTAAAAAATCAAGATATAAGAATAAAAAAATCGAAATTGACAAGAACGCCTGGAATAGATACATACAAATATTTTTTGTAATGGAGGGCGGATATTACTTTGACGAATATATAGACCTGTATATATATATATGGGAATGGTAATATTAAAAAAACCTTAAAGAGGCCTTGTATAAAATATTCAAGATGTTCTGTTTATATTCAGTGAGAAGCCTCTCTGGGCAGATAGTTTTTCTTCCTCCACGTTTTCATCTGCAGACGAATACACAAGCAGTCTACGAAATATTACACTTTTCAAATTTTTTTTGCACCGTGCGCTGTAATGTAATTATGCTATATCAACCAAAAAAGCACCTTTTCTAAACTAATATTTTAATTTTTAATTTTTATGTTTCCTACGTGTTTCGAAACCGAGGGTTCGTCTTCAGGAAGACGGTAGTACATAGTTATAGTAAGTTCTACGTGCATCATCAATGATGCGTGTTAAACAAATTACACCATAACTGTACGTACAACCGTGTTCCTGAAGATGAACCCTCGGCTTCGAAACGTGTAGAAGACATCAAAGAATTAAAAATTAAAATATTAATATAGTAAATGTGCATTTGTTGGTTTATATTGTACACAAATATTATGGTTACATTCTTGTCTATAGACCATGAACAATATGCATACTAAAATACACTATTACTAAGGACTACGAATTATAATTGGATATGTAATCAGTTAATCAAGTGCTTGTCTTAAGTTTCTTGAGGAAGAAACGCATAAAACAATTGGCAATTCATACGAATTTAACGATCCACAGTAGCCGCTGCTGACAGCAATCTGCCTGATGCTGAACCTGTTTTCAGTTTTGCTTCCCTGTGAATGTTCATCGAACGTTTCAGACGAACCGCCAACTTCAAGGTAGACAATCCGATTAGAGCAGGACCGAATGAAGGGCGGACAGATAAAGGACTACAGCCGAGTAGCCTAGAACATATAACCTTGATAACTTTATACGTCAACGACCAGTTTCCCCAGCCTCTTTACTTATAATGGAGGCAGCAAGAGCTTCTGAAAAGCTGGTATATGACACAAACACGCAAGGTACCATCATGTAACATGGGAAACGACACGTTTGCAACATTTCGACTTCACCAATTGTGACAGCTGTAATTGCATGTAAGGCGTAAGGTGTGTATGTGACGTGTGTTTGATTATGTAGTGCCTCTTTGTACCAGCTGTCTCCAAACGTGCTTCGACTGTCATCACGCCTGACCTACCTCACGCCAGAACAAGGAAAAAGGTTCATATGTCCGCAGCCAGTTAGTGTTAGAGCTGGAGCCCAAAAATGTGTTGAACTCAGGCTTTTAGATTTTCATTTAGGTGGGCTCTTACAAACTCCTAGTGTATTCTGGTGTTTTGCTGACCGCGCATCTCAGTATAATCCTAGTAATTAACCAACTTAATGCACAAAATCTTCTTTTAAAATAAGTTTATTTAATGCCTCTACATGTTTCGAGCACTATGTCCTCATCATCAGGAGGTCAAAATTGTATTATACAACATCTGGTATTATCACACCTGTAGGTGGCCGTCCCGTGCACAGGTTGAGAGACGATTCCAAACAGTCTTTTCTCAACCTGTGCACGGGACGGCCACCTACAGGTGTGATGATACCAGATGCTGTATAACACAATTTTGACCTCCTGATGATGAGCACATAGTGCTCGAAACATGTAGAGGCATTTAGCAAACTTATTGTAAAACAAGATTTTGTGCATCAAGTTGGTTAACTACTAGGATCCTAGTGTATTCGTCTGCAATTGAAAGTGAAGAGACACCAGCTTGTCAAAAATTTCGAAAGTGTGCGAAAGCCCGTAAACAGAAGTACCCTTGTACACACTGATTCAGGTAAATTGTGACTTGATAAAAAATAAAGCCCAATTTTTCTTTTCTGGGAAGCTCATTTTAATGCGTTATATCAGTCTTAAGTAAAATATTGCGTAGTTAAGATATTTCTCTCCGAATGTAAACTTTAAATTACATTGAAAATCCACCAATTCCCATATATATGTTTATACGAAATTTCTTCTTTGCTTTCATGTGACGAATTCACTCATTTTAGATACACCCTGTATAAGAGATGTTCTCGAGCCATGACAGATATCCAGTCAGTTTTTCTTCTGAAGGTACTTCTATCAGACTTGAAGTCCGTAGGTTGAAATTTCGTTCTGCTTGCTGTCGACCCAAGTCCGTGTTCTGTTTCTCCCTTTTTAAGCCGTTCACGGACAAACCAATAATATTTAGAAGTAGACTAATGTCCTAAAATGCACATAACCACACTAGTCTGGTGCTCTGTTACCAGGGTTCTAGGATACCTCAATGAAACTTTGTTGAACATGCTTACTGGGGGTATCGCTATCCGCTTCCATTATAATATTGTACAGCTGAACGATAGAACTCCGGCAGAACACACAGTAACACTCAGCCGTATCAAACTGTTTATATATATCCTACGCGTCCCTATCTAAGAGGTACATTCTGTTGCATAGCAGATCTGCTATTCATCTTGCAGACATTCTCTCTCTCTCTTGAGACATCCACACTTTGCCCCACTAGACTCCTTCTGACTGTCCGTTCGGTCTATATTGCCTGCCTACAAACGTTTGGGATATACATCTCTTACGTGCATTCCAGTCACCTACACCCACCTCGGGACTCAACGAACAACCTCGACTGTTGTAAATAAGCAGAGATCACTTTCTTCGGGTTTGTCGTAATCTGCTAAAGATATAAAGTTCAAAGCAGGTTGCTCAGAATTCGGACCACAAACATCTCCTGGACGCATATGCAATTAGACTTGCACGAACTCGGCTATGATTATATTGGCCAGCTGGAAAAGAAAACAACGAGCAGATCGGAAGCACAAAGAAGACCAATAACACCATGTTACGATTATGTCTGTTCATTGTTCATCTAAACAACCCAAATGTTGTCACTGCCTTTCCGGCCACTGTTCGTACTATTTTCTACCATAAATAAAATAAATTTCAAAAAAATATTGGAGGATATTGCAGCTGCAGAATTCTTCCTGCAATTCTCTACAATTAAGAGCATACATTTTGAATTAGTGCTGGATAAATGTAGCATCCACGGAAGAAAAATATGCAGACAATGAAAGTAGGAAACCCAGAAGGGATGAGACAATTTGGGAGTTTCTTATGAAATTTCGGAGAATAATATTAAAACGAATATCCAAAAATGTGATATGAGAGACTGAATACTTCTCACTCCATACAGAGTGGATATGTAGGCTCCTATGAGCACGGCAATGTGCCGTGTGTCTCCAGCACGTTGGAAAATAACATGACCAACTCAGCAAATAATATGTTCTGAATAATGCCTCTGCTCCATCGAGTAATTTGCGTCATGTAGACGTACTTCACTTAGGCTAACAAAAAAAAACAGCTCTCTAAACTATTTATTAAGTACCTGTCTCACAACTTAGCTAAGTTGTTACGTAATCTATTTCAAAACACAACAATACTAGCACAGAGAGCACAAATTACACATGATTTCAGAGTTACGGTAAACCATTTTACCCAAATCATGACAAACGGCCTCCGGTTTAACAGGAACCTGCAACTTACTGGGCACTAAGCAGTACAGTTAACTGCTCGATCACGGCTTTCGGTTAGAACATTAACCCTTTGACGCCTAACGATCACTATAGTGGTCGTACCGCACTGCTAACCTCTGAACTTTGTATTTTGTATATTTATTCAACAAATACAAGTACTGAATATTTTAAACATGGTATATACTCTCCGTTTTTTTGTCTCTCTTTAAAATGCAGTTTGTTTCATAATTCTAACATATTTGGTTCCTGTTTTATTCACGTTTTATATACAGAGTGGGCTAAAATTTAAAAAAAAATAATTCCGGCGCCAAAAGGTTAAGGAAACAGAATGGAAGTGCCACAGGATAAGAAGGGAACGATGGACCATGGAACACAGGCACCGGAAGTGGTCAGTGACTTGTATCTTGTCTTCTCGGTCATGATATCGATGTAACCAACAATGATGATGTTCTTGAATTAATATCAGTTCAGTAATTTCGTGTTCGCAACTATGACCTCCGGGAAATTATAGTGGGGTTGTATAGTAAAATTGCGTAACTTATTATATCTACCTACATATATTATAAGTCCATTATACTGGGAAAATTTATAATATTGTACTGGCCATGTTTGTTTCCGGGTTTATGGGCCATAAACTTCTACGCCCTAGTTATAAGGGACAATGATGCGACTCTTCTACCTGTTGATCTTTGCGGATAAATTCTGGTAGAAAACTAATTAGACCGTATAAATCACCACGTTAGCTACACAACGCCATCGCATTTTCATGGTCCTTGTCCGAAGTCATTTAATCTTGTGATTCACCGTATTCCTTTTTGCATGAGAGCACACAGGCCTATAGCGACGTCATGTGTACGTGCGTCCGTGTCCTGCACGTACTTCGGAATAAATGATTAATACAATGATAAATATTTTCCTGCTATCATTATTACAGGTTCTACGGCAGTGCGAATTTCTGAGGCAGAGGTGACTGTAACTGATTTAAGCTGGCTAAAGTGTAAAATTCTGAGTTTTACTAAGGAGATGCCGGTTCGCAATCCAGTCGGAATATCTATTATGATTCCAGTAGTTTTTCATGGCTTTGATAAGTGGATCCCTGTCACCACGCAATGGTGCGTCCTCTGGTTGCAGATGGAGGAACGACCTACAATATGGAGGGTAGCTGTGAATATATTGTTTGAGAACATGGTGTTGAGGAGAATATTTAGACCCAGAAAGGACGAGGTACCGGGGGAATGGAGGAGATTGCACAACGTGGAGCCAAATTATCTGTACTCCTCACCCAATATTGTGCGGGTGATAAAATCGAGAAGAATGAGATGGGCTGGACATGTAGCGCATATGGGTGAGGAGAGGGTGTGTATAGGGTCTTTCTGGGGAAACTGGAGGGAAGTAGGCCACTGGGGAGACCTAGGCGTAGATGGGTGGATAATATTAGGATGGATCTCCAGGAGGTGGGATGTGGGTATATGGACTGGATTGGGCTGGCCTAGGATAGAGGCAGGTTGCGGACGCTTGTGAGTGTGGTAATGAACCTTCAGGTTCCGTGAAATGCGGGGAATTTCTTGACTAGCTGCAAACCAGTTAGCTTCTCAAGAAGGACTCTGCACCGTGGAGTGGAGTAAGTAAGCTGTGAATATATTGAATAGGCAGTCGCGGGCAACCTACAAGGGGTGGTCCTGCAGCTTGTGGATTGGGTGATGTACTAACAACTACTCACTGTAAAAACTGACATAGTCACGAAACATAGACACGTGCTTCGGACTGGTACTGATACTTTGGTACAAAATAAGCAATGTAAAAGGGCCATGAGATTCGTTACTTGGAATGTTAGGAGACTGTATAGGGTAGGTTCATTTTCAACAGCAGCCAGGGAATTAGGTTTAGTGGGTATACATGAAGTTAGTTGGGACAGAGGGGGCACGATGAGAGCAGGGTTTATATTTTTTGTATGGAGAAGGAAACGAAAAGCTTCGGTTGGGAACAGGATATTTTGTATACCACAGAATAGTGTCAGCAGTTAAGAACGTAGATTTTGTTAGTAACACGATGTCATATACAGTTCAGAAAGGTCACTTGTGTAATACCATTGTTTTGAATGTGCATATAACAAGTGAGGAGAGAAGTGATGATTCAAAGGGCAGTTTTATGGGAAACTGGAGCTGGTTTTCTGTCATTTGCCTAAGGACCAAAGTAAAATTCCGTTAGGAGATGTTAATGCAAGCTAGAGAAAGAGAATATTTCCAAGCCGAATTTGGGAATGAGAGTCCACATCAGGATAGCAAAGATAATTGTTTTAGACTAGTAACCTTTGCCACTTCAAAAATATCTAGTTGTTAAGGGCACGATGTTCCCGCAACGAAACATTCATAAATCCACCTGGACCTCTCCAAATGGGAAGACTCACACGTAGATAGATCACATGAATCTTTTATCTTCCAGTTTGCTATCCAAAAATATAAATATTAAGATGTGCAGAACTATACTTTTGCCTGTTGTCTTGTATGGTTGTGAAACTTTGTCGTTCGCATTGAGGGAGGAACGTAAGTGGAGAAAGCTGCATATTGAGGAACTAAGTGATTTTTTCTCCTCACCAAACATTGTTCGGGTTATCAAATCGGGAAGAATGAGATAGGTGGGGCATGTAGCACGTATGGGGGAGAGGAGAGGAGTATACAGGGTTGTGTTGGGGAAACCTGAGGGAAAGAGACCATTTGGAAATCCAGTCCTAAATGGGAGAATATTATTAAATTGGATCTTCAAGAAGTGGGATGCGAGGCATGGACTGGATTGTTCTGACTCAGAGTGGGGACAGGTGGCGGGCACTTGTGAAGGCAACAATGAACCTTCGGGTTCCACAAAATGCTGGGAATTTCTTGACTAGCTGAGAACCGGTTAGCTTCCCAAGAAGGACTCTGCTGCATGGAGTAAGTAAATAAGTACGTAAGTAAATAAGTAAGTAAGTAGTCTGTCGTTGTCTTCCTTATTCCCTCGAAGTCAGTCTGTGAACAGAATATCTTGTAGGCGGAAATCGCACTGTCCTTTCAAGTTTACCGAAAGTTACGATTTTCTCTCATCGTTGAAAGCTACATAACTTCTGCAGTTGTAAGGCATCGTCAGATAGCCTACGAAAAGTCAACTTTTGGCCACTAGCCTGCTATTCCCTTTTATTCCTAACATGATTCAGGATAACTCAGACAGAAAAGACCACAGACGAAGAAATGGTGTCTGCCAGAGTGCAGGGGAAGTTTAGTGGACTGTTGTTTTTAGCAGCGATAGGCAATACTATTTCGAGTAGCGTATGGCGTGCGATTGCGTCGTGCAAATGCTTTCAGGTAGAGTAATAGCGCTCGTTATTTGCTATGAAACCTTAGATATGCGTATCCATCGCAGTTCTGGAAGGGAAAGTTTCCTGGCCTGTGAACAGTAACAGTAACTGAGAACTTGTAAATAAAAGCAACTTGGTGCACAATTTTTCTTATTATGTTTATTCATTTTCTCTACATGTTTCGGGCGACCGTGTGCTCATCATCAGGAGAAACAACTGTATTTATGCGACTGTCTGGTATGCATACCAGACAGTCATCGATACAGAATAACAAGTACCAAGTGTCGCATAAATGGTTGTTTCTTCTGATGATGAGTACACAGACGCCCGAAACATGTAGAGAAAAGGAATAAACACACTAAGAAAAATCTCACCCAATATTGTGCGGATGATAAAATCGAGAAGAATGAGATGGGCTGGGCATGTGGCGCGTATGGGTGAGGAGAGGGGGGTGTATAGGGTCTTGCTGGGGAAACCGGAGGGAAGGAGACC
>Ga0123357_10011652_pt1 | contig 11293 bp, 6 predicted proteins | sample TergutEmb28metaG_FD_89873 | JGI IMG/M metagenome (GOLD analysis project Ga0123357, IMG submission 89873) | Embiratermes neotenicus P4 segment gut microbial communities from Petit-Saut dam, French Guiana - Emb289 P4 | ecosystem: Host-associated > Arthropoda: Insects > Digestive system > Gut ...
AAATCGCTAGTGCCTGGGCAGAAGAGCCGAGTTTTTTCACGGGACATTTAAATTTACGTACTATACCAGAAACGCTTTAGAGCGTTTAGAGGGGGAGGGGACTTTTAAATCCCGAGTGCTTTGGAGTGTTAGGGAGGGGAAAGGGTTAATTATGCAGTTACAAATACATACAGTATGAATGAGATTGAAAGATACTTATTAATAGTGAGAAGGTAAGGATTTTGAAGATGCTGTTTTAGCTTTCACCTGATGAGACTGCAGAAAATCATGGTATATGTTAGAATAGTCTGTCTGAAGTGTGGTTGGGATATTCCCAAATACAAGGCAAGACCTATTTTTATGTTATATATTTTATAATAAGGGTGTATACCATTCAGTGTGTGGCAGCAGCACTTCTATTCAATAGTATGTTTCCTTGAAGATGATCTAGATGGGTTGAAACATGTAGGCTTACAATAAAATGAAGTGTCAATCAGTTGTGTGTGTCTGGATGGTGTTTCTTTTGTTGATATTGAAGGTGCAGTGTTTGAAAAATTAAGCAGTTTAAGATGAAAATATAGCATTAGTACTACATTGTATATGCTTGATCACCTCTAATGAAGTAAAAATTATGGGAATATAAGCAACACCAAGCTTTACCGTGGTATGCAGGTCACATTAAGGCACAGATTCTCCTGTGCTGGTCATCATGAGCCTATTATGGGCAGCGGCGGCCGCTCTGTCGGTATGGTTCGCTCGCGGACTAAAGCCAAGGAGTTTAGTTTCATTTTAGTTTACACCCAATTCTATCCTTTGGATGGTGTCATCCCTCTGTCCTTACCATTTGGGCAGACACTAGAAGTTCTGGAAGCATTAGAAATGAAAGAAATGTTTCTTGAACATTATGCATGAATTATTATTTTTGAGTACATTGATTTATGCAGGAATTGTGCTAAATACTGCAATAGCCAACACAATGAAAGATACTTTTAGTTGTTGCCCACTCTGTATCATGCCACTTTCCACATAGCATCACAGTTTTTATTTATAGTTTAAAATGCATATACACACACACACACACTGCTACTCTGGATGTTGACAACACACACCAACTAGCCTGTGCTTGAAACATTCAAAAAATCATAGATTAATTTCTCAAAGTAACATGTGCAAAGTAATTTGGTGTACACAGGAGGTGATGTAGAGTGTCACTATGACACATTCAGGAACAGAGCTGCAGCTTCAAAACATTATAGAGTGGTTTGTAGAATGATCTGTGGGAAAAGAAACAATATCTATCTTTTTCATTAACATAAAGCAAAACACAGGCAAGGCAGTCAGTACTGCATTATACAACAGCATTACAAAACATTATATTTGGTACATACTGAAATATTTTTGAGAATTGCACCCATATTTATGTGTAAATAATAAACAGTCTTTGTTACTCAGTTTGTGAAAAAATATGTCTATAGCACATTTCACAAGATATTTTTAGAAGACTATTAGAGTAAGACCCTGATTGTACATTTTTGTGGGTATGACCCCAAAATGGTGTAAAATCTGGGAAACATTGTCCTTACAGGCATATTGCTGGGTCCTCATATGTGCATAAAATCGTGGAAGTAGCAGACTGCATCCACATTAAATCAGAATTTACTGTAATATGGCAACCTTTCTAGCAAAATTCTTTATACCTTATGTGCCATTACTGATACAGAAGATAAGTTTTTGAGTTGTATAATAAATTTTACTACCATTATCATAAAATATTATTTTCGTAATGAGATTTGAATGTAGTTGTAACATTACATAATATCTCCACAGTTTTTCATCTCTCTGTATGGCCACAAGCTACCTGTACTTTGTATGGATATCAGTTCAGACTCAACTCTGATTGCCACGGGTTCTGCAGATCGAAATGTCAAGATCTGGGGTTTGGACTTCGGTGATTGTCATCGGAGTCTGTTTGCTCATGATGATTCAGTGACTGGCCTTCAGTTTGTACCTCGCACACACCAGTTCTTCACTTGTGGCAAAGATGGTAGAGTCAAACAGTGGGATGCTGATTCATTTGACAAGATCATCACATTGCAGGTGGTGTAACATATTCAAAATTCCCTGCTGCAAGAACATATTAGTTTAGTGTAGATGTAATATAATTTGATTTACATTCACAAAGTATATAATTGAAATTTTCACTGGAAACTGTTTACGCTGCTTGAAGTTTTTCAGCATTACTTGGTGTCTTTAGGGAGAGCAGTCATACCTGTCTTCTTAAATGTTAATGCCTTCATGGTGTGTACATGGACAGCTTGACTTAATGTCATGCCAACAAGTGTGTTGAAGGACCCATGTGACATCAGGGCATGCTGTTTTTTTTTTTTTAATGGGCTTGTTGACCCACACCAGCTGCTTGAGACTATCCTTATCTGCCAGTTATGGTTTATTCAGCCTAAAGGTACCATTCATATATGAGTGCCATCTGCTTATTCTGCACCCAGAGGTATCAGACATTATAATGTCAGTACTTTGCATTATCCAGTCGAGGTCAGTGGATTTTTCATTGACATAAAATCCTTCTGATCGCACTATGGCCCTGGGGTCGACTCAGCCTCTAACCGAAATGAGTACCAGGAGTATTTCCTGGGGGTATAGGCGGCCGGTACGTAAGGCTGACAACCTTACCACCATCCTGTGCCGTTGTCACGAAATTTGGGAGCCTTAACTTCCTGGAACCCTCTGGGCCTGTCCAGGCCTTTAATGGGACTGCTTTACTGTACACTATAACTGCAGACCATTTGTGCTGTGGTTATAGGGAACCAGCTTCTTACTCGGAAGACAGAAGTTCATCTGAGTGCCATAAAAGTCCAGTTCCTACCTCACAGTAAATGGACTGTGTCTTACTATGAAAAGAAATCAGTAAAAGCTGTATGTGGAAATAATTCATGTTTATTGTGAGAATCATATGAAACAAATCAGTATACTCTGCTGGCAAAATGTGAAATTTGAAAAGTTAAAGCTGAGCTGTAGAAGGTTAACATGGTCAATCCACCCAGTGAAGGAAATACATGTTATAGTGACATCCATGTATAAGGTTTTCCTGGGAAGTAATGAATTTGATGACTGACCTGAAGAAAACCTTAAGAGGACATTTAACCTTTTGGCGCCGGAATTATTTTTTTAAATTTTAGCACCCCCTGTGTATAAAATATGAATAAAACAGGAACCAAATACGTTAGAATTATGAAACAAACTGCATTTTGAAGAGAAAGAAACGGAGAGTATATATCATGTTTAAAATATTAAGTACCTGTATTTGTTGAATAAATATATAAAATGCAACGTTTAGAGGTTAGCGGTGCGGTATGACCACTATAGTGGTTGTTAGGCGTCAAAGGGTTAACACAGGTTTTTTAATCTGATCCAGCGAGTAAGGAGAAATATTAGATGGGGTTTGCAGTATAGTTGATTGTGTAGTTTCACGTACATGATCGTGATCCTTTACAGGCTCATCACGGAGAAGCCCGTTCCTTGGCAGTAAGTCCAAATGGTCAGTATGTGGTCAGTTGTGGCTCAGACAGGGTCCTGAGGCTATTTGAACGGTCAACTGAGCCACTTGTTCTGGAGGATGAGGCAGAAGAGGAACGAGAGGCATTGGACAATGAGGCTTTAGTGACCGGAGAAGAAACTACTGTCCCTGGTCAGATTGGTCTTAATTTGCCATCCAAGAAAACTGTTGGTAGTGAGAAGGCTGTAAGTTGAAGGATCTCAGTCAACATGTGATATTAGAGATAGATGTGTTGGCATAGGCTACGAATAAAATAGTGTGGTGATGTTAGGAGGCTGAGACAAGATCCACAAATGAATGGTAAATACATAGTCATATGTTGAAGGTTTTTTCTCATGTTAAGGAACCTGAAGAATCACCATAATCGCCACCACAAAAGCACCCTGAGACAGTTCAATCCAGTTCTTGGTCTCTTTGTCTAGGATTAATTGTAATAGTATCTTCCCATATGTGAGTTTGCTTTCAGTTGTATATCAAGTTTAATATCCAATTTAATATATGTCCTATGTGCAGTCTTTTATCGTCATCCTAGGTAATAATCGTCTTGGAATATTAGGAGAAAAGTATTGAAAGTGGGGCTTCCCAATGTGCATTTTTTTCTGTTCACCAACTGTACCTTCTATGTTTGTTCATTTCCCAGTAATGTGTTTCTTATAAATGTATTTGTTTAACCACTGCTTCAGAATACATGAAGTTATCATTATACCATACAAATTTGTCATTATTTTGCTTTTTATACATTAATTTTATGCATGTGTGACTTTTTCCCCCCCTTAGTTATTTAACAGAACTTTGTGCAACTGATTGCAGGCAGAGCAGTTACTGGAATGTCTTGAAATTTGCCGAGAATTCCGAGCAAAGTTGGATGAGCACAGGGCATTGGTGAAGTTAGCATCCAATAAAGAAAAAGCACTACCCCCACCCCAGCCACCTGCACTCATGGCTGCATATGAAGCCAGTACACCAGATGAATTCCTTATTGAGATACTACAAAGAATTCAATCGAGGTAGTGAAGTCTCTTTTTTAGAAAGCAGGTAAAAATTGTAAACAGTGAACTCCTGCACAACAGATACCTTCATATGACACTGATAAACTTGAGAGTCAATCACCTAAACATGCTTATGTTGGCAGAACTGTAGTATCCCACTCAATGACTGGCTTTGGTCTGGCCGACAGTTTATATTTCTAGCGTATATAAAATGGCTATGACCTCCATGCAGGCTCCTATCAAATGAAGATAGAGGCTGTTTCCCACGAGGGGCTGAGCAGTCTCAAAGTTTGAAACTAAATTACTGGGGCCATTTCCTAGGATGGGTAAAGCAGTTTGAGTTTGTGTGAATCTAACCTACCTGGGCTATTTCCCAGGAGAGGTAAAGCAGTCTCAAAGTGTGGAACTAACTTATCGCCATCATACAGTTCTGAGGTTAAGAATGCACAGCGTTTTACTGTAAGGTTTGGTTTGCAAGCATACAGGCATAATTTTATACAAGAACATTCATGTGGGAAATCGTAAAAATTGATTCCCTTTTATCCGTATTGTGGCTTCTGTACAGGCTGAATGATCGTAATTCAATTTGTAACAGCGGCTGACAATTTTCTCCTTGTCCCTTTGACCAAATCAGCTCTGGACCCACTCAGCCTTGGGGGCCAGGGGTAATGTGTTCATGCATGAAGCTGACCACTCATCTTGATCTAGTACATTTTTGACGTGTGGTGATGCAGTGAGCACATGGATAACTTTACATGTACTTTACCTTACAAGTTTCCTGCATGAAGTTAGAATGATTGATTAGTTACTGTATTGTTCATTTACTTAGAAACTCATTTTTAGGGCCCATATTCACATACATGACGATTATAGTACTGTGTTCATCACTGATAGTGTCTTCCACAAGGAGCACATTGCAGCTATTCAGTAATGATTATGGAATCCAAAGGTTCACCCCTGTTTGTACTAAAGCCCAACATATGACCCTGTTGTGAACTCACGCAATTTTGTGTGCAACATCACAACCCATTTCCTACAAATCCATTGTAGTAACACCCCATTCTCACCTAGGTTGGCCAAGTGGTATTTCCTTTGAGGTTTGTCAACCAAACTTTTGTGAGAATTGATGGTTTTCCTCATACATGCCATATGGACTGCCCATCATGTCTTGTTATTTAATGATATTAACAGTATCAGATAAAGAATACAGATCATGAAGGTCCTTAGAATGTAACTTGTTTGCATTTTTTTGTTTTGTTTAACTTTATTGGCCAAAACTTTCTGTACAGAATTTTCTTCTAAAATAATGTTTCTCTCTCTTAATGAAATATGGTTGTAGAAGTAAAGAATGGAGGGGCGAGAGTAAAATTAGAGATTTTGTTATTCCAGTGACCTTGAAGAAGCTCTCCTATTGCTGCCATTTACATCAGTATGTGAACTCCTCAATCAGTTGCCTCAATTGATTGAAAGGGGTTTCCAGACGGAACTGGTGTGCCGTACAATGATTTTCCTGTTCAGGGTGCATCACAAACCAATTGTCAACACCCAGGCACTGCTCCCTGTTGTGGGAAAACTCCAGCAATTGGCATTTTCCAAAGTGCACCATCTCAGGGTTAGTACCACACATTTCTTTCATTATGTTAGATCTTATAAGGCAACGACTTCTGGTAATAATATGATACCAACTTTTTTTTTCAAATGCTGCCATCTGAATAGATAAATGAGCAAAACCTCTTCAGTAATTATGTAAGTCAATCATGCAGAATTTCTGCCATTATATACCAGAAACTTGTTGACCTTAACTTTAAATACTCATTGCCATAGTTTTCAACACACAAGAAAGTATATATGTACTTGTAAATTGTATGTCAAGCTATGGATGGAACCTGATGTTGGGCACATAATTCTGACAAATAATAAGACAAATCCATATTTTTAAGAGATCAGAATGTTTAAATAAAACCTACAGGAGTTGTGCAGTTATGCCAAGTATACGTGTTTTAAACAGCTGTATGTTACGATAAACATTATTCGTAGCAATGTTCATTGTTTTTGAGTTTTTAAAACATGTGCTTTGAAAATGGATCGGTGTTGATCACCAGGTACACATTCTCTTCACAAGCAGATCCAGTTTCAGAAATGTCACAGTATGCAATAATCTAATACACCCAAGTCATACACATGCCCGTGATAACCAATCCAATAGAATGAATATTTTTAGCCCTTCAACCACCTGATACAGCTGAGAAGGTGTACTGACTTCCATTGCCATGAAGGCTTTAGAAATTGTTATATTGTCCTCTCATCTGCATGGGAGTCTTTTGTAGAGGGTTTCCCAATAAAATAGTATATTCTTGGAGAAAGAAGATTCTTCCACAACATTGGTATCTGCCACACTATACAACCACAGTCAAAAAACAATAACCATTGTGAAAACCTCAAATCTCAGATCCTTGTCGTTTATTTTTCCCATTCTACATTCTAGCATAGTGTAATTTAAACTTCACGTGTTTAAATACTGTATAATCAATAAGCCATGAATTCAAATTTTAATGTGGCTGATCAATTACCAGTATTTTTTTAAAAAAACTTCATGAATTGCTGAATCATGCTTATTCTCTGTTCTTTTAAATATCTGAAGACCAATTTGTTATTAAATGAATACAAAATTCTCTTTTAGGTTGTGGTCTTTTTGTGTTATGAGCTGTGATACTACACTGTGTCATAACTTAGCTCTTTTTTTTAATAACATGAAAATGTCAAATATTAACCTTTTGACGCTGGAATTTAGTGGCTGTTCGGCTATTTAAAGGGCCAACTGCTCATCCACTTTAGTTGACGTTCGGCGCTAAAAGGTTAATAAAGTGTTTTCCTGTGATTATGAAGTGTGTGTCCATACCTCTCTTTATTTTATATATGTAAATAACACACACATAACATAACTTTAACTGTACAAGGGTCACTCAGAAAATAAGTTGGTATGGCAAATAATTTTTTTAACTAAACCACCTTCATTGAGTGTCATTAACAACCGTTTCCAACAATTAATCACAATCTTTACAACCACGGATTTAAAAATGACTGCTAGGTGGAAACTGTTAAGATATGGTGTCTGATAACACAGGACATGGATTTCTTTGAACAGGGAATAGAAAAGTTCGTCCCACATTACAATGAATGCCTCAACAGTGACAGCTGTGTGGGAAAGTATTGAGATAGCAGCAAGTTGAGTTGAAAATAAATAACCAATAATATATGTTGTAGACTTATTTTCTGACAGACCCTTGTGTGTCAGCTGAGGGCTGAAGTCAGAAAAACCATGTTGGAAAAAATCCTGAAATGTCTTACCATTAGTGTGCTGGAGTCATCTGTATGGTTTCTTCCTACTTGTTCTAGGATATGGTTGGCTACAACTTGCATGGACTCCAGTTCCTCCAGAGGGAATTAGAGGCTAGGGAAGGAGTGCAGCTGTTCATGGATGCAACACTGGAAAGGAGAAAAAAGGATCAACAAAAGAGGAAAAAAGAACGGGTGGCCAGACGGGCAATCATGAAACTGTAACACATTGTGTGTGCTGTGTTTGTTGTACCATATTATTATTAATAAATTCACAACCAGTATGTACAGCTCTAGTTTTATTATGGTATAATGAGTCAGAGACTGACTGAATGATATGGTCAGTACATTATTACACAGAGAGATGGAGAAGAAACAATGACCGTGCTTCTGGGTTTGTACAAAGATGTGCCCAATTTTTACAATCAGCATTCACTACATATTTACAAGTTCCTTTCTATGTCATGAGGAATAAATTTATATATATAAGCAGTGGCATAGCATCCAACAATATGAGGGATCATGCCAACTCTTACACAAAAATGTGTGAATTTTTCCCTAACAGGATAGAAATGCTGAAATTACTCAAAAAAACTACCTTGATGAGATTACTCAGAAACGACGGGCTACAGGCTGGATGCTCTAGGTTTAAAACCTAGTTGTGGAAAAGGTTTCTGCATTTGTCAAGAACAATTCACCCCCCCCCCCCCCCCCCCCCCCCCCCCCCCCCCCAAAACACCCAAAAAAACAAAAAAAAAAAAAAAAAAAAATAGAAAAAAATACACAAAAAAAGGGGGGGGAAAAGAGCGGTTTCTCTAAATAAAAAACCTTTTGGGGAAAAGGCCTTCCCATTTTATAAAAAAAAATCCCCCCCCCCCCCCCCCCCCAACCTCTATAACAGCTGGTAAAGTAGCCTAAACATGAAGGTGACTACTTACTACAGGATTCATGGAGACTTACCTACTTTCTCCCCAAACACAGAAAAATGCTACATTTATTTCTGGAATGTTTTCTACTTTTGCTGTCATTTTAATTTCTTAACCTATTACCGTATCCATTTAAATCAGCTAACATGGACTGCTAAGTGCTATGAGACAGTAATTTCATACTAAATTTCGGTGTTCAGGTCTGTAAATCAGGATGTTCAGTATATGATATTAAATGATTCTAAAACAATTCAGTATTCCTTTGGTTAACTTCAGAAATTAGCAACACAAAATAGAAAGGCAGGTGGCAGGTCACCCATGAAATGCAATTGGCAATGATGTGCTGGGCATCCCAACCACTATGAATACCATATTTACCAAGACTACAATGACCCTGCACATAAAATGGCCCCACCCTTGCAGCACAATAATCCTGCTAACGTGGAGAATATGGTGAGCTCCTATTAATGCCAGTAAATGGCAGATGGGATTTAATTCGGTGTTTAAAGGGTTAAATTTTCAGGGAAATACCTGCACAGAAGGTGTGCACAGTTATAAGTTGACCACTCAGGTTGCAAAGCAGTAAAAAATTCTCTTACAATTGTTGCATACATATGGTAAATTCCATTAATCTACTGACTGAGACATCATGATAATCACTAGGGTTCACCAAATTAGCTGCAAATTAATGGTACCAGAGTCCTGCATGACATTCACTACAGCATAATGCATGTTAGTCTTGTTTTCTGGCACCTAATACAAGAAAGACTCCAGCTAATCCCAATTATACACTTACAGGGATATTACCTGTCCTCTTACCCAGTCATGCACACATACCAGGACAAATGTGAGAGTTATGAATAGGAGTCACTGGGAAAATTTTACAGCTATTTAATGTGTCCTCAGAGCTGAACTTTGATCAGGCATTCTAATTTCAAACTCAGAACAGCATCAGATACAATCCTGCTAATGAAAGGTACATGGGACATAAAAATGGCACACTGTATAAGATAGGTTCTCATTACAGTGAATATTAAGAGTAGAAGATGGAGCCAACAGGTTCCTCCTAAAACACCAGATACCATCTACCAGACTATGTGGTATCACATACATGAAAAATACAATCTTGACGTTCTCATTTTTGTTTTTCAGTATAATTCTGACATCTAAGCCTCAAACCAAAAAATGAGTTAGCAAACCACAAAATGTTGAGAAATAACCAATACATAATGGTATGTAGGCTCTATGATCAAATTTCTTCTGTTGTGCATCTAGTCAGTGGGCAAGTCCCTTTTTGGAGTTGGGTAACTTCATCCATTTACCAGACATGGTGTTGCACAGACTGTACCCAGCCTACAGACCACAATCATCTGACGCTCCTGCTATACTTCACAAACACTGATGATATATCATGCACATGTTGACTTGAAAGCACTCCCTTTACTCCACAGAATTCTGTTCTGTGGAACAAGATTCCTTAATACAGAAAAAGTTTTTCTCTCACTGCGCAAACAGCGTTATATCTAAGAATGTAAAGAACCAAACATCAATGGGGAACTGACTGCAGACCACTTCCCCTGTTAAGACAGCAACAGTCAAATGAGATCATATGTCCCTTATGGGGAGATCACAGTAAGGAACAAAATACAACCAATGTAACATGACCACTGGACCACCAGTCAGTGGTCAGTATATGAGAAAGTCAACAGGTTTCTACATTATCACTATTTTCTTCTTAAATTTCTCAACTCACTTTAACCAAGACCATAGGTATTATTACTCTGTTTTACTACTCCTATCATGTATTTTGCAAAATTCACCACCACACTCTGGTACTGTCATAGCTAAAGCTTAGAGAAGGTTTAAATGTAGCAGATTCTGCAGAATAACCGAATTGACTAAGTGACTACACGAAAGTCTAAATTTAATATCAATAAACTTTCAGTGTAAGAGTTTCATATCATAAATGACTATAACTCTCATTTTGCCTTTGCGTTAATAGGGAATGGAAATTGCATACTTTGACATCCACACATTACATATGTTTGGTTACTTAATGACATTATACTGAGTCAGAATATTTCTTAACATTGAGAACATTAAGAATGCTATGCAGACTGCTGTGTGAATTCTGGTTTCAAAGTGATGGCCTGCCAAAAGTATCATATATACAGAGTGTATCAAAATGATTGGAGCGGGTTTGAAGTTGATTATATTCACAAGTATGGTGAACAGAATTATAAGTACTAGTAGAAATGAAAGAGTAACTCAACAAGTTTATTACTCATACCTACAAATGTTCGATGTATGCACCCTTCGTCACACGGCACACATCGAGTTTATAGTCCAATTCCTGCCATACTCTGTTCAGCAAGTCAGTTGTGATGGTCTCCACAGCCGCGGTAATTCTGTTCTTCAAATCAGGTATGCTCACGGGTTGTGGTGGCACAAACACTTTGTCCTTCACATAACCCCAAAGGAAGTAGTCACAA
>Ga0123357_10011653_pt1 | contig 11293 bp, 12 predicted proteins | sample TergutEmb28metaG_FD_89873 | JGI IMG/M metagenome (GOLD analysis project Ga0123357, IMG submission 89873) | Embiratermes neotenicus P4 segment gut microbial communities from Petit-Saut dam, French Guiana - Emb289 P4 | ecosystem: Host-associated > Arthropoda: Insects > Digestive system > Gut ...
CCCTCATTTTATGTAACTGTACTCCTGCTTAAGCACTAATTTGACGAACAAAAAATAAAGAAAAAATTATCCCTCTCCTCATCATGTAGGCATACAGGGTCACATGTATAGCTCTACCCTTTCTTAAACTCGTTATTAAATGGAACTGAATGGCCACCTTCAAACTCCGGGCAAGTACCCCGGTACCCATTGAACAGGCGATTGAGCGGGCATGGAAATAATTACAGAAAGAAGATGTACATGCAAGATTTGCGTTTATTTCCTAAGTTCTCAGGTCTACGAATTGCTGAGTTTAAAGGTCATGCTATTTCATCCCTGTATTTCTTATGTGAATTGTCATTTTACTTAGGCACAATTGTATCCTTTCGCCATCGGAAACCAAGGAACAGTATATAATCGCAAAATTCTAAGCTATCGGTTCCCTATTCTATTCTATTAGCCCTTCCAGAGCCACAGATAATTTGCCTTATTCTTTTAATATTTATTGCGCCACTGCAAAGGTATGGCCCGGTTTACTGATTTTATGAACATGGCAATTTGACAGTGCGGCATATTTCTTTATTCGGAGCTGTTGATGTCTTTCTACAAAACATCTGAAGGCCATATATATTCACTCTTATTCGCCACAACGCCACAAATTCTGTGCTTCTTCTCCCCAGTTTCTCCTGTGCCATGCTGTTTGACAGAATCTTTTCTTTTATGTCGCAGTGGAGTCCGAAGTTTGCGTGCTGCTGGAAGTGACTGTAGGCAATGTGGTTTTAGGGCAGTTAACCCTTCAACGTGGGGGCATTTAAAACCCAGTTAATTCTGTGATGTGGGAAGGTTTTTCTACACGGTATTTAAATTTTGAGCTAAATTGTGCAGGGGTCTATTCAAAATAATGTAATTTTGTTAATAGTGGTTGGATTTCGATGAAACTTGAAACAAAATATTTAGGAGTGTCAAAGCCTTTCGAATATGCAATCAAATCCTACCTTAAAAATTTAATTTGGTGTGAAATGCCGTCAAACATTCTTCAACACATAGGGCTGCTTTACATTTGGGGCACCAGAACACTGTCTCCTTCCTTCTATTGCTTTTGTAACACACTACACACCTCTTTGTTGGCCTGGCCTTTTTTTCTGTCGGTGGTATTCTTTCTGGAAAATGTCTTTCAAGAAGTCACGGCACATTTTTGTCTGTGGAATGATGGTCTTGAAATTTCCTAACACTTTCACTTCCGTGTTCAATAAGTAGTGCCTGTACCAGTTCTACTGTGAATTTAAAATGGTCTATTTCGGTCTGTCCTGAATTTGCGTGGCATATTACCATACAATTTAGAACTGTAATATTGAGTAATCTCTTAAAAAGTTTTATACACCATTTAGTCATTTTCTTTCTTTCCAAAAGACAGGGTTGAAGGAGTTGGTCTTTTAGATCAACGCCACCAATGTTTTTGTTGTAATCTAGAACTGATAAAGGCTTTTGCTTTTCCTGTCTACATTTCGTTAGCTTCATTCTTGTTTCTTCTCCATGGTAAGATGAAATCACTGTCACTTCTTTTTTGTCTTTCCACTTCAGAACAGACACCGGTCCTGAATGTTGAGATAACAATTCTCTTTTCTTTAGCTTCTTCTCTTTCACCCTTTGTGGAACGTCTTTCCTACTAAGGTGCAGGGTTCCAACACATTTTTCAAGGACTTTAGCATTTGAGCCAGAGCTGGCAAGTTATAAAAATTGTCCACCCACAACGTGCGGCCCTTTTTCAGCAATGGCTCCACAAGTGACAACACAATTGTTGCTGTTTTGTTTGTGTCACCTGAAATGAATGCTGTCTGGAACACAGTGTCTGTGTTCCCTTTGTCCTACATAATTCGTCATGTCCTCCCACGTAAATGTACCACTCAAAGCAGTAGGTGCATTGGATGCAGTAGCACATTGCACATTGTCATTTTCATTATCACTGCATTCCAAAAGTTTTACCTCAACTACAGTAAAACCATCTATCCCACTTGAGTCATCATCGTCACTAAAACTACTCTGATTAGAAGCTCTAAGTTCTTCTAGCAAACTTTGTTCAATCTCATCCTCCAACAAACTCTTCCTACTTGACACCATCATTGCAACAGACTGCAGCTTCAAACGAAATCCGGACCTGAAAACAACGGTGAAGAAACAAACAGTCTGTTGATATGAGGTTGATGTCATACACCATTTCACAGCTACATAACTCAGTTACTTGAGGATAGTGATAACATTTATTCCTTGTTTCATTTCACTGTTAGAGGAACACATAAAACAGTCTGTGAAATTAGGGACTGCAAAAAGGAAACCCAAACTTCGAGAGCAGAGAAAAAATGAAGAAATAATTTCTTGCAACTGTCTCCCACACCATAAGAGAGCCAGCTCCTTCATGAATAAGTACGAAGCAGCCAGATTACATTTGCTCCCTATGTTGTCGAGATATAGACGAATGAGTGAGAGCATGCAGCATGACGAGCAGTGCTCATCACTCCATGCTGAAGGGTTAAGCTACGCCATTTTGGTTGAATTAGTAATAAAAACTTGCCACAGGAGTGCTAAATTGTAAATAATATATTTTGGAAGCAAGGTTATGTATCAGATAACAATGATTTTAATTACTTATCCAGAAAATATTTTTGATATTTCACGCTTCAACCGCAGTGTAGTTGAGGATTTCATTCTTCTTTGGTGTTATGCAACATAATATGCCAGAAGAGTGAAGGCCTCAAGACTTATTACTGATTCCACAACATGACATTTATCAAAATAGCTAACAAGGTGGCCATGAATGATGATTAGGAAGAATCTGTATAATCTTGTTTGAGATATTATTCTGGCAATCAGGTTCTCATGGGCCAGGGCCTGAGTGTAGCAGCACAGATTATGTGTAGGGTTGGTTGCATATAATGACATCAATCAAACATTGTATAAAATGTATTTTAAGATTCCTTGTCAGTCTGTTTTTCTGTAAAGAAAAGTTTGCTCATAGGCTTTGTTTCATTCATCTTGTGCTTGTGATACAGTCTGCGAATTTCATTAAAGTGTGAGCTCTGGAAATTGGGTCTGGCCAAGCTCCACAAACAAACCCAAATTTTAATTTCTTGGGGAATTTTGTAGCTGCCCCTCCCACAAATTTTTCAAGACTGTACATTTGGCTTTAGATACCTATGTACATGTACCATTCCTCAACACCAAAATATCTTATGCTCTTAGAGTATTATTAAATCAATTATTATTGTCACTTATGCATTAAAAGAAAAAGGTATTAATGACATGATAGAACAAATTGCAAACTAATCAGTGTTTCTTTAACCCAGAATTGAAGGACTTAGGGATGCACAACATATTTGAAGGTAAACTTTTGAGTCAGACCAAATGCCCCTTAGGCTGGGATGAATGAAATTCCAAAAGTTTGGCTTGTGCCAATTCTATGACCTTGTACTTACACATAAAGAAATATAATGAAAACTTTGTGCTAACTTGCCGAGATTTAAATAATGTACCTTCATTATGATACAGTCTACAGCATCACCATGACAGCAGCCTTGTTAGTATAAGATTAATGTTGATGAAAAAAATGAAAGAATATCATATTTGCATCTTTAATTATTGTAATATCCACATAACTTATAAATACAGAATGGAAAATGTACAAAATTGGTTTAATACAAAGAATGTTTCATAATAAGTTATTGTTACCTGTACCTCACATGCATTCGTAAATATAAATATAAATATGTATACATATAAATATATATATATATATATATTGTTTAATTAACTGCCACATGAAAAACCTTTTATTAAATGTGGCAATGTAAATTTTTTTCATTTTGAAGATCTAGAAACATTTTCTGTGGACAATTGAAGGACCAGACTCATCATATTCCTGTTTGGAGATCCACATTTGCTGGAAGGTAGATAAGGATGCTAAGATGGAACCACCAATCCAAACAGAATATTTCCTTTCTGGAGGAGCAATGATCTTTATCTTCATTGTTGAAGGTGCAAGGGCTGTTATTTCCTTCTGCATTCTGTAATAAAAACATTTAAAATATAGAATTACATACAATTTACATGTCTGCAAAGCCACTGATTGTATTAAAAGGATAACTATTTTCAAGCAAACCTCTTCCTATGAGAAACACATACATGGAGTTACATCATACATGCATTTATTTCACATGAATTAAACCATATATGCTTGAGAAAAAAAAATAGAATAATAAGAGTTTAAATGGTGAAGGTGATTCTGCATACTATGCATCTTGTAATCTTTTATGAAATTAACAATAAAATTGTACCCTATTTCACTTACATAGTGTGCACTGCTTCTAATATACATACATATTACAGGGTATATATACAAAAGCAAGCACTTTATGGGCAAATTAAAGACATTTTAAGGGCAATTTTGACTAATGTCATGTTGGGATTACATAATGTCTTTGGAATACAGCTCCCATATTCTATGGGACTTCTTAGAATTGACCCCCTTGTTCTTCGGGTGTATTGCAGACACATAAACATGACAGTTGCAAGAACTCTAACACTCACAAATAATTCTGTAATTTATATATTTGCCTCAATAGCATTAAGCATGTAATTAATATGAAAGAGTATGTGTAATTCATATATCAAAGAATCATATTTCTGGAAGTCTGATGCTGAGTGGGTTACCTGTCAGGGATGAAGATGGTAGAAGTGTATGCAGTCTGATGCTTTTAAAACTACGGTTGATAGAGTGCTGTGCAACTGTAGTTACAAATGCAACCAGACTGTACACACACATCCATTCCAGCATAATGACAGAACTGCTATCCTGTATTGCAGTCAGAATTAAATTGAGTGATGAAAGTTACATGAGACCTCATGATATCCATTCTTTTGGTTTGATTGTACTTGCATTTTGCATACCATGTTAATTTCGTTTATTGAATGCAGCATGCAGTGGTTCTTTATTTCTGCCATTTTGGGCTCATAACTGAGTTCAGGTAACAGAAAACAACCTCCAGACCTACCTGTCAGCAATTCCAGGGTACATGGTTGTTCCTCCTGAAAGTACTGTGTTGGCATACAAATCCTTTCTGATGTCAACATCACACTTCATGATGGAGTTGTATGTTGTCTCATGGATACCACATGACTCCATGCCTAGGAATGATGGCTGGAACATAGCTTCAGGACACCTGAACCGTTCGTTGCCAATAGTAATCACCTGGTATAAAAATAATTATGAAGTTAACTGTGAAATGATTAAGAAAACTGAATCATATAAAATCAATTGAGTGTATAGACTACACTGGTGACTGAGTAAGATTTCTGTCTCCAACAGTAATTTTTTCTCTAAAAGGTTAACACAATTAATTTTCTGGAAAGTGCAGCACAAATTTATACAGACATTCAAAAATGTATGTGTAGTATCAAATATTTAAAGATATGTTACATCTGACTTTATTTAATCATTTGCAGTAATGACTGCACACTTTTTTCTTTATATGTAGCCTTATTCCAGTTTTTACTGTTTGTAAACACATCCTTCATTACACTTGACAGATGTTTTAAAAAGATTAAAATTTGCAGATGTTCTTATAAACTGTAGGAAATATGGCCATACTTCCAAATATTATACTAATGCAGTTATAAGAAATAATAGGTGTAGGGTATGACTGAACTCTCAGCATATATGGGGTATCCAACTCACTGATTTTTTCCATTCCTGGCACTCCTTCTAAATATCATACAAATTCCATGCTGAATGGCTTTTTACATGTTGTTGCATGAATGAATTATTAAAAAATGAGACTCAACCAAGCTAATCCCATATCCTTCTGTGTACTGTACAAGTTCTATTTAAACTTATCCACAGGTGGTCCTATTGGTATGTCAGGCAAGCTGGTTACAAGGAGCAAGAGAATGCAGATCATTCTGTATTTCCTGCTATTAACCAAACAAAAACATTGGTGTTCATAGAAACATCATACTATATTATTTCACTAAGTTAGGAAATCATAGATTTAGCTGTAGTCAAGGACATAAAATAGCATACAATGTAGGAAGATACATGTCAGATAAGACATTCAGTGAAATCAAATGATGTGCTGAAATTTGAACACACCCACAATTGTGGAAAGAAAAGGAAGGTTTCTCCCTTTATGTGTCCAACTTATGACACCCACTCCTCTTGTATACCAGACTTTAAGCAAGGTGCCCTTGCATGCAGGTGCCATAGGATTCTGATCAGACTCTTACCCGAAACACAAAGTGCATTTTTATAAATATGAGCCAACTTACTTGTCCATCAGGTAGTTCATATGATTTCTCCAACGAACTAGATGAAGCAGCTGTAGCCATTTCTTGCTCAAAATCAAGTGCAACATAACACAATTTTTCCTTGATGTCCCTAACTATTTCACGTTCGGCTGTGGTTGTGAAACTGTATCCACGCTCTGTGAGGATCTTCATTAAATAATCTGTCAGATCTCGTCCAGCCAGATCCAAGCGAAGAATTGCGTGTGGCAGTGCATATCCTAAAATTGAATCATGTTACAATATACTAAACATAAGCTCAATATGTGATAACAGTTGTTATTCCAATAATAGTTATGAAAATATATGTGCCCCTCTCAAAAGAATGGGGATAGGGACTGCATGGATACAGTCATATCTTCTCTGTATTAACATATCTATGAAATATCTAGAAGAGAATGACAGTAATAATGTTACATATTTTGATTATTAACAAGTAGTATATATCCAACAATTCATTCAAGTCAGAATGATTTGAGACATTCAGACTTGAAAATTATGCACTTGACTGAAAATTGTGGTTCAAAAGACATAGGTGTATAAGTATTTAGCACTGTAATATTATTTACATATATTTCTCATAAATTCACTTTTATATTTTTAATCTTTTCTACACACATTCTGCAGTGCTGATGATGAGTTTTACATTTACAATACTACTGTGTATGTGTTTGCAAATTACATGTGTTGGTGAGATAAGGCTGTTTGCTAATGAAGAAGAACGTCAAAACTCATTGCAGGAAGAATTTATTGATTTTGCAAGTACTGCAGCAATTAAATTGCAACTGCTTGAGAATTCAACGGCAGAAGTAGCAATGAACTACATATGTAATTGCGCACATGTACCTGCATATGCCCACATATTCTAAACATGCTGTCAAAAAGTCTGTTTTTTGTCACTAAACTAAAAATGGGCTTTCAGCTCTTTAATGTTAGAGGATTCAATTCTTCTGGGATATGATATTGAATTATTGGGTGAGTGGTTTACATTGTTCCAGAGGAGCTACTGTCTTCAGGAACCATTCACCCAATGGCCCAGGATCACTTCACAGAAGACAAGGATCCTCAGTTACACCTCTGTGAAAAAATCAAAACTTGCTATTTAAGATTTGATAGGGATTTAAAAAGTGCTTCTTCGCTTTTGTTTGGATCACAGTTTTCAGCAGTTTTAGTACCAAAACCTGGTACTATATGAATACCAGCCTACAAAGAAAAGAGTGGATCCCTCTGAGAGACAGTATAATACACTTATTTCAATTATGAGTTATTTATATATACAGTGTAATAGTGCTTAATAAAATACACTCATTTCTGCTCCTGACATTCTTTATACATAGAATGTGTTGTGTTGGCTTTGGTTGCTAACGACACAATGTTAACTGCTTCATTTTATTGAAAGTGGTCTGGCGTTTCAAGAAGTTATCAGAATAAGGAAATGAATGTAACACTCCTCAAGAACTGAGTTTTAAGTTACTTAATGATGGTCTAGAACAAAATTTAAGACCATTTATTTGGACTTTTTTCATCATGTTAGTATTTATACAAAAAAACTATAGAGGGTAAAAGCATAGCTCTCTACATGAATCCAAAAAGTGGAAACTTTCCTATCCTCCACACCTAAGTAAAGTAGAACCCACTTATGAAACTTAATTTTAGTATGAAAAAAGGAGTATAGTATAGTATAGCATAGTATAGTACAGTACAGTATAGTATAGTATACTGTCACATAGTATAGTATAGTATAGTATAGTATAGTAGAGTATAGTATTGTATAATTGAGTTATAAGGTGGCTGAATCCAAAAATTTGCCTTAAATTCTTTAAAAAGTCTTTACCTTTCTTGGGTGCTTCTAGGAAGCAGTTGCAAGTAGTGACTAAGAGCTTAATTATGTGTAAAAAAATGGCTAATTAAGTTTATGCAATATTATTTGATACTTGTTCCCTGATGATGATCCCTTGTGGATTGAAATATGTAGGAATACTCAGTGTTATATGTAATAGAAATATCTAAGGAAGAACAATGTGCATTACGTTGGCTGAGTGCTGTGAATTGGTTGCAACAGTGCACAGATAGAACATCAAGAATCTTACATCTGTCCACCCGCCTGTATAGAATATCCCAGCTCTCACTAGGCGGATTTCAGTGAAATGTATGACTGATTATTTTAATATACATCTGTTGATATAGTCTAATCTTGGTTTCAATCCAAGAAAGATAGAAAATTTTCATTAAGACCTAGTACCATTGTGATGATATGCTATTTGAAATTGTCGTTGTAATTGTGAGAGACTCAATTCTCTACAAAGTACAAACTAAACCAAAGAAACAGTCAATGGTCTAAATAATTAAGGCAGGCAATATTTTCTGTAGGGTACTAGGTCCAGCAGAGGAAACAGTTGATGTTCTAAACATAAAAATCAAGCATGATATATTGTAAATCTATTGCCAAGATGTGGAGAAATCTTATGTATTTTTTAAGTCATGGAAAAGCACTGGCTTTTTCAGCATACCTTAAAAACTACTGATGCATTAGGGACAAGCAAATGTGCTACAAGTGTCAGACACTGCAAAAATAACGTTACTTGTTGAAGATCTTACCTTCATATATAGGTACAGTGTGCGAGACACCATCTCCTGAATCCAACACAATACCTGTTGTTCTGCCTGAGGCATACAAGGACAGAACAGCCTGAATGGCCACATACATTGCAGGTGTGTTGAAAGTTTCAAACATAATCTGTAACAAAAAATAATCCTTCAGGAACAAAATCAAGTACACTTTATTCTAATTACAAAGAGATTACTTATACATTTTGCAAATTAAACAAGACATTTCTCAGATTGTCTAAAAAACAAGCAGTATAAACAGAGAAAAAAATGGTTCAAGGGATAATTTGGTATAGTATCGTACATAAATTAACGATTTTTACTGAGGCTGGAGAACTTGGAAGTAAGTTTATGAATAGAATAGTAACAAACTTTATGGGATCTATGAATCTCCTGACTTAATCCTGAGCCGGTTTTGATTCCTTGGCATTTTTTCAGTGGAGATATATGTTTAAATATTCTCAAATAACCTCACCATACAACTTGTTAGACTGAAAAGAGTGTGTAAGCATTGTTAAGTCCTCTCCAGAACTATTTTTAATTTTTGTTTTTTTTTTATTTGTTATTAAGGAACAAAAAGACAAAGGAATTTAGAATAATCATAGGTGCTGGATTATGGTTCATGTCATGACACCTGCTGCCTCTATCTTCCACCCTGATGACTGAGGTGTTATTCATTCAAAACGTTGGTTACCAAAATCAAAACTGTGTGGTATTACAACCCAGAAAGCCGTATTCTAAATATTTACCCCCTGAAAATCTTATAACAACTACAGATGTGTTCACCTCCCTAACAGCTGCAACACACAAGTTATAAGTGATATGTTGTTGCCACAATCCTAAGAAGAAATGTCACAAAATATTGAAAAATACCTCAAAAATAATGCATGCTGTTCCCAAAAATGTATGTGTGAAAGGTGCCAAATATTGAAAAATATTTAAAAATTGAACTGCTGTATCAAAAAATAAAGTACATATTAAAATGCCACTTAAATCAGAAATATAAGTTGTAAAATGATGACACACAAAATGTCTGTTAGTGTACAGGCAACAGGAACCATACCTGTGTCATCTTCTCTCTGTTTGCCTTTGGATTAAGTGGCGCCTCAGTCAGCAGTACGGGGTGTTCTTCAGGTGCCACCCGCAACTCGTTGTAGAAGGTATGGTGCCAGATTTTCTCCATGTCATCCCAGTTGGTAACAATGCCATGCTCAATGGGGTATTTCACAGTCAGGATACCTCGTTTAGACTGGGCTTCATCCCCAACATAGCTGTCCTTCTGACCCATGCCCACCATTATACCCTGTGTGACAAATCAAGTAAACTGAAAACAAACTTGTTCAACACACTACCTCAGACTGCCATAATGTACAGGAATTCCATAAATAAAGCTGGTGCCTAAAATTTAAATATTTGTTGAATGCCATAATACAGAACAAAGAATGGTATTTGATGAAAAAATAATGGCATATTTTATTGTGGTTATATTATTTTGATATGACCATTTGTATATCGGCGTATGTCAAACACATAATTGTTGCCATATGTGTGCCGACTGCACCTTTAGAGTCCTACACGTCGTCCTTTACATAACACAGATTGAAAAAAGCTAAAAATTTAAGATCAGAGGAAAACAAAAAAAGACAGCCATTCTGGACCAAACTTCATAATCTGTTATTGTTTCATAAAAAGTATACGCAAAGCTATCCTGTTATCGGCCTGGATAGGCCCTTAAGGCTGGAGGAAGTTGAGGCTACCAGAATTTTTTTGACAATTGGCACATGAATGTTGTCAGAATTTTAGAGGCTGAGTCGACCCCAGGGCCATAGTGGGACCGGAAGAATTAAGTCAATAAGACACCTGACCCCATCCGGAATCGAACCCGCGAACTTCCGGCTTGTAGCGCAATACCTCAACCAACTGTTCCACCGCGTACCTCCGTCTTCCATGTCATGTTACGTAAATGTCGAGAATGTAACCTCTTTCTGGAAGAATGTCACTAAAGCCCTGGGAAAGCATGTTGTTCACTTCCAAATATACATCACGTGTTGCTAACAATTCGTCGAGAGGTATCACTTCTGTACTTCTAGTGCAACAACTAGCAAACCAGACCTTTTGGCGGCGGAATTATTTTTTTTTTGTTTTTTATTTTAGCACATTCTGTATATAAAACGTGAATAAAACATGAACCAAATATGTTAGAATTATGAAACAAACTGCATTTTGAAGAGAAAAACGGAGAGTATATACGATGTTTAAAATATTCAGTACCTGTATTTGTTGAGTAAATATATAAAATGCAACATTTAGAGGTTAGCGGTGCGGTACGACCACTATAGTGGTCGTTAGGCGTCAAAGTGTTAATGCGTAGGTA
>Ga0123357_10011654_pt1 | contig 11292 bp, 8 predicted proteins | sample TergutEmb28metaG_FD_89873 | JGI IMG/M metagenome (GOLD analysis project Ga0123357, IMG submission 89873) | Embiratermes neotenicus P4 segment gut microbial communities from Petit-Saut dam, French Guiana - Emb289 P4 | ecosystem: Host-associated > Arthropoda: Insects > Digestive system > Gut ...
AGGAAAAAGAAAGAAGGAGAGAAGAAAGAGAGCTGGTAGTATTTAAAAAAAAAAAAATAAAAAAAGAAAGAAAAAAGTAGAGAAGAAAAAAAGGGGGGGGGGGGGGGGGGGGGCATACAGCTACTTTTAGTAAGTAAGATAACAATTTCAATAACATAAAAACTGGGTATTGACCATTAAGGCATTTATTTAAATATTCAGACATTAAATGTCATACAAATTATAAATAATGATGATAACAATAATGAACTCGTCACTAGTGAAACAAAATGTTATCACACAATGCTGTATCTTGTGGTATAGTGATGGGGATGTCTTGAAACGAAACAACAGACTTCTGGAAGTTTCAGTCAGAAAGAAGGGAACAAAAGTATAAACTCTCACAGTATTATAACAGTGCTTATAAAATATTCAGAATACAAGTTTGTCACATTCACCATTTAAACACCCACCCACACACATACTGCAAGCCATGCACATTCTAACAATCATGCCACACAGCCATTACCACACCACTTGAAGGACGGTTCACCACTATTAATTTTCCCTCTCTTTCATTTCTCTGGTTATAAAATTTGTATACAGAAGACACTTAGCTGGTAATGACTGACAATTATTTGCTACATTTTTTAAGACATAGTTATTACATATAATTATCACAGAAATATTCCATTCATTCTAAGTTTGGCCAGCTTTAAAAAATGTTTTTGGGATCATTCACAGCAGACATTGCATGAAGTTTTACAGTAAACATGTAACTGTAATAGGAAACCAGCAGATGTCACATGTACACAAGTAGAGAACTTAAGTAGCCCATCCTTAAAGAATATACAAACACTGACTTTAGTGCAGTTTCAGTAACATACGAAAGAACATCCATCTTCAAAGCAACTACAGCCCATACAGGAATTTAGGTTAATGTAACATGGACAGTCTATAAACCAAAATAAAATTTGGTTGACAATCTATTTTACTAATGAGAATCAAAATCCAAACAGAATTATCCTATGATGTGCAAGGACATAGGACACCGGAAAACTAAATGGGAACTACCAACTTTTGTAAAACAAAATGTAGATTAACATGAAAACAAAGGCTAATCTGTAACTCATCACTTCCACAAATTATAGGGTAACCCTTCCTCAGTCTTTGAGTAAGAAACAGTTATGTACGGGTGCTCATTATGCAACAAGCACGTAGCGTGTTTGTAGTAATGATACAGCATCTGAACAGCATTACAAACATTACAAGTCTCAACATGCTTTCCTAACGACTGAATTCTGTGCAGCGGCACAGTGACTGAGACTATGCTCATTACATTCAATAAACTCAGAGGTGTAAAAACAAATACTTGGACAGGGTAAATTTTTGGAAGAGTCTTTAGGGTGTATCTGGATGGCATGCAAGTCTCTGTCTGTGATACAGGCAATATGGAAATGTACATGGCTGGGTACTCTGTAGGCATCTCCACCAAGCATCAAGCGCTTGCTAACCTACGGACAGTACCATCACCATCTGTAAGATACAGAATGCCAAGGTAGGTCTGGCAAGATTCATATAACACATGCTGTGACAGACTAAGAACACTGGAGAAATGCATTTCAAATTCTTTACTACTGTCATACAGAACAACATCTCTAATAATCCACAGTTATGTTCTGTACAACTGCTCAAAAAATGTCCATTAGGATTCAAGAGTAAACTTGAAACAGTATGAAACCTGTTAATGTACAGGAGGCAACTTGAACATCAAAACTAGTTTCATACACTTCTTCCTGAAAATGTTTCAGTTTACAATGCACTAGTATAATTTCAACAACTTACTAACCGCTGTAAATGTGAATAATATGTATAGTAAATCCAAGAAGATGCACCAATGTCTCAGTTTATTTTGTTTTTGAATGACACTCTACATGTTTCAGACGGTCTTTCCGTCCATCATCAGGAGTTCAAGACAGCAACAGGCATATGTCAAACAGAAGCAAGCAGACAGCAGTCCCTGTCTGACAAATGTCTGTTGCTGTATGTACAGTCTTGAACTCCTGATGATGGACGGAAAGACCGTCCGAAACATGTAGAGTGTTACTCCAAAATAAAATAAATTTGGTACACTGGTGCATCTAGTTGGTTTTACTATAGAAATATATTACGATGCACGGTCCTATGAACGTCAAATTTGTGAATAATAAATTCAATACAAATTGGGGAAAACAGTTTGGCATGTGTACTACAGTATGAAGAAATGGTGTGATATTAACAGACTTAAAATAATTCAGTCAAGACCAAAGCCCGGTGTTTGTGTTAAAATTTTCCTAAATTCTTTGAAAGTTGAAATAAAATTCAAAACATCTCCATCTCCCGTTATCCATTTAAATCAAGGTGATATTATCACTTTAAATTTACAGTTACTAAGGATATCTTTTTTACTTGGTGTTTGACTATGACAACAAACAGGAAGATTCGGATTAACACTACTTCACCCAGCCCATGTACAAAACCACATTTCACTTGACAAATCCAAAAATTTTATGCAACTGGACTGGATGTTTTCGAGTCACAAATACACAGAGAGGTCGATATACACTATGTTTGGTATCTACTCACAATGAATAGTTTGATCATTTATAAGCCAGTCTGTTTAATGTTACTGGAAAAGGCCCAAATGACATTTTTTTTACTATACCTGTGTTCTGTTACAGCAATAACAGAATTCTGAAACATATTCCTGTCACAGCAAAGGCAAACAAAACCATCCTTCATTACAGCGTATTTAATAACATTAATAATATGAAGTATAACAACGGCCACAGCAAGCAAAGTTGCCCACCACTACATAATATCACATAAAAAAAAAAAGACAGACATTTCAAGCAAAGCTCTCACAATCCCTAAACTGTACACTAAGGCCAAAGGCTGTACATCTAATATATATTAACACAGCACTACCATCTACCCTGCTTCAGCAACACTTTTAACTTTGAATTACTTAAATTATCTCCATAAAGTATGCTGTCAGACACCAGTCTAGCTATGCCACTGTATAAAATACTTGCACATCCCAGCTTTTATACACAAGTATGGGAAAGGATTACTAACTTCACCAAGAGAAAAAATACAATTATGATTTAAATACTATTAAAAGGGAATTTGGGACCTGCTGATTTTGTGCACTGTAATTTGCAACAAATCTGTAATAAATGCAATTCCTACAGCACCGTTACAGATAATTTTTACTGAAACAGGGCACAAACATTAACGCTGCTTGCGTGTTAATTCCTTGTGATATTACCTATCATACCACACACTAGTCTATATACTGTCTTCTATGCAACATAACAGAAACTGGTTCAGATGTGGGAGACAAAGGAAGTAAACTATACCACGGAAGGAAAATAAAAAAAGAAGCAGCAGCAAGTGTGTACCTTTCTCCCACACACCGCTGCAGTGATGTCACACTGTAAAACAACAACACAATGACAGTGACCACATCATACAATATTTACAACACAATGACGGGTGACCATATCACACAGTATTTACAACACAGTCAACTCTTGATTATTTAAGACAAGAAGCAGAGAGTAATGTCTTTTTTTTTTTTTTACTGCTTCAAGGTGATATATCCCTGCTGAGTTCAGAACCTTCAGCAAAAAGTGCAATGTTTAATGAATTTACAGAACCTGAGAATTTAAGTGGATTCATGGTCAGTTTCAAAAACAAGGGCAATATAAGAAACAAATCCATCCATCATAACCATTTCATCATGTCTGTTGACACATGCAACACAATATGAAAATGTAAGCAGATACAAAGATTGCATTTTTCATTAAGTGACCTTCAGTTACACAGGTGATTTACACACTTACTGCATAGAATGCACAAAATACATAAAATGCAAGAGTCAAGGCTAAATCGACATATGGCCCCGGTGTATGCCTGGATGGACTGAGGGAGACCATGGAACACCCCAGTCAGGATAACAAAGCCCCAGCCAAGAACCAAACTGGGCACCTCTCATACACAAGTCTAGGGTGTTACCACTACACCAACCTGCTTAGCCCAAATAACATATTAAACTGCCAAAATAAAAGTGTTTTTTAAATTCATGTGAGCTTGGCAGCTTAGTTTGTGAACTCAAAATGGTATACAATGACACACGACATATTCATCAACAGCAGCAGCAGCAGCAAGTAAAAACTGGGATGGGGAAATGTTCTGTAAGCACACCCAGTACAGGCAATTCTTCCACATGAAATTTCTGCCACTCAGCAAACTTATTCCAAACAAGGAACTTGCTATTATACATTAATGGTGATCACTTTATAAGTTATCTGGGTGGAAGAATCCACTGTTTAGTCACATGGACAATTCTTTAATATACGAAACATTTCCTGTTCAAAGATACAGTGATATGATGCATTACTGTTTACACTTTATTCAACAGGAGAAAAGAAGGTAAAACTGTTGGGTGGCTAATGATTGCGCACATGCACAAATGCCTTTGAAGTGTTCTCTCTATGTCTTGATATGGCATTCACAACAGACAAGAAGAAACATTACATTAGTTCTAAGAGCAAAGTAATAAGAAAAATAATCAAGAGTTAACTGCAGAACCATACACCTAAATTCCCTTCCTTGTCATGACCAGCCAGGAGTGTTTGTTTCAGCAACACTTATACCTTACACCAAAGCTTGACACTCTGATGTCCACAGTAGCATGTTAATACACATGAAACATGGAAACCTTACAATATGGCTAATATGTTGCACACAGATATAAAACATCAGACAACAATATTTCTCTCATATTAAAAGATCATACATGCAGCCTTGAGAGGAGGAGAATCCTACATCACCATCTTGTAATAGTTTTAAAAATGTATTAATGGAAACATGCAACACAGCACAGATTCTAACAACAGAATAAGTTAGGCATTTTGATTCATTATTAACATTTGACTGCACTGAACTGGTTAAATGTATTCATACATACGTAACACATGTTTCTACACTGAATGGTCATGATAAACAATGTATAACCAACGCTGTACCTGCATACCCGAGATAAGAAACTGAATGAAAACTGACAATCTCTAGACATGGATTTATACTGCTTTAAAAAACTGCTTTTCAACCCAGGTTACAAAGAAACATAACAGCAATACAAGCGGAGTGTATGTTCTATATAAACTCCCACCCTGGTCTGACACTAAATGTTTGTAGATATAACCTTACCTCTTTGCTTTGTCTTATCATGTCCCAGAGACCATGAGCGTCTTAACTGGCCTGAATCATCAGCAGTTACTGGAGCTAGAGCAGGGCAACAAGACATCATGCAATAAACTGACAGCATGCAAGAGCAAGCAAAAACAATATGCACACACAAAATCATGTAAAATCCAACATCAACATTAAATGTGTCCTAACACTTATGGGGTCCAAAAATCCTAGAAGATCAGTGTACAGTCAGTGTGGATTTTACTGAGGTTAAAGGTCACATACCTTACTGATCAGAAGAGCAAAATATTGTTTCAATGAAATATGATACTAAGAAGGTCACAAACCATGTTTGTTTCAAAATCATGCAGGAGATAAGCAGACACACGTTTGGTGTTGCCAAGGTGGTACCAATTCTCTCCACAACACTATAAATCATTTTTCAAACTCAATTTCAAACCTGAAAATCACTGCTGGAAAATGCTGACACAATTCTGGAGGGCTGTAACAGTATATTACATTCAGAATTCTTTTGTTTCTGGACTTCATCCACTGTCTTGCATTTAAAGAGGTTTTGGAAACTGGAACCATTATCAATTTCACGCGATAAGATTAAGAAATAGTTAACTGACAAATGGCTGCCCAGTGATTGACTGTAGTTCCCACTGTCTATATATAATTCTGCGGTTGCCTCCCCAGGTTTTCACTTATGCACAGAAATTCATCCACTTTTCAAAGCACTGCATTATTTCAGTAGCTGATGGCTTAGATACTAATTATCATAAATGTGGCCACCAGTGCTCAGTAACAAGTACTCTTATACCTGAAGATCTTCAACAATTTCATAAAAACAAAGCAAGTGACCTCTTCACTGAACAAGACACAATCTGTGGCTACTGACACAGTAGCCACTTTAAGGTTTTCACGAATACAATAATGCATGGAGGGAAAGTTTCAGATAAATGAATACATAATATCATTCCTTTCTCAGCACTCTAAATAGAGACACAAAAATAAATCCAATAATAAATACTGAAGCAGACTAAAAATATCACCATACGACATACAGGAAAGCTGTAGGAAAAAATCTAATATTTATTTAGCTCCTCTTCACAGAAGATGGAACACTAACAAGCAGTAGTGAGATAAATCTAAACAACAAGCACTTCCAAATACTTTCCAGCCCCTAACCTCAAACGTCATTTCACATTTCATGTAAATTCTAATGCTGCAAAAAAGTTATGTTTGTCACAGCAACTTGATCAACTCTGGTGTCCATTCAGCTTCCTATTCAATGTGTTATGGAAAATACTGACACAACAAGGGTGAATTGTCTTTTGAGACTGTAAATGCTAGTTCCTATTCAATGACACAGTGGGTTCTCTTCTTGGGTCTAAAATGGCCAAAGGGTGATGCTGACCACTCATTTGCAACCACCACACAACTTGAGAATGCAAGAAACTTTACTGCTACTCCCCCATATTACTTAATGGCATGGTGTTTTATTACCGCAAGTGTCCAGCTTTACACAAATTAAATGAAATGATCAACACAGTCCTTCACTGCGTAAGTACTGAATGTCCTATGATCTTGGTGGTAAAATGTTACACAGACTGACATTGAAACTGGACAAAACTGTTTTCAAGCTGTACATCAGTTACTTGTTAAAAATACACACACATGTGTGATACTGGAGCAGGGATAGTTTCTACTGATTTTACTTACACTTCACTTAACCGCTTGGCACCAAATGACAACTATAGTCATCACACTGTGCAATGCTCAGAAAACCAAAGAAAAACTGAAGTCATCACCTAGAATCACATAGTCCTCAGCTGATATACAGAGCTTTAATGTATGTACCTGCCTGCCTCTACTTGAGTGTGAAGGTAGTGTGTTTAAACAGAATATTCCCTCACCACCCCCTTGAAAATTACATTTTTAATAGGAGTGCCAACAGTTAAATAAAGGAAAGGACCATGTCAGACTTAAATGCTGTAGGGAACTGCAGTGCATTTAACTGTTTCACATACGTGCCACCGCAGAGAGTTCTTAAAGTTTTTGAGTGGTTTCAAGAAAACTTTAACCAAACCAAACCAAACCAAACCAAACCAAACCAAACCAAACCAAACTAGGTAAAATTAGTGCCAACACAACACTGCATCCTATCACAGAATTTAAAATTGACCCAAATAAAATTACCTCAGTTCTAATATGCATAATTAATGTTCAAATTTACACAGAAGTCAGGAGCCTCCCTTTGACCTTTCTACAATGTACTACACGCCAATAAAGCTATTTAGCTCTAGAAATATGGCAGAATCCTTGAAAGGGGTATCATCCCACTGCAATGCCTATACAGAGTAATATAAACACAAAAATGCAGACATGCATCCATGTCTGAAGTGGGATTCAAGCCTACAACCTCAGTATTTGAGGAGCACAAGATAGTACATGCCTCAGTCCACATTAACCGTACAACATTTTGCACTGTATGAACAGAACTCCCAAAGCAGGCAACACACTATTTTATTAGTGAAAGCAAATTAGTTCAACCAGTATCATTAATCAGTCAATTTTAAGCAAATGAATGTTAACATTATGAAACTAATAATGCATGGGCTAAGGCAAAGCAACGAATATAAATGCATTTTTAGGGGACAAAGCGAATAGCAGCTCCCAGTAGCCTAGCAAAGCGGCTGCTTTTATACAAATACAATAGTTCAATACAAAGAAGAATTAACTTTCCAAATACAGTATGATGAACTTATTAAACCATCTCCTATAAATAAAGGTACTGCAAAAAATATTCTCATTCAGCCACAAACTACAACTTTCAACAACAAAGTCTGAGGCAACACAATGATGCCTACTTTCAATTGCCTGTATAAAATCTTTTAGCATAAAAAAACTGAAAAAACTAGTAATGAAACGTAAATCTCATTTGTGCAATTTTGTTTATCTGACAGGCTTTGGAACAGAATTACAAAATATAGAACACAGCTGTTTGTCAATTATGACAGACACTGGAAGGGGTAAAGTGCAAATTAACACACCTGTACAGCACAACACTCATAAGGCTTATTCCAACTTTTCAGATATCAAAGCCTGAACCCCCACAACCTACTTGCCAGCAAAAATGTGACACACAAATCAGTACATCAAACTTTATATGTTCGGAGATGTCCAACGGCTACAATATGCCCATTTGGATCACTTGGTTGTAATTTTCATCAATAAATTTTCTACATCCAAAGAAATTCAAAAAATATATACTGATAAACCACTGGTAATGCCAATATAGAATCAGATCACAATGCAAGGAGTTCTGTAATATTGAACACTGCAATGTCCTTAATCATCCCATAAACTCGGACATAATCATAAATACTGCACATCAACAGACCCTGTTTACATTCATGATGTTAGAAATTTTTAACCCTTATGAGAAAAATTTAAATGCCAATTATATCTCTTGATGGGAGTTTTACTGGCTTAGTGCAGACATTTAAACTGCTACCAAGTAAACACACACCAACAACCATATGGCATGCCAGGTCATTTACCAGTATATTTCAGAGACCAGCACATGGTCACAGAAAAAAATAAACGTTAACAAACTGCTGTACACAAATTTACTCACTTTATAGGGCCTGAAACAAACAATAGATGTTCTGAAAAAACTGTATTCTGCGATGTGGTACTATGTAATCCGGCAGAAACCTACCAGTGTATTGGATGAACCTACTATCTCTGTTTTCTGTGTGTCCCGAAAATGTAGGCAGTAGGTTCCCCTGAAACACTGGCCAATTTCCACAAGACAACACAGTGTCACATAATAGAAGAAAGTTCTTTTGAGTCACCACAATCAGAACAGATGGTATGTATACAATAAGAATTAATATCTACTGTGACAGCATTGCACAAAGACAAATACAGTCGTGAAATACATATTTTATCACTATTCATGAGGTGCCATGATAATGTAGATGCACAAGGGACCATGTCAATATTTAATGTCAATTATTAAAAACTCTTCTTGCCAAATAGCAGTTTTTGTGGTTCTGCAAAAGCAATAGTTCAACACGTTTCAATACATGAACTCAAGTATGTGAATACGCAGGCTACTGAGAACCCTATAAATTATAACGAACAATCAAACTCACCTTTAGCTGGGTGGCGGAGTGACATGGAACGTTCCACATTTGGGTCAGGAAAGTCAGAATCTCCTTTGAAACAAGATACAGATGACAACACACACAATGACAAAATTACTTGCATATGCATCATGCTCTCTCATGCCTCTCTTGTTACAGGGATCTGCACAAGTACCAGAGGCCTCATAGCAACAGTTCAAAACTACTAGTGTAGACAACCAATGCATGAAAAACTGTACACATAAGGTGAAATCCCACCTAATGGATCTCTGGGAGAATGGCATTTCTTACACAGAAATCAAGGTCCATGAACTCCCACATTTTTTAATAAAACTATATATAGCTATGATAATATAACCTATTTGTATAAGTACCAAATGGACAGTTTCTACCAACAAAACACAATTATGTAATTACATCAAATGAATTTTAAAAGAGTTCATGGAATCCGAAATGAGCACAACAGTTGTGTGGTAATGATTTCCAGCAAAGAGAAAACATATCAGTTGCTCTGACCACAATCACAAAGTCTAAGTTGCGGAATCTCACAAAGTGCTGTCACGAAACGTTATTTACGAAACGGAATTCACCAAATACAGGAAAACGACACACTGCTTACATTAGGCTTAAGCTGGAAGTAGAAACCACACTGACTAAAGTGGGATTTCATTGTATTTGGAAATACAGTACCAACGGAAATACTGCTGACACTTTCTGTTTCTGTATGACAAACTACAGCAAGCATCAATGCAAGTGTTGTTGCAGAACCATCATCATCATCGTAAGAGTCTCTAACAAAATTTGGGTGCAAAAGAACATTTCAAAGGACAACTATCGATCGTGCTTACCAAACAACTCAGAAATCAGTACGTAAATCTGTATTAAATTCTTCCTGCAAAGGATGTCCATGAACATTCTATTAAGCCTAAAGGTTGTTAACTCTGTACATAGTCAACTACAATTAACATGGCCAGCACTCATGTATGGTACATAGTACTTTGGCCACACTGCCATGGCAATCTGATACCTACCACCACCTAGTCCAATGGGACAAAGTGGTATCAACATTAGTACTCCCTTTTCCAGAGTGCCCACAATCACTAAAATTTTAATGTTTAGTGACAAAACAGTAACTTCTAACAAAACTTACATCACTGTTACTAAGTGCAATTCTGGTGCATGCAATGCAGGCAAACGCAATTTCATATGTGAAGCTGGAGAAGCCTGTAATATCATGCTCTGGGGGGAGGAAGGAGTGGAGCAAAAGAAAATATTTTACTACAGGCCCTTGAATGAATTTAACTGTACTCTAATTGCATCAATTTAAAATTAATTCTTTTCCTCTGACTTGCAAATGCTTGCATCATGCACATGACTCATTCATTAACTGCAGTAATATCACAGCACTGCAAACAAAATCAAACAGCACAATAACATTTACTATCCGTGCTTTAACTTGGAGCTTCACTTACCAGTATCAATTAGCCAGAGATAACCCTGACAAACACTGAAAGGTAAATACTGTGTTACACTGCATAACAATATAGCAATTAAAGTTCCTGCTTCATATAACACTATAATTACTCGTACAATAGATGCAGTGATGCCACCAGAGCACATCTACTAACCATCACTAAGAACAACTTCGGCTTGGCTAGGTCGTGGTACCTGCTTCGTCTCTATCCGCAACACTCGTGGCTCTGCAAAACAATGACGTGTTGAAAGTGTGATTTTTATGCACTACATTAATTAAATTATTATTCCAATGTAGTTTTTAAGCTTTCGCCGTGTTCTCAATGTAATTTATTCCTTTTTGGGTAATTCCCTGGCGTCTGAGTTCTAATTGCCGACGTTTCGGAACTCACTATCGGTTCCATCTTCATAGGCAGGTGAATGAAGTATCATTCACCTGCCTATG
>Ga0123357_10011655_pt1 | contig 11292 bp, 13 predicted proteins | sample TergutEmb28metaG_FD_89873 | JGI IMG/M metagenome (GOLD analysis project Ga0123357, IMG submission 89873) | Embiratermes neotenicus P4 segment gut microbial communities from Petit-Saut dam, French Guiana - Emb289 P4 | ecosystem: Host-associated > Arthropoda: Insects > Digestive system > Gut ...
ACAAGCTCATGTCAGACGGAAGTCACCGCACAATTCGTTGTCGTTGAGAAGTGCCACGTTGTCCAGCTTGGAACGCACTGCGCGGGCGATGCGTTGCTCAAACGGCGTATCCAGATAAACAAGGTGCTGGCGCGAAAACCCCCCGTTAGCGCGGACAGTGCGGCCAAGGGATTGAACGAGAAGCAGGGATGAAAACGAGGGTAGGTGCAACGATGCCCTTGGATACTGCGTGTCAGGGTCGTGGAGGGACAGTCCAACACCACCCGCTTGATTGTTCACAAACAGCACGTCGATTTTGTTGGCCTGAAAATCAACCTTCATGCACTCGCGCTCCACGTCCGGCGTGTCGCCGTCGATGACTCCATGCGTCCATTTGTGTTTCAATGCCTCGGTGACAAGCTCATCACGAGTCGCCTTAAAGTTGAAAAATACAACGACCTTCGCCGTCTCCATTTCGTCCTCAATCATATCCACGAGCGACGGCACCTTGGCGATTTCCATTGACTGTCGCAGGAAGGTTATCTTCGCCATTTCGTGCTCAGTCTGGTGGGCAGCGACGGTTTTCTCGTTGTAAAATGACTGCATTTCCCCGGACAATTTCAAAATGTTTTTGTCCTCGGCGGGAACGATTCTCACATCGCGGATGAATTTTGGAAAGTCGGCGATGGTGGAGATGCGCATCCTCCCCCCACGCTCGTAAATCTGTTCGTGGATAAACCTCAAAACGTCACGATGGTCGTTGGCGTTCCATTTCATGCCGCCGAATGGCGACGGCTTCGCCCCGCATTTCACGAGCCATGTCATGTAATCATTTAGCGGGAACAGGTCCAGGAGAAACCCCAGCCCCTTCAATCTCATCGGCGTGTCGGCGGCAGTGGCGGACAGGGCGATGACGCGGGTGCCGAGCTTCATGTTGGCTCGCTTCGCGGCAATCAACATCTTTGAATTGATTGTGCTCATGCCTCCGCAACGATGCACTTCGTCAAAAACAATCACCGACCAACGCCCCATGAATTGAAAATAGGAGCGCGCCGACCTCCACTTCACGTCGGGCAAAAGCTCGCCGGTGAATTTATCGCGCAACCTCCCGCGTTTTTCCATTTCAAGCTCTCCTTTCTGCCAACGTGCTTTCGCGGCGTCGGCATCGGTCATGGATTCCCCTCGATTTTGGAAGATATAAGGGCCTATCGGGACAACCTCGCCGTATTCTCGCCACGCCATTTCATAATTGGTCACGGTGGCGGGAATTTGAAACGCGGCAAGGGTATCCGCCCAGGACCTCAACACGGACTTGGGGCAAATAACCAGAACGGGAAGTTTTTTGCCAGCAGCGCGGGCGGCGTCGGCTAATTGTTTCAAGACAAAACAAGTCGTGAATGTCTTGCCCGTCCCGGTGTCGCTACCGTCGAAGGCGATTCGCGTTCGGGCAAGCTCGGCTCCCATGCGTTGAACATGGGGGCCTTGGTAGTGTAGGAGCGTCGGCATAGTCAGACGTAGGTGGTAGCCCCGGCATCCACCCATGCCAAGGCGCGTTGAAGGTCTGATTTGCGGATGAATTTCACCCAATGGCCAGGGAAGCCTTCGAGTCCGTGCCGCGTGACATAGGTGCCACAGCCCCGCTTGCCGCGATAAAACTCGGCAGCTTTATCCAATGTGGGCGTGACTATCATTGAGAGAGGAATGTCGCAATCGCGCATCCAGTATCCGGGTTGTAGTTTCATGTTAGGAACGCGACAATAGCGCGTATTTGATGAGGCGGTTGGAGTGGGCGGTCATGGCCTTGGAAGCGTTGATAAGACGTTTCTCGACCTTGCGGCGGCGACGATGAGTGGCGGCGCAGGACTCGCTGGCGACAGCGGTCGTGAGGATGGTTTTAATTCCCGCCATCGCGTCAAGCAATAGCAGGTAGTCACACTTGGCGTCTGACAATTCGCGGGCGGCGGATTGCCAGTCGTCTTTTATTTGCTGGTAGGTTATTTTCTTCATTGGATTTCTTTCTTTGATGTTTTGGTTGCTGGCGGGAATTAAAACGCGGGCAGTCGAAGTCCGCGTGCGTTGGCGTTAATCCATTCACGATAGCGATTGGGGGGCATGAAAGGCTCGTTGCAATGCGCGTCGGATTTGTCGAAAGGAAGCCTTTCGTGGTGGTATCTGGCGAAAGTGCCGTCGCCGTTGGGAACGAACGTCGTGAATGAATACACGTTGCCGGAGTTGCGGTAGGTTTGTTGTGTCTGGTTCATTTGGATTTTCTTTTGTTGAATTTTTAACGGTCGTGGCTTCCCCTCAACCTTCGGCGAGGTCTGGGTCAATTTGTTCTAGGACGACGCCGCGTATCGACACGGCGGAGCGCAAGGCGGACGGGTCGCGCAAGCGGGCAGCGTGCATCATGGCGCGGATGGTTTGCGCCTTCACGCCAAGAACTTCAGCGGCGGCGGCGGCGGATGGAAACACACGTCCCACGGACAACTCGGCTTTTTGAGCGTCGTTAAGCCATTTGTATTTGACGCTGACAGCAATGGCGGTGACGCGGAGCGGCTTGGAGTTGCCGTAGCTTCCCTCGTATTGGCAAGGCTCGTTGTGGCGCGCCTCCTTGAATTTTTTGATGACGCGCTCGTGAACGGTTTGGGACGTGGTGGAATGAAGCGTATTCGTCACCTCATGCCCCTGCGTGCGCTCGCGTGATATGATTTGGTATTCTTTTGGTTTCATGGTTCTGGTGTTTGTTAGTAATGTAAGGTGACGGGGTTGATGTTTGTCAACCCCGATTGTTGGTTTTTTTTTCGGGTCAATAGCTGTCGGGAAGCATCCTTCCATACTTGTCAAACCGCCATTCCAGACTGTCAGCATCCTCTAAAAACGCCTCCTCGGTTGTGAGGTATTCATGGGCGTCTTGTCCCGTCTGCCACATGACGCGGGCGATTGAGTTGATGGCGTCGCCGATTGTCCTGCCGTTGCGTATGCGTGTCCGCACGGCGTCCAGCAAGTCCTCGTCATAGCAAACCCCTGTCAGCGGGCAGTCGGGAATGACGCCGTTAATTTTCCATGAGTCGGCTCCCCATTTGAATTTCGCGGCGTGCTCCTCCCCAAACTCGGTGGCATTCGCCATGCGCTTCAAACGGGCCTCGCGCAAACGGACGTTGGCGGTAAGCCAAGGGCGGCGCAACTTGGAAAACAAGTTGCTTTCAAGCCAAGCCCATGCGCGGCGTCCGGTGAAATCCTTGGCGCATCGGTAGTTTTCGGTGGTGTCGCGGATTGTTACCCAGCAACTTTGTGAATTTTCCTCGTAATAACCCTTCATTCCCATTGTGGAAAGGAATGCTCCGAGGGACTTGTGCAAATCAACCCAAACGCAATCAAGGTCGGGGTGCTCGCTGATGGTTTTTTGATGATGCTTAAACGCCCGTTTGTATGCGTCGGGGTGCTCGGCTTTTAATTCCTGTGCTGTGTAAGCGGTGATGGTAAGTGTTTCCATGTTTGTTTTCTTTCGTTGAGTTTTATCCCTTGCCGGTTGGTGGTCCCGGCAAGGGGTTCATCATGCGTTTTATTCCGCTTCGATGGTAGTGATGGTGTTTCGGCACCTTTCCATTTCGGCGAAAGTGAGGTAGTGGCAACCTACTTGCGCATTGCCGTCCTTATCGATTGAGCGCGTCGAAAATTCGGCAACGCCCAACTTTTCGGCGGTTGGGTCAAACAAAATTCCCGTCTCGCGCACTTTCTGGCAACGCTCAAACAATTTGAGCGCGGCGCAAAGCGGGATTGTGACGCCGTGCGAGGTTTCGATGACGTGCCGCAAGGTTCCATTTTCGCGGGCTTGCGCGCGGGCGCGTAGGTGAACGGCGACGGTGAAGGGCGGGTAAACATCCGCGCCGTCTTTCCATGCGGCGATTTTTTCAGCGTTGGCGGCGTCGAGTTCGTCTTGTATCTTTTGTATCTTGGCTTGCTTAGCCTCAAATTCGGCGTTACGGGTCGCATTGCGTGCATTTTGCTCGACAATCAGCGCGGCGCAACGGGCGGCGCAAGCGGGCTTGTGGACTTTTGCCAGCGGATTTTTCTGTTTGAAAAATTTGGCGTAAAGCGCGGCGGCGGCTTTCACTTCGCCTAACGCGGCGGCGGCACTGGCAAGGTTCGGCGTCCATTGCTTGCGTTCGGCGCGTTTGACTTGCTTTCGCAAGTATTCGGCGGCTTTCGCGTAATTGGTTTTGAGTTCGTCCGCCCAAAGGATAAACATTTCAGGCGTTGGATTGTTGTTTTCGTCCGTGGCGCAAGTGCCGCCGCGTTCGCCTTGGCGTCCGGTAACGTCGAGGTAAAGCGTTTTTCCATTGCCGTTCCAGGCGCGTGAGACATAGCCAAGATGTTTTGCCGTCGTGACGGAAAAGGTGAACGGGGAAATGACGGCAAGCCATTCGCCTTTTTTGTTTTGGAATTTATGGGCGATTTGCGTCCCATAATCGTAAAGCTCAAAACCGGAAAAGTGCATGGTTTCCTTGCTTCTTTGCTTGCTGGCCTTGGGGTCAGTGTTAGCGGCCCAAAGGTGCTCAATGTCTGTTTTACTGATGCTTTGTTTTGTGTTAGCGTGCATGATGATTTAACTTTCTGATTTGATGTATGTTTGGTTTGATGTTTGTTTGGTTTGATGTTTGGTTTCAGTTACTGCTTCCCCGCAAGCCTTTCGACGGCGGCATAAAATTTGTGAATTTCATAAGACGCGCTCGCGGCAACATCTGAATAATGCACGGCGGCAAGGGCGACTTCTCGCGGATGAATGGCGACGGGAAACAAGCCTTGCACGGCGGTAAATTCGTCTGCGGCTTTGCAAGCCTCGTCTGCGTATTCTTGCGCGTTTCGTTTGTGCTGGTCGCCGTAGCTCGTGCGACAAAGCAACTGACGAGCGTATTTGGCAACCGCTTTTTTGTCGCGGGTGTCAAGCGCGCGGCAGTATTCGCTGGCGGCGTTTTCAAGGTTATTGAGGGCGGCGGCGGCTTGGCTTATTGCGTGATTGCAAGCAAGCGCAGCGGTGTTTTCGTGTTGGTGTATCATTTTTATGAATCCCCGCAACTGTCGCGGCGGGGTTGCGGTTGATGGTTTAATAAACTGCAATTCCGTTGCTGGCGTAGGTGTCAACATCGCGCAAAGCGCGGGCGTCGCGTAGTTGTTTGCGGGCGTTGTTAACCTCAATTTGAGCGGTGGCGGGCGTTATCGCGCCATGCGGTTCGGCGTTTGCCAAGCGGTTGAGGGCGCGGCGCAAATCGTCACGGCGACTGGCGATATGGCGGGTGATGTGGTAGGGCGTGAGGATTAGCAAGGCGCATTCTCGCGGGTCTGTCTGTATGTAGACGACGCATTTGGTGAGGCGGCGGGCGCGGGGGTTGGCGGGCGCAAATCTCGCGTTGCGGGCACCCATTACGGCGGCAATGCGGGCGCGCGCTCCCGTCTCCCGGTCTGGGATTGGGTTACGGCGTCCGGTTATAGAGTTGTGCCAATAGGTTTTGCATGTGACCTCGTCTCGCTCGACGCATCCGTTATCCGTGCCACATTCCATTTCATACCAGCGGTGCAGTGTCATGCTGGCGCGACGTAGTGTGGCGATTTCGGCGGGTTCAAAACCTTCATGGGCAAGGTTGGATTCCATGCGGGCGCGTTGTTCATATTCTGGTTTTGTCATAACTTTTCTTTCTTTTTTAGTTTTAGGATTAGATTTAGGATTAGGATTAGATTTAGGATTAGGCATTGTTGCGCTTGACTAAGGCGACAATCCCGCGCCGCTTTTCTGGATACGCGACGGCGGCGGCGATGATGGCAATGATGACAGCGAGCAAATAAACGTATGTTGAGTAAGCTCCTAGTGTATCGGCTTGGCTATAGTATGCGCCATTGTCCATGTCGATGATGATAACACCAACGGCCACGAGTGCGTTGGCGAAATTGGCCGCAAAAACGCAGGCGGCGATTTTGGCGACGGTTGCGGCGTAACGGCGAATCGAAGACGCGGCGGCGGCGTTGTCTTGGTTAATCTTAGCTTTGTGTGTGTCGGTGCTGGTTGGTTGTATGGTTGTCATTTTTCAACGGTAGTTTTTGTTGGTTTTCTGCGGGCGCGATGTGCGCTGTCAGAATGTAAGACACACTAGGGCGCGGATTTGTTCAATGTTTATTTGTTGATTTTCCGAAAATAAATTTGCGTAGTTTGGCACGGTTTTTGCTACACGCTTAGAGTGTGCCAAAGTTGCGAATTTGAAAAATAAATGTGGAAAAAGTTGGGTTTATCGGTGGGTTGGCATGGTTATTGCTAATGACGCTTGTGTTTTTGTCTCGCGTTTTCGGTTTCATAGGGTTATTGGCGGGGTTGTGATAGGCGGTGGCGTGTCGCCACCGCCGTAAAGGTTGAGGCAGTTGGTTTGGCGGTTTTTTGGGTTTGGGTGGGGTGCCGCCATCCCTTCCGGCCACATCCCCGCCCCTCAATTTCCACGCAACTAATTTGCAACTGTCCAACCGTCAACAAATCCGCCGCTACCCCACCCGCGTAGCGGGGGCGGCGCGATGTAGTTATTACGTTCGTGTGTTATCTTTCCCATTTTGCTTTATTAGCTTGCCCCAAACGAAAACGACTTGCATTTGCGGGGCGGGGCGTTCCTCGCGGCTGGGTCTCCTCGCACCAGCGGCCCAACCGTCCAATCCACCATTGGCCCTCACTCGCCGCCGGTGCCGTGGGCCGGAGGCTTCCGGGGGTCTGGGGTCCTCCCCAGAATCCATCAATGGACTTGTTGCGCCGTAGGCGCGGACTTCTCGCCGAGCGGCAGCGAGGCCCTTTGGCTGCGGTGTTGCGCCGTAGGCGCGGTGATAAAACAGTCGGCCTGGCAACCATTCCAAGGAACTCGTAACCCAAACCGCGTTTTGGGGTTGGAGCCATCGGCTCGGTATAGTAGGGGATTCAGGCGGGTTTGCGAACACACACCACAGGACAAACGGAGGTAAGGCCAAAAGCCGAAAAAATTTTCCAAAAATTCCGAAAATTTTCAAAAAATTTTCCGGTTAAATGTGAACTATTTCAAAAGTGGGTTCCAGAGAGTCCATGTGTGAAATGTTCACAATCACTTCTAGTTACTTCTCATATTAAGCTACGCACCTCTAAATTGTAGTATAATATAATAGTGAAGAAAACACAAGGTCCGGCTCCCAACCCTCCGTTTTGCTTTCGCTCCCGCTGCCCCAACCCTCCTATGGAACTCTCCCGTTTTGGTAGTCCGTTTCCAAAGCGCATGAGTTCCGGCACATAAATTCGTCCCGCTATTTAATCAACATCTAACCCCACCGTGCAAATAATTTGCAAATCAACATCACAGGCTAATCTCTAAATGTTGTTTGAATGTATTTGAAAAGTGCGACCCCCGGACCCCCTCCCCCGAAAATCAGGGTAAAAAACAGGGGGTTAAATGTTGAGTCGTTGAGTAAATTTTTTCGATGTCTTGCTTGACAAAAGTTCAGTTTTAATGTCTAACTTTACAAGTTAGACATTAAAACCAAATCATGCCGTGCCAGAACTGACCGCCGAACCGACCACGGAAGCCACCGTTTCCGACATCCTGAACATTATGAACCAGGCTGGGATTTCCATTCCCAAGCCCGTTCGCAAGGATGGAAACACCATGCTTGCCGAAGCCCGCAAATTCGGCGGACTTGATGGAAAGGAAAAACCCGAAAAGCAAAACGGGAAGGAAATCGTTGCCACCCTCAAAACCAAAGCCCCAACGGTTGCCTCGTCCTCCGTTAATTGGAGCGCGGCGTTTCTTCTCTACTCACGCGGGATGCCTCTGGACGAAATCGCCAGGGAATTTCATGTGGAACTCTCGCTGCTTCGCCGCCGCTGTCGAAGCGAGGAATGGGACAATCTCGTGAAGATGACGAAGGTTGCGCCCGACCCCGCGCCCATTGTTCCAAGGGAAACCGTTGCCGTGGCGTTGAGTAACGCCGCCGAGCGTGTCGCCAAAAACCGGGAGGAAGCCGTTGGGGTGGCGTTTGACCTCCGTTCCAAGGTTCGTGAAGTCCTCGCGGCCTACAAGGATTCGTTCATGCGCCCCGAAGACATACTGACGCTGGCGAAGGCGGCAAAGCTGGTTGACGAGACGAGCATGATTGCCCTCGGTGACGAGCGGACGATGGACGCCGCTCGCGGGATTCACGCGGCGAAGGGAGGCGGCGCCGGGACGCCGACGATGAACATCTTCATGCCCGGCGTCCTGATTGACGCCCGCAACGCACGCGAGATGCGCAACGCGAAAAAAGCGATGAAGGAAATCATCGACGCCGCGCCGGAGGCTGTTTCCACCGGCGAGACATCCGCGCCGGAAGTCGGTGAGAGCAACGAGTCGCAAATGGAGGAAAGCATGGACCCGCAGAAAAATCTTCCACGGCCCTCTGTTGACATCGCAAGCGCGGCGGAGGAGATGCCGAACACGCCGGGAGTCACGACCGGCTCCCCGCATGGATTCACCATTGATTTTGCAAAACTTTCCAGTAAGGTGAAGGTTGACGATGAAAAAGAATGACGAACCGACAATCACCTGGCGCGAGCGTGCCGAGGCTGCGGAGAAAAACCGGAAGGAATGGTATCGGCCGGGGCCGTCGTTGACCGAGTTTCACAACTCCGACGCCCGCGTGCGCGTGCTGGTGGGCGGGCGCGGCAGTGGCAAGACAACCTCCGTCGCGTGCGAGGCCGTGCAGCATTGCGTGTTTATTCCGGGGGCGAAGGTGCTGTGCATACGCCAGACGCAGGTGAGCAACGAGGACACGTCGGTGGCCACGTTCAACGACGTGTATTCACGAATGGGATACGCGGTGGAGTTGGACGAGGACGTGTCGTTGTTTCGCAAATGGGATGGCGGTTTGACTGTCCGCATCCCGTCCGGCGACGCATTGCAAGCGTGGGCCGAGTTCAACAAGGTGCCGCGCACCCGGATGCAGAAAAAGGCGTGGATTGAAAACACCGGGGACAGGTTGTGCTCCTACATCATGTTCCGTGGGTTGAAGGACGAGAACAAGTCGGAGGGGCAGTTGCGCGGGTTCGAGTGCTCCATGATGATTTTCATCGAGGCGGACTTGCTGCAAGAGAACGACCTGGACCTCGGCGTGGCGTGCCTCCGTTGGAAGAACACCTACGGCGAGGACTTGTCGGCATACTACTCCCTCATTCTCGACACCAATCCCCCCGGCAAGCGTCACTGGATTGCGAAACTGGAACAGACGATTGCGAAGGAGAAGGCGAACGGGGACACGCGGCGGGCGGTGCATTACAAGTTCTGGCACATACGCACCGAGGAAAACAGGCACAACCTTCCGCCGAACTACATTGAGAATTTGGAGGCGCAGTATGCGGACAAGCCCGCGCACAGGCGCAGATACTTGGACGGTGAGTATGCCGATTTGTTCGAGGGCAAGCCGGTGTTCCATGAATACCACGAGACTGTCCATGCGTCGGTGGAGAACTTGCCGTGGCCGAAGGGCGCGTATCTTGTGCGCGGGTGGGACTTTGGTTCAACCTGGGCCGTGGTGTTCTCGGCGTATTTCCGAAAGGAGTTCACCATCCGCAATCAGAAATTCTACTTTGAATACTGGTGGGACATGCACGAACTCTACGCGGAGCAGAGCGACGTTGAGCAGCAGTGCATACTTGTGCGCGACACGACGATGAGGGAGTTCCCTTTCTGGAACGACCGCGATGTTTGCTCCGGCGTGTATGACTACTGCGACCCCGCCGGTGCGCAGAAAAAGGACACAGGCTCGTCGGTGAGCGTGCTGCGAAAGAACGGATTTTTTCCACGGTGGCAGACAAGGCTCCGCTCATTGGACACGACGTTCGCCGTCATCAATCGTATGCTCCGGCAAAAGGACCCGAACAAGCAGCCGATGTATCGGTGCGACCCTTTGAACGCCCCGCGACTCCACGCGGCAATGATGGGCGAGTATCGGTATCCGAACTACGGGGAGCCGGGATACCAGGCTGGCGAGCCGTTGAAAGGCCCCAAGTGCAACGGCGCGGACCATATCAGCGACGCGGCGAGGTATCCCAAGTTGAACATGTTGCACCTGGTGCAGCAAGTGATGGAGGAATTGAAGCCAGCGGTCGGGCCAATCGGACGCGCCGGACCGTCGCTCAACAGACCGAGAACATGGTATTGACTCTTGGAAACAAATTCGCTGACAATGTTTCCACCAGTCAAATTCCACCATGAAAAACGTCGGCATCAAAGAGGACGAATACTACGGGCACGGTCCCGTTGGCGTCAAAATCAAACCAGGCCAGCGAATCATCTTCCCGTCGATTGATTTGAAAGGCTCGCAACTCACGGCGATGGGACTCGATGATTGCGAGGTCGGCGACAAATACACCGGCACCGTCGAAGTCGTTGTCCGCTCCCTCCGTTCCAACGTCGATGACGCGAAGAACATCAACAAGGGCGCGACCGTGGAAATCACGGCGGCGAATCCGTTCAAGGAATCCGGCAGCGCGGATGACAAGAAACCGGGCAAGGACGATGCTTCCGTTGAGGCCGCGAAGAAAAAGAAGGCACCGCGTCCCAAGACATCCAACGAGAACATCGCCACCGACCTTTCACCCGCCGACACCGGCCTCGACATGGGCGACGATTAAGCCATGCCAAACGTCTCGCAGATGGTCAACACACTGGACCCCATGCTCCAAGCGAGCGTGGCGGGGCTGGTGCCGGACCCATTGCAAGCGTCGCCGGGGCAGTTCATCCAGCCGCCGCCTTCCGTTGTCCGGCCACCGGAGGACCAGTCCCAAGCCCCGTCGCCGCCTCCGTTGTCCCTCACCGGCCGTCTTGATGACGACGCCACTTTTCGCAGGAAGATACTCAACCTGTGCATCAATTATAGAAACGCGGCTCGCAACGCCGTGTCGTATTATTCCGGCGACTTTGACTCGGCGCATGACATGATAATGTGCTATTCGCTGCTGGCGAAGAAGGATTACCTGGCGTTGGAGAAGGGGCACATGAGACGGTTTATCCTCCCCCTCACCGCGACGCATATCAACTCCATGACCACGTTCATCACCACCGCCTTGTTTGGCGGGGACCAGGTGCATAACGTGGAGGCGGGCAATCCCGAAAGCGAGGCATCCGCCCGCGTGATGAACTCGTTGCTCAAGTGGAACGACGAGCAACAGCAGGGCGGCATGTTCCAACTCGGATGGTTCTGGGTGGAGAACGCCTTAACCTACAATCGTGGCATCATGTATGAGGAGTATGCCCCCATTTTCAAATCGCGGTGGACGACCGA
>Ga0123357_10011658_pt1 | contig 11290 bp, 11 predicted proteins | sample TergutEmb28metaG_FD_89873 | JGI IMG/M metagenome (GOLD analysis project Ga0123357, IMG submission 89873) | Embiratermes neotenicus P4 segment gut microbial communities from Petit-Saut dam, French Guiana - Emb289 P4 | ecosystem: Host-associated > Arthropoda: Insects > Digestive system > Gut ...
CGGGAAAAAATTCACGCATGCGCACTAAGGTTCAAGGTCGGCTCATGCAAGCGCGCTAGATTATAATCCATCAGGTGTTCGCATAAAAAAATACGGTCGGATACTTTTCTAACAAACCTCGTATGTGATTTGAATATGTCGTATAAACGGGGACGTGGTAGAACTGTTCACTTTGAAACGCGGGAAGTACTTGTGGATTGTATGCAGTGTATAATTTTTCTTGTATCAGCGTTTATAAAAGGCCTGATGATGGCGGGCGTTTAGAGCCGAAACGTGTAGCAGTGAAGAAATGTATAATACTGGTGTTGTGTGTGATATGATACGTATACTTTTAATAGTATAGTTACCTGTACGTTCACTAGTCTTGGAACATTCTTTCAGGATGTGTAGTAGCAGCAGCTTGCCCATACATACCAATCGCATTCCTTGCAGGGATCTGCACCTGGCCTGCTGTCAGTACTGTACGTTAAGTGGCGCTAACGCAGCTGTCAGCTTCCACATTTCTGCACCCGTCTTCTTATTACTGACCTCAGAAATTAAAACTAGTGACCTCCGGTTGCATAAGATCCATACCAAATGTTTTGAAAGGTCGACTAGTTTTTCAGAATCGGTCCACAAAGCATAGCGTCATTGTTGGTAAGATTTCTTTTAAGAACAAAATCGCCATCACAAAGTTTGTAGTGTTAGACGTAACGTTGTTGTTTTTAGGTGTCAAAAATTTAGAAAGTTTTTTTTTAATTACTAGATGTTTCGGCGAATAGGGAGCTGAGGAGATTATTTGGGCGAGGGACGAGGTAGCAGGGGAGTGGAGAAAACTACATAACGAGGAGCTAAATGATCTGTCCTCCTCGCCTAATATTGTTCGGGTAATAAAATCAAGAAAAAAAGATGTTAGGGGCATGTGGCGCTTATGTATGAGAGGAGAGGTGTATACAGGATTTTGGTGGGAAACCTGAGGTAAATAGACCACTTGGAAGACCCAGGCGTAGTTGGGAGGATAATATTTAGATGGATCTTCAGGAAGTGAGTTGTGGGTATAGACTGGATCGAGCTGGCTCAGGATGGGGACAGGTGGTGGGCATTTGTGAATGCGGTAATGAACCTTCGGGTTCCATAAAATATGGGGAACTTCTTGACTAGCTGAAAACCGATTATCTTCTAAAGAAGGACTCTGCTCCATGGAGTGAGATCATACAGCAAATACAGGGTGCGTCAGTGAATCGGTCGATTTTGCAGCACTGTTTTTTCTGGTTCGGCAAGAATGGGGCGGATGCCGCTATCACCATTTTGCTGCCAACTTTAAAGCGTTTTAGTTGCAATGGAGCCGTGGGAGCACAACATGCTTTTGCTGTGAAAGCGTTTTACAAAAACGATGACAGTTTTGTGACCGCTGAGCGTGAATTTCGAAGAGAGTTCGGGATTCTGTCGCAGTCGTGCTGTTTCATCAGCCCATGCCTGAAGACCTGGATTGGAAACTTCGAGGCTACTGGTTCTACACTAGAGAAGAAAAGTGGTAGTGTAAAAACAGTACGTTCACCGGAGAATATTACGGTAGTGAGAGAGGCCACTGAAAGAAGTCCACACCGTTCTGCGCGTCGCCACCGTGTCATTCGGGCGGTCTGAAGCCAGCGTTCGGCGGATTTTACACAAAGATCTTCACTTCTACCCCCTACAAAATTCAGCTTACTCATGCATTACGTGAACGTAACTATGTAAACAATTTATTATTTAGCGATGAAGCTCATTTTCATTTATCCAAGTTTGTTAACAAACAAAATTTCCGTTATTGGTCTGCCACAATCCCCGTAGAACTTCATGAGAGACCACTTCACAGTTCCAAAGTCACAGTATGGTGCGCGATATCTTCACTTGGAATTATCGGTCCTTACTTCTTTGAAGATGAGAGAGAAAGGGCTGTAACTGTGACTGGACCACGTTACGTTCACATGTTGGAGAAATTCTTAGGTCCTGTGCTTGCTTGTCATCGAGTAAATGAAGAAACGTTTTCCAACAAGATGGAGCTACGACCCACACCGCACGAGATTCCATGGCAGCTGTGAGGAATTTGTTTCCTAACCATGTTATCTCCAGATATTGGGACATCACATGGCCAGCCAGGTCACCTGATCTTTCAGCATGTGATTTCTCTCTCTCTAGGGGTATCTGAAATCTCAAGTCTTCAAAAGCTCCAGCACCCCACACAGTTCAGTAGTTGAAACATCGAATTCAGGAAGAAGTCAAACGAATTCCTGTGGAGATGCTTCAAAGAGTAATGGGTGACGTTCGCAAGAGACTTACCGACTGCCTAGAGGGCAATGGGGGTCATCTGAATGATATTTTCGGAAAGTAGGACTTTTGTTTTCAGTGTGTTAAATTAAATCTAAATTCTTATATATATATATATATATATATATATATATATACATTGTGTTCATATGTGTTGAAACTAAATAAATGAAAGCATTTACTGTTCATGACGTTTTAGAAATCGCCCGATTCACTGACACACCCTGTATAACGCCCTTGTACACCTGTTTGATTACTGCTGCACCTGCTGACTCTCTATCTGGTGGCGTTTCACAGCAGCTTTGCCCAGGAGGGTTGCGGCCTATGCTACGCTTCACATATGTTGTATCTCAGGGGCATCAATATCTATTTCAGGAATATTTAGGGGAAGGGAAGGTTGCGACTCTTAGCGCGTGTTTGCTTCGAGAATACAAATTACCAGTGAGATATACGTCACTTTATTGGTCGTCTCTGTTATAATTCGACCTGCGTTATCCCGCACTTGCAATCTCACACGTTAACATGTTACGAGACTGCAGGTAAATTCACGAGTTTCTGATGAAGAACCAGTGTCCCATGCATTCCAGAACAAAAGTTTTCGATGCTTCTCCCAAAAATCGCACCATATTCAAAGCCACAAATAATGAGTGTCATTAGTTGTTTCAAAGCGCCGAAATAGGTTGTTCCGGGCAAATAATTATTTTGGATTTTATTTTGTGTACTAAAATGCATCCTTGTCTAAATCATTCCTCACCCTTTTATTTTTTACAGCCGAACATTTGCATAAGGCTGCCATCAGCTCAGGCCTAACTTGATCTTCCTCTAAGTCCCGAACACTTTCAGAGAGGCGCCCTGCCGCCGGCTCTGGCTGATGTTCCCACACTAGCTTATGGAATTTTCCACATCTAACATTTAAAATCAAATTAACGAACAGGCGCATGCTATACAACGGCCCCAATCACACGTATCCTACACGTAACTGTAGCAGATATGTCGAAACTGTAGTTAGCTTCCCATCTCAGGGCGCCTGTTCTTGGGATCGGACCAAATGCGGGCTCTCACTGCCCATAATAATAAGGCCATTTAATTGTTTTACTGGGCAAGGACTGGTTGGAACACATGTGATTTATGTGGTGTGTCCTTTTTGTTTCAGCGTCATGAAAGAAGACAGAGTTGACAGAATGAACCATGTGGGGTGCTGTGTTGAGATGTAGGGTGTGGAACTATGACTGATGAATCAGTAATCAATCTGTTTAAACTCGAAGTGAAGAAGCTGGAATTAGGTGGCTTCAGACTGTGTGACAATTTGGATGAAGAAATAATGATTTCTAATTTGCCATTATTATTTGCCGATGGCTACCCAACTTGTTTGGAGAAAGTTACTCTGGTAAGTATTTTTTTATTATTTGTTCGTGGTGTATGCTGTTCTATGTTTCCAATATTGACAGGCGACTGTCACACTGGCACTACATCAGATACGATGGCAATAAGTTGTAGATACGATTAACTTACAATACGACCTGCCCTTGGTTTTAATGGCTCCTCGCACACTGAATACGATACGATAACGTCGGGAAGATACGATGACGATTCAGCGTGCCCTGTCGTTTGTTGCTCATTCGTAAACATATCGCCACTTGTGTATGATCTGTATGAAGTAAGGCGGACGTATTGCGGAGTTCCCAGTGCTGTGTTAGGTTATGTAAGTATGAGTGAGGGTACACATATTAAGGTCGTGAAGCTTGCTGGGGAGTGTGTGACTGGAAAGATCCTGGGTATACAAGAAAGGACAAAATTGGTTATTGTGGGAATACATGGGGGAAGGCTTAAAAGATTCGATTTATTACTGAATGTGGTGTAATTGATTTAAAAACGAAATTAATTCGTGCCCACTGCTTTGCCATCGCATCGGAACGCAATCGTGCCGCAAGTAGCGTCCTGTGTAAGAGTGGTCAGAAGTAGTGTGTGTGGGTGCAGGGAATTCGCTTCTGACTGACTTGTAACATACCATATGTAAAGTAAGGTCACTGCCTCATGTTCGGTTTTCCTCTGATGTGTACTAAATGAAAGCAGTTTACCATGGAAAAGGTGTTTCTGAATGACTGTCACTATCTAGCAGCCTTCATAGTAACCTTACTTCTACCAAAATAGACAGCATTCGAACAGTTGCTGAGTTAATTAACATTGACAAGGAAACTGTTCGACAGATTTTACATAGCAATTTCGACATGAAAAAAGTGTGTTCGAAGATGGTGCCGAGACTCCTCACTGCTGAACAAAAGGAAATTCGAATGAACATTTGTGCTGACATTCTTCAAAACATTGAAAACGACCCAAACTTTTTAGTGAACGCAATAACTTGTGGTGAATCATGGTTTTTTCAATACGACCCAGAAAGTAAGCGCCAATCCATGCACTGGAAGAGCCCCAGTTCACCAAGGCAAAAGAAAGCACTGCAGAGCAAATCCAAATTTAAAGCACTGATGATCGTTTTTTTCGACATCCGAGGGATTGTTCATTTGGATTGGGTGCTTGAAGGTTAGACCGTTAACCAGGTCTACTACAAGGAGGTTTTGACAAACCTTCGTGAACGGGTAAGGAGAAGACCTGAAATGTGGAAGAACGGCTCACGGGTTCTTCACCAAGACGACAACGCCCTGTCTGTCAAGACGTTTTTGACGAAGCACAAGATCACCGTGTTGGAACGTCCACCGTACTCACCTGACCTAGCCCCATGTGACTTTTTTTATTTCCAAAGATCAAGTCTGCTTTAAAAGGAACCAGGTTCGAGTCCGTTGATGCAGTGAAGGCAAAATCTACGGAGCTCATGAATAAGCTATCAGAAGACGACCTGCAGCATTGCTTCCAACAGTGGAAGATTCCCATGGAGCGGTGTAGGGATCGGGGAGGGGAGTACATTGAAGGTGGCAACATTTCTATTGTGTAATTTTTTTTAATAAAACATGTTCTAACATCAGTCCGGTTATTTTATAGCCACGCCGCTTATCGAGGGAGTGTGCCGATCAAAGACGCTTCCCCATTTAACATGCATAGTTGACGCTACGGGCAATAGAAGAACGTTCACTTATAATAACAGTTGTTGGCGAGGTTATGTTGGCTCTGCCAGATTTGACACTGGCTCGTTATCACGCAGCGATGCGGAATCGTTACGTAGGAAAATCCGTACTCATCAGGTTCTTCTACACACAGCAGAACGCTCTGTTACGCCGGCAAAGATACTCTCAGTTTCCCAGGACCTAATATCAACGTGTGGTAAAATGTCTGTGCCCTTCACAGTCGTCTGTGACTGAATGGCATGTTTGGTAAGAAGACGCAGTGTCCGCAATGACGTGTTCCCCGTTACATTGTTTCTCTTGAACAGGCGCTTAATTTAGGCCCACTCCAATTCAGCAGCATTCAGATACCGTGTTTAAGGCAGGAATCGAATAACTTTGACCGACGGCAGCGACTGTGGCGGCCATTCTGAATTTCTTCTCTCCTGCGTTTCTTATATCAGCTTTTATATAAAGTCCGGTGACTCAGAACTTCGTGATTAGACCTCATGCCGAGTTAAAATATTGACATGGGTGCTATTCAGAGCCATGACAAAGGTACAGTACAGGACCGTGAACACTGAACTCAACGGTTGCCTCTAACCTTCAGCATGCTGCATGGCGGATGTATATAACTCGGCTACATACCGTGTTACTTCAATACGGCATTAGCTAGGAACGGGAAAAATGTGTTGTCTTTTGACGAGTTAGTAAGCATGCCGTTAACATTCTGCGCTGAAAACTGCGGGTGTGGTTATTATGTGTTTACAGTGGAAACGCTTTTGCTGCTGTTGCGGAATATCATTATTCATTAAAATGTTTCCCAGATCTACAGACACTTATTCACACTTACCGGCAGTTACGTGTACATGGCACCGTTCCGATCTTGTCTTCAACATTTTAATTGCCCCAGTGTTCTTTAATACTTCCGCTCAAATTCGGTACACCTTGTGCTGTACTCTCTCAGCACGCCGCCTGCATATTGCTTTATGAGGTTACGCAGCCGTCCGTGGCTAGGGGAGACTTCAATTGTAGATACTGGAAGGCGTGCTGCCTGTCGTAGTGATAGCTTGACCATTTTTAAGGATTGTTGTAGGAGCAGAGTTTCGCACCACGAAAATTTTATCAAATTGTTATCCTCTCATTATTTCTTGCTGTAGTTTATATCATACTCGTATTTAGATATGTGCTATCTACCTTGGTCATGATGTAAGACCGTTTAAAATGACCTAAAATATAGTTATTAAAGTATTATTAGGTTATCCATTTTCTGTGTGCCCACTACACGATAAATGAAGAACAGTGAATAAATGTCCACCAACTCCACCATTACCCAATTTAATAACTCATCATAAAACTAAGAACGGTATACAGACATTTTTGCTTTTCTCAGTGTGCAAAGGTTCACTGGTAAGCAGTGTGTGCAACAGGAAATTTTGTTGTTGACCCTGTTTCCTCTTTTCTAACCAACATGAAGAGATTCTCGGATTTAGATCATCTGTCAAGTGCGCAGTACAAACACACGAAATCACAATCTCATGTACACTCTTACCTGCAGTTAAAATTATTTGGAAAATAACAAAGTGTTGACCTGGTCCTCGACGCTGAACACAGAAACGATGTCAGCAGGAATAATGGAGTTAACAAGAACATATGAATATTACGACGGTTTATTGATGCTGTGTGTTCTTTTGCTAATCAAGAATTTCCATTCCGGGGCCAGTATCAGTCCTCAGAATCTTTAAACAAGGGAAATGTTGCGGAATTTCTCGATGTAGTGAAAAATCAAGTACCACTTCTTGAAAATCATATGAATTCAGCTACTGTTACTTAATTTAAAATGCAAATTATTTCGTGAAATTTGATATTCTACAATTCAAGTAATTAAAGAAATTTATATTGAATACAGATATTTACTGTTTATTTTTGTTATTGAATTCTGTATGTAATTATTCTTTTCGGTATAACTAATACCAAGTTTATTGACACTGGTAAAATGAAGTTCGTCGAATACATTTTTAAAAATTCCTAACGAAAAATAAGCTACTGCTAACAGGCAGCACACCCTTATTTTGTACTCAGCGGATGCCACTGTTAGCGTTCCACATGGTTGTTCAAACAAAGAATTCGAAGAATCCAGCGAATGGAATTTTGCTTCTCGTTGCCAATGACCATTCAAATGTAAGATAATGAGGCAGTGTCAGACTTCTTAATTGGGGAACCCAATAGGTTTCGCACAACAGTTGAGAATATAGCGACTGAAGTTTCGAAGAATCACACCATTGTTTACGTGTCCTGAGAGACGTTTCATCTAACAACAGGTAATTAACAAAAAGTTAACAATCGTAGCAAAATATCCGCCAAGTGAATTGGAAAATCTTGCTTAACCATACGCGTTGCAAGATTCCCCAGATCCAAGCTGTAGATTTACAATCCTGTACCGTGGTGTAATTGGTGGGCTGCATCGATCGTTACATGACATACTGTACAGATCACAGTTCGTTTGAGAAATGTGTGCTTTAGAAGTGAACAGTGCTTTATTAGAAAAGAGTGCTCGTTAATTATATTTTGCTTCCGTCCAAGACGACCAAGACGATTCATTCTGAAAGAAGCGAAACATTACAGTGGCAGAAGAAAGTGATGACCACTATTAGTACCCATGCAACAAGCAACAGAATGAGCTGCGAACTAGGTGACTATTAAAATGTTACAAAAAGCAACATAAGGAAATACCAGAAACGACAGAAGAATGTGAGGATGAACAATTGTCCACGCATGGTGGAGGAGGAAACCCAAATTTTGTGATACTGACGTATGAATTAGTGGAAGACATGGTTTTGTATACTCCAAAGAATGTTACAGTGTTACATTATGTTTACAGCAAGTTTTCAAAATGGCCAACTTCGGCCTGGCAACTTAATCTGGCCCTTTTTAGGATGGAATGCGGAATAGTACACACTTTTGGATTGTTGAAGCGCCTTGAAGCATCGGATATGCACCTCATTACTACGTCTGTCGTGTCCACTTCGACCTCATCAACCACGCTGTTCACGTGCTTCCGCGCATGGAAATCCACAGGCGTGAGATCAGGTAACTCTGCAGGCAAATTCTACACACCTCTACGACCGCGACCAAACCATCTTATGATACTGTCGTTACAGAACCTGAGTATGTTACCTACAGAATTTGGCAGTGTCCCATCAGGCCGGTAGTACACCTGACGATTTGTGTGGAAACGAATGTCGTCTAAGAGGACTGGTAGTTCATGTTCCAAAATGCTAACGTAAATGTCACCAATCAGTCCGGGCGGGAAGATGTGAAGTCCAGCCAGCTGATTCCCAGTGACAGCACACCACAAGATTGAGCAAAACGTTTTTGGAAGCAGCCATCGGCAAGTTTCTTGTGTTGTTCATGCCATCCCAGGTCAATTGAGCCCTGTCCGTGAGGCGAGTGTAATGGATCAGGCCCTTGAGTGGTCTTAAATGCGTAAATTGCGTACGTTCTTAAAACGAATATCACAGTTAGGTTATTCTTGCATTTTGCAAATGGTGCAGTGTTTGTGTCATAAAACAGGCAATTAAGAGGCTCTAAGGGAAGGAGAAAGAAAATTTTCCTTCGACTGGTTGCAGGTAATTGTCTGTACGCAGTTGACAGTTTGCTCTTCGACGGTTGAGGTGTGTTTTTGCCTGTTGCAAAATGGAACGTGGTGAGGCTTCGTGTGCGAAATGGGTTTGCTGTTTCCGAACCAAAACGACACGGATTCGGACAGCGACGACCCTTAGTATACCGCATCTAGTATGGGGAGTGAAGACGTGGAGCCACCTTCACCGTTACCAGGGTCTCCCAGTTCACACTTTACATCCAGCCCGGATTTTTCTGCCAGCACCTCTGAAGACGAGGAAGCTGTTCAGGATGTAGCAAGCCAACAACCACCGCCCCCTTACCCCCGATGGGGTGTAGCACAACTTTACCGGAGCCCCCAAAGGGGAAAGCAGTGCATGAACACGTATTACTGTAGAATCCACTCCACTTAGAATTCTGTAGCAGTTCGTCCCGAAACTTTGATTACTTTGCTGGTTGTGGAGACAAATCGCTACTACCTGGAGTACTTGTACGTGTTTGACGACGGAACTTCTCCGCTTCCTGACGTGACTGAAGCAGAAATGCTGGCGTTTTTGGCTGTGACATTACGGCTGGAATATACAGTTCCAGGCAGACTGAAGGACTCCTGGAAGAAATTGGAGCAGGTTTGCTGCCTGTTCTACGGACGAACAATGATACGCTCAAGATATCACATACATCGGTTTCTGCATTTCACGGACAATAGCAGAAACGGAGTTGACAGGACGTACGACAGTATTGACAAACTATGGAGAACACGAGGCTTATTTGAAATTCTACAGACTGACGTTTCAAAATTTTACAACCCTTCCGAACATTTGGAAGTAGACAAAGCCACTGTGGAATTCAAGGAAAGTGTAATTTTCAAACAGTGCATCTCCCCCCCCCAAAAAAAACCATATGTTTCGGCATCAAAATGACGCGGCAATATCGCGTGTGTTCAGCGAGGGGCGTGAAGCGAAAAGTGAGATAAAAATCCATCAAGTATTATGTTGCCTTGTGCGTGGACCGAAGCTGCTTCTCGGACTACCACAGATAGAACGACTTCTTGAACATCTTTTCATCCATCCTCGGCACAACAGTTGAAACCTTCTTTCCCACAAGCCATATATTTCACATATCCATCCCGCCTAGTTCTAGAAATATTCACGATTTTCAAAAAGCATGCTCCTTATTTAAATACCCTTGCAGAGAAATTCGGTGAGTTGGGACGTACAGTTGGGCTTCACCTTAGCTTTTAAAGCGTTAAACCATGCGTTTGTAAACGTATATTGGGGGTGGATTTATATATGGTGTGCGCCGCATACATAGCACACCTGGAGAAGACGTCCCTGGTCGCTAGTATGTTACTGATGATGAGTTTTATACGCAGCTAGGCCAAGCGCCCGTTTTTTGCGCAGCTAGCCCAAGCGCCCGTTTTTCGCCCTCGGCGTTTCTTAAGATAAACGGTGTTTACGAAGTGCATTTGTTCATTTATCGGCAGTCGTGTCAATATACATTTCCGTCAAGTTATTTTTTACTGTCTTTAGACAAATAACACTCGCTGTGTAATAAACGGTCGGCAAGTAAAAGCAGTGGACAAATCGGTTTCGATTACGAACACAGTTCTATGAATCTAGAAACTGACGGACAGAAAGGAGACGTGATGCTGATAATACCCGGCAGCTATAGCTGTCATGCTGGATGCTCAACTGCACTTTATTCTTCCTCCTTCTCCTCCACTACTCCTGCTCCTACTACTCCTTAACGTGTTTCTCACAGATAACACGTGCCGTAATCAGGAAAATGAAGGGGCGGCATGATACGTTCTACCTGGCCACTTTTATCAGCCTGACTAATACCCTATCTTTGACGCACGCTGTAACCGTGGCAACCGTGCGTGTTGCTGAATTGTAGCTTTTGCCACAGTGCGTACCTCACATAGAACACAACAGAAATGGTTATCAAGGTAACAGCAACGCACCAAGTACGGAATGAAAGATGGAACCACACTCATTATACATACATACATACACACACACATACACGATGTTCTGCGAAACATGTGGCGGACTTCAGGACGTTGGCCAAATCATTCTGAATAAAAAATGCTAGGTCACTATCTCTTCTCACTGCCACGAGCATTTCAATATACGCACATGGTTGTAACCGGAAATTTCTCAACACATTTGTTTTGTCATCCTTTACAACATGGACAGAAATCTACGTGTCCGGTAGTAGTGCAGAAATGGAACCTGATGGCACACGCGCAGAAACTAGATTTGGTTTTCCAGCGAAACGGACGAGTCCATTTATATCGGCGGGGGTGTCAGTTCAGTCGGCTGCTGGCA
>Ga0123357_10011660_pt1 | contig 11289 bp, 15 predicted proteins | sample TergutEmb28metaG_FD_89873 | JGI IMG/M metagenome (GOLD analysis project Ga0123357, IMG submission 89873) | Embiratermes neotenicus P4 segment gut microbial communities from Petit-Saut dam, French Guiana - Emb289 P4 | ecosystem: Host-associated > Arthropoda: Insects > Digestive system > Gut ...
CCTCTTCACTGAAGATTGGACCCTTCCCGCCATAGCCATCGACAAGTGGACGCTGCTGATGTTCATCCTATTCCTTGCGACTCTGATCCTGATGATGATCGGTTTCAGGTTCGACGAGCGGCGGGAGGAAGAGGGCTGAGATAGAAATGCGGCTTTCACGATATCCATTTAAAGCCTGACTCGGCTGAAATGGGTATAACTTTTTGATCATCCGGCATCGATCTTTTTGATGCCGGCTTTTATTTTTTCACGCATCGGAATCGGGTCCCCCGGTATCGAGGTAAAGTTCGATACTTCCGCCGGTGTCGCGGCGCTCGACCGCGGGTTGAAGATCAACTTATACCAACAACTGTTGATGTTAGGGTTCAAATGAAACAAATATGCTTCATCTGACTGCAAATGGGTGATGGGTCATTCCCTTGACATGCTGATTTTTTGATGAGGTGCCACGCGGAGATGGTTGCCGCGTCATATGCGCCAATTCTCTGTCCTGAGACCGGAGACGCGGCCGAATTCCTTTATGTTGTTTGTCACCAACGTCCCTCCGCTCGAAAGCACCGTGGCCGCGATTATCATATCATTCGGACCTATCTGTTCTCCATTTGTCATCAATTCATGTCTTATCCTGGCGTACTCCTCCGCGGCATCTGAATCAAACGCTACGACCTCATACGTTGAAAAAAGGATTCCCAGGTCATTCGCTTTCTTGGAGTGCGGATTACCTCTTGTCCCCAGAAGAAGCTCTCCTTTGACAATGGATGGTATTTTGATATTGCTCACAGGCGTATTGCGTATCTTATCGATGAGGCTCCGGTCCCCGATATTGAACATATCGATTATCACATTCGTGTCAAGAAAATATTTCATAATGTTTTCCTCTTTATGTCGGAAGACCATGGCAGCTCCTCCGGCTCTTCCATCGGGTCATCCTTCCATGAACCCATGAGTCCGAGCAATTCCTCCGGCGGTATGTCTTCATTGGCTTTTTTCAATACCTCATTGACGTAATTCGACACAGACGTACCTCTCTCTTTTGCCCTGATCTTAATCATCTCTTGAACCTTATCATCCAGGTACAGGCTTATTTGTGACATGCTGTCGCCACCCGATAATATACTATATCTTATATTATAACATTTCCGGGACAATAATCAACACAGTCTCGTTGTTTACCATGTGAACGACTGAGTTCTGCGATAAGTATTAGTGTACCAAAGAGTTGGGCCTCTTAGCATAAGGTGGAAATAAATGCACATTTACCACGATTCGGATGTGGACTTGAATGTCCTGAAAGGAAAGAAGGTCTCCGTGCTCGGATACGGAGCACAGGGGAGGGCGCAGGCACTCTGCTTCCATGATTCGGGACTGGACGTGACGGTCGGAGCAAGGAAAGACGGAAAGTCCTGGAAAAAGGTCAAAGAGGATGGTTTGAAAGTAGCGGAGTTCGCCGATGCCGTCAAAGGCGCGGATGTCGTGATGATGCTGCTTCCGGATGAAGTGCAGCCCGATATTTACAAGACGGATGTGGAACCGAACCTTAAAAAAGGCGCGGCACTCGAATTCGCTCACGGGTTTGCGATAACATATAAACTCATCACCCCGCCGAAGGATGTCGACGTCATCATGATGGCCCCGAAGTCTCCGGGCGACATGGAGAGAGAAGTATTCCTTCAGGGCTTCGGCGTTCCGGCGCTTGTATGCATACATCAGGATGCGACCGGGAACGCAAAGAAGATCGCTCTGGCACTTGCCAAAGGCCTCGGATCAACCCGCGCGGGAGTGTTCGAGACGACTTTCGACAATGAGACCAAGACCGACCTGTTCGGCGAACAGGCTGTGCTCTGCGGCGGGCTGACGGCCCTCATCAAGGCCGGATTCAAGACGCTGGTAGATGGTGGATACCCCCCGGAGATGGCTTATTTTGAGGTTCTGCATGAAGTGAAGCTGATCGATGACCTGATAAACAGAGGCGGGTTCGAACTCATGTGGCACGTTGTCTCCAACACTGCCGAGTACGGCGGCCTCACCAGAAGGGACAAGGTCATAACACCTGAATCCCTGAAGGGAATGAAGTCCATCCTCAACGACATTGAGTCTGGCAGGTTCAAGGATGATTGGCGCGCAGAGTGGGCTGCGGGTCTCGTCAACCTCAAAAGAATGGAAGAGGAAGAGAAGAGTCTTCAACTTGAAGTTGTCGGCAGAGAGATAAGAAAACTCTTCGAGAGAAAATAAACCTCAAAGGCCGATGGCGATGAGCAAAATCCGCATCAGGACAAGGAACGACGAATATCTCGCCGAGCTTGACGGGTCGGACATCTCAAACGCCATCTGGCTCTCTTTACCTTTTACAACCGCGATCAACATGTTCGGGTGTCAAATCTATTTCGAGATGCCGGTGGACAATGCTGACCCGGAGAGCCTGACGACGAAACTCAATGTCGGAGACATCGCATATTGGCCGAAGGTCGGCGCATTCTGCATATTCTTCGGGCCGACGCCGCTGAGCGGTGATGACGGCCTTCCGGTGTCGAACTACCCTGTCGTAAAAATAGGAAAGGTCCTCGGCGACTGCTCATCCATGGAGTCCGCCGGCGACCGCCAGCTCATAACTTTGGAAAGGACGTTCTGATCAGACGAAGGTTATCCTTCTGTCGAAATCGGTAAGCCTCTCGCAGCCGTCCTTTGTTATCAGGCAGGTATCCTCTATCCTTATCCCGCCCACGCCCGGAATGTATATCCCGGGTTCAGCGGAGACTATGTTGCCTTCCCTCAGTATCTGCTCCGATCTGGGGGAGACCGATATGTCCTGATGGACCTCCATGCCTATGCCGTGGCCAAAGGAATGAATGAACTTGCCTTTGAACTCCGTTCCATCGATCACTTCCCTTGCGGCCAGGTCCGCATCCTTTGCCGGCGCCCCGTCCATATATTTCTCGATACCCGCCGTCTGAGCTTCAAGCACTGCCTCATACGCCCGTTCCAGGATCTTCGGAGGCCTTGACAGGAATACCGTTCTTGTCATATCGGAGCAATATCCGTCATATTTTGTTCCGAAATCAAACAGTGCGGTATCTCCTTTGGCTAGCTTGCAGTCGGTCGGAGAGTGGTGCGGCTTCGAACTGTTCGCACCGAATGCGGAGATGGTGTCAAACGCATTGCCGGTACCGCCGAGCTCCCTCATCCTTACGTCCATTCTGAATGCCATCTCCTTTTCGGTCATGCCTTCGGAAAGCATATCCGGTATCTCTCCCGCGACCTGCGAGGATATTTTGCATGCCTTCCTTGTAAGCTCGATCTCCTTCCCGTCCTTCACGGAGGTTGTCGAGGATATCGCCGCCGATGCGTCCGCGATCTTGATCCCTTTGACCGTTCTTTTCACATAGTCGACCATAGAATACGATGCGTTGTGGGTGTTGAACCCCACCTTGCCAGCGCCCTTCAGCGCTTCCCGCAGATAATTGTCCCTCTCTTCGCGGGTATGGTAGACATGCACCTCCCCTTTACCGGACATCGCCGTCTCCGCCTCAAGGACGCTTACGATGATATCCAGGCCGCCGTCCTTTCCCACTACGGCCATGGAGCTTTCGAACGACCCCCCGTTCACTTCTGTCAGATACCAGAATGTGGAATCCAGGAACGGGCTTCCGTCGTTGAGTATGACGACGGCATCAACCTCCTTGGCATTGGCGATCAGCCTCTCGGCGCGGGACTTTTCCATGCCGGATAATGATGGAATGCAATCAAAAAGGTTTGCTCAGACGCCGAACCATTCGTTGCGTACTATCCTCTTGAGAGCGGCTATGGCTGAAAGCGTTGCAAGGTGGGATGTCTTCGGGTTGTCGGGTTCCGGGATGTTGTAAGTGTGGCAGTTCATCACTCCGAACTTTCCTTTGATCCTAAGCTCGTGGGAGTTGCTCTTTATGTCCGGATCGACCACGACGGTCACCTTCGTCTTGTCAAAGCCAATTCCGAGAAGGCTTACGGTGGCGGCCACATTGACGTTCCTCGGGAACAGTTTCACGGCCTCTCTGGCATAACCTGAGTAGATGGTGGTCTTCTCGGTGATCTTCTCCACATCTATTCCCTTTTCCTCTATGAATTTCACACCCAAAAGACTCTTCGGGCCTTTCATTGTTATGAGTTCGACCTCTTCCATCTCATCGACCGATGCGGATCTGAGGCCGTCCACGCCGCAGAGCGCTCCCGTGGGGATGTATATCTTTGCCTCGCTGACCTTGGCTTTATCGAAGACCATGGTCCTGAAATCATCGTCGACCAGCGAACCGACCGACATTATCATTATGTCCACGCCTCTCGCCACCACTTTCGGCAGTATCTCCTTCGCCGCTTCCTGCGAGGCAGACTCGATTACCAGATCTGAATGATACAACTCATCCTCGACCGACTCTATCACTATCGCTTTGTTCAGGCCGGCCGCCACTTTTTCGGCGGTGCCTTTTCTGATATCCATAAGATAGATCCTTTTTACCTCGTTCATCTCGTCGGCAGCCTTTGCGAGTTTGGAGCCGATGGAACCGCAGCCGATGATGGTGATGCGCATAGCCGGGCAATCGAATGTTTCGTTTTAAGGTTTACGCAGTGCTTTGCCGCATTCGGCAATTGACTGCGACCTCCGTATTCCAAAAGAACAGCAACATATATCCCGCGCACCATATCGGATGCGTGAAAAAGTACGAACTGATCGACCACACGGCGGACCTCATGGTCAAAGCTTACGGAGAAACGCTGGAGGAATGCTTTGCAAACGCGGGCTACGCCCTCTTCGATCAGACCGTGGACCTTTCCGGGATCGAACCGATCCGAACATTCGAGGCGGAGGCTTTCGGAGATGGGTACGAGGACCTCCTGTACGCTTTCTTATCGGAACTGCTTTTTCTCGAAGACTGCGAGGGATTCATAATGTGCGAGCTTGACGTAAGGTTCGGCGGCGGAAAAGTGATGTGTAAAGGCAGAGGGGAAGTTCTCGACCGGAACAAGCACAGGATAAAATCCGAGATCAAAGCCGTGACCTATCATATGCTGTCCGTGGACCCCGGCGAACCGTCGGTCACGGTCATATTCGACGTATAAAGAAATATACTCTCATATCTTTCCGAGTGACATCATGCTCAGGATAGGGTGGTTCTCCACGGGAAGGGGTCCGGGTTCCAGGAACCTTTTGAAAACGGTAATGGACAAAAAGGCACGGGGCCTGCTGGATATCGATATCTCTTTCGTATTCTGCAACTGGAACAACGAAGAGGAACCGAACTCCCGGAAGGAACAGAGGCGGATGTTCTTCGATATGGTCGAAGGTTACGGGATACCTCTGATCACCCTGTCTTGGAAAGAATTCCGCCCCGATATACGGAAGACCGACGAGACCGCCTGGAGGAACGAATACGGGAATAAACTCAGAGAGCTTACTCGGGAATACGGATTCGATCTCGGTGTGCTCGCGGGATATATGCTTTGGATGGATGATGAGACCTGCAAAGCGTATGACATGATCAACCTGCATCCGGCACTTCCCGATGGTCCGAAGGGGACCTGGGAGGAGGTCATATGGTCGCTGATAAGAGCGGGGGCGGACGATCACGGCGTGATGATCCACATATGCACGGAAGAATGGGATCGGGGTGCCGCGCTCACGTACTGCGGATTCCCGATAAGGGGGCCGGGGTTCGATGAGCTCTGGAATGATATGGAATCGAAAATATCCTCATCTTCTTTGGAAGACGTGATAAAGAAAGAAGGAACGGATGAACCGCTCTTCAAAAAGATCAGGGAAGAGGGGGCCAAACGCGAACTTCCCCTGATAGTCTCAACCATCGGACTGTTCGCCGGCGGCAGGGTGAGGATCAGAGATAAAAGGCTTGTAGAGAACGGAAAAGTGCTGGAAAGACCGTATGACATGACCTCTGAGGTCAACGAATCGCTTTTAGGGTGCAACCATGGATGAATTCGATCCGGCTGCGGAACTCGGCCTCATTCACGATAAACAGCTTGTATGCAGCTGTAAAGGATTCCTTCAGATGAATAACAGTTCCAGGGATCTATGCAAGCGGTTCGTTGACAACGGCGATAAGCTGTACGATCTGACCTCAAGATACGATGACATAGTCACTTATGTCCTGAATAGGTCCGAGGGGCGTTCCGGAAGCACGATACGATTCATCGCGCCTTTCCTGAAAGCGTTCGGTATGACCGATTACGCCGCGATGGAGTACTGCGGCGGATCGCTGAAGCTCATGCCTGAGGCGAAGAGGGTAATGGGGCACCTGATGAACACTATGCCGTCCTTCATCACCACCTCGTCCTATGAACACAACGTACTGAACCTCTGCAACGAGCTTGACATACCCAGGGTGATCGTGGACTGTACGGAGATCGCTTTCGACGAACATGACATCTCCAGACAGGAGGCGAAGATCATCAGAGAGATGGCGAACACGATAACACGTCTGAGGATGCCGGGGCAGGAATATGAGCTGAACGTACCGGTGAAGCTTGAGCAGGACGAAGTGAATATGGTGATGACCTTGGATGAGATATTCAACGAAAAGCTTCGGGACATGTCCGTATCGGGCATGATGAGGCAGTTCAGGCCGGTCGGAGCCAACGAGAAGGCCTATTTCCTGATAGACCTCAGAAAAAGAACGAACATCGATTTCGACGGCACCGCTTTCATAGGCGGAGACATAACGGACATACACGCGCTGGATACGATACGCGACCGCGGGGGCCTTGCGATGTCCTTCAACGGATGCGACTTTGCCGTCAGAAAGTCTAATATCGCGGTGATATCAAGAGATTGCACCGCGGCGGCGGTGCTCGTGCAGGAATTCTATAATGAAGGGATCGAGGCCGTGTTCGATCTTGTCGAGAACTGGAACAGAGAGACGCTGAAAAAGAAGGACTTCCCCGACCCATATCTCATGTCCGCAATGCTGGCATCCAACCCTAAGAAACTGCCGGAGGTCTATATCGTGAACAAAGACAATATGGACAAGATCGCCAAGAAGAGCGACAAGTATCGTAAAGAAATGTTCAGATGATCGGAGAACGGGGATGTGCTCTGGCCGGGATTCGAACCCGGGTGTCGGCCTCGAAAGGGCCGAATGATTGGCCGCTACACTACCAGAGCTTACCGCGCTCATAATTGCTATGGTTAAAATAGTTTTTTGTCCCGCATCGGTTCCGTCCAAATAAACACAAAGTGATTTATCGCCGTAAACATATCGCACTTTGATGGTATGAGAGGCAGACTGTCAATTGAAGAACTCCGCAAAGCCATAGCACCTATAGCCGAGAGACATGGCGTAGACTCCATCATACTCTTCGGTTCGGTGGCCAGAGGCGACAGCGACGATGAGAGCGATTATGACTTCTGCGTTGACACGGGGCGCATAAAGGACTACGATGAGCTTGCTCATCTCGTGCGGGACATGGAAGTTATCACAGAAACCGAAGTTGACGTGGTCACACTCGGAGGAATAAAGCCGGACTCGGGGCTTATGCGTAGTATAAAGAGGGATGGTATTATTGTATACTCAAGAGCGGCGTGAGAGCGATTTTCATCATGTTCGACTTATTCTTGAACACTGTTACGCCATAGAGAATGCTTTGGCTGAACTCGATAATGACGAGTCGGAGTTCCTGAACCGCCAGATTTATCAGAAGGGTTGCGCCCTTGACCTAGCATATATCGGGGAGAACTCCAAAAAAATATCATTGGAAATAGTGAACGGACATCCTGGGATAGCCTGAGGCGATACAGAAACTTCGTTGCGCACGGATATGAGGGCGTGAACTTGTCTCTTTTGTGGCGTCAGTTGTCTCATAGAGTCCCGCAAATACGTGAACAGTTCGAAAGGTTGATTAAGGAACTCACTTAACGGCCGCTGTTCCGTCCTCTCACGCTCTTTTTTTGTACTATTTGCAGTGTGAGGGGTGCTCTTTTCCATCCCCGGCACCTGCCCGTCAAGGATAATATTTAAAACGGATGAATGTTACATGCCCTAAAGGAGACATCAAATGCCGGCAGAAGAACCGTTCGAGAGCACAGAAGAGGACGTAACACGCGTACGTCTGCCGAACATAAAAGAAGGAGAGATGTTCGGGATAGCCGACCAGCTGCTGGGCGCATCAAAGATCAAGGTCATGTGCGAGGACGGAGTGTCAAGGGTCGGCCGTATTCCGGGCAAGATCAAGAAAAGGATGTGGATACGCGAGGGAGATCTTCTCATTGTATCCCTCTGGGATTTCCAGCCGGACAAATGCGATGTCAGATTCAGATATACAAGGACTCAGGCCGTGAACCTCAGCAAGAAGGGAAGAGTGCCGAAAAGCCTCGACATTTTTTAAGACGGTGGTGTTCTGACTGCCCTCCTATGATGAGAAATTCTCCTATCTCGAAAAGCGCGTGGATGCGCTGAAGACGAACAAAAGGGGTGATGAGCGCCAGACGGAAGGAGAGGTCTTTGACAAAAAGACCCTGATGACCATCTATGACCTCATGAAAGGCGGTTTCATAGATACCGTCGGATATCCGATCTCCACGGGAAAGGAAGGGAATGTATTCTTCGCAAGGGATGAGGACGGAGATCCCGTTGCCCTGAAGATATTCCGGACATCCACATCCACATTCAAGAACGTGAGCAGATACATAGAAGGAGACCCCAGGTTCAAAGGCGTTGTGGGCAACAGGTGGAAACTCATATACGCCTGGACAAATAAAGAGTTCAAGAACCTGCAGAGGTACGCGGAGGCTGGGCTGCCCGTTCCCGAACCTATAACATTCGACAACAACTGCCTTCTCATGGAATACATCGGTGATGAAAGCTGTCCCGCCCCGCAGCTGAAAGATGTGAAACTGGAAGAACCCACAGATATGTACGACGAGGTCCTTTCTTTCATAATAGACGGATGGAAGGATGCCCATCTGGTACATGGAGACCTGAGCGAATATAACGTGCTGGTATGGGACGGCCAGCCGATAATGATAGACTGCGGGCAGGCCATGACCAATGACTTTTTCAATGCAAAGGACCTATTGAAAAGAGATATCGGGAACATCAACCGTTTCTTCAAGAACAGAGGGGCGGATGTGATAGAACCGGACAAGATCATGGATGAGATACTGAACGGTTCGGACGATGAGGAGGATGAAGAATGAGGGCCGTAAGGATACCGAGCGACCGTGTCGGTACGCTTATAGGAAAGAACGGAGAGACGAAGAAGATGCTGGAGAAGATGTCCGGAATAAGATTGGACATCGATACCGAAGGCGGGGTGCTTTTCAATGAAGATGCGAAAGGCGTCGATCCTCTCATGGTCCTCAAGATAATGGATGTCATAAAGGCCGTCGGAAGAGGATTCAACCCTGACAGGGCGGTGAGGCTCTTCGAAGATGACGAATATTTCGAGACGATAGATCTGAAGGAAGTGGCCGGGGACAGACCAAACCAGCTCGGAAGGGTCAGAGGGAGACTCATAGGCGCCGGCGGGAGGACCAGACAGATAATCGAGGAGCTGACCGGATGCTACATGTCCGTGTACGGGAACACCGTATCGCTGATAGGGAATTCAATAAGCCTCCCCGTCGCGAAACACGCCGTCGAGCTTATCCTTAACGGAAGCGAGCACGCGACCGTGTACCATTACCTGGAGAGCCAGCGCCCGAGGCTCAGGATTGCGGAGATGGGTTTTGACCTGTGAGCTGTTCATATGGAAGACTGGATCGAGGGGAATTTGGAAGTCGCGGAGAAGCTTGCATCCTCCGGCCTGTGCGACCGCTGTCTCGGAAGGATGTTCGGGAAACTCGGAACGGGAATGACCAACGACATACGCGGCCGGATGATAAGGCAGGCACTGGCCGACAGCGGGAAGAGCATTCCGGCCCCTGATGTGTGCGGTCTCTGCGAGAATGTGTTCGAACTCATGGACCGTTTCGCAAAGGCGGTGGCGGACAACGTCAACAGCGTCCGTTCGGACAATTTCCTGGTGGGCTCGAGAGTGGAGCCCGAGATCGCAGACAAAGAGAAAGAATTATGGGAAAGATACGGGCTTGAGAACGCAGAGGCCGTAAAGACCGAACTCAACAGAGAGATCGGAAAACTGGCCCTCCCTCTGATCAACCGCCCGGTCGAGTTCAAGAACCCGCAGGTCGTGGCCTGCATTGATACGAGATTTGCCGATGTCGTTCTCGACATCGCGCCGATATTCATCGCCGGAAGATACTACAAGTACAGCCGCGAGATACCTCAGACGATATGGCCGTGCAGGGTCTGCAAAGGCAAAGGGTGCGGCAGATGCAAAGGCACGGGCAAGATGTACCAGACATCCGTACAGGAGATAATCGGGGACATAGCGTCGGAGATGTCCGGCGGAGAGGAGCACTTCTTCCACGGCATGGGAAGGGAGGATATAGACGCCTGTATGCTCGGCGACGGCAGACCGTTCGTACTGGAGATAAGCAGACCGAGGGTCAGGGATATCGATCTGGATGATCTTGAAAGAAGAGCCAATATGTCTGACCTTGCCGGATATGCCCGCCTGCATTTCGTCTCGCGCGAGTCCGTACAGGGATATAAGACGGCCGACCCCGACAAAACATATAAGGCAAGAGTGAAAGCCGAGGGTAAAGTTAATAAAGAAAGAGTAAATGAGGTAGCCTTATCATTCAAGAATGTCCACATTGACCAGAGGACTCCACGCCGTGTGGAGCACAGGCGTGCCGACCTTGTAAGAAAAAGGGAGGTCCGATGGGTCGAGGCGGAGATGATCGGCGATGATGTGTTCGACCTTACCGTGAATGCGGAGTCCGGGACGTATATCAAAGAATTCGTCTCGGGCGATGAGGGGCGGACCGTGCCGAATTTCTCTGATGCGCTCGGAGTGAGATGTGTGGTGCAGACCCTTGACGTGATAGCGATCAACTACCAAGAACCAACGAGGGATTAAGATGCAGGCATCCAGAGGAACAAGGACAAAGACCCGCCAGCTGTTGCAGAAAAAACCGAGGGCGCGCGGACTTTCGCCCATAACAAAAGCTTTCCAGCAGTTCGAAGTTGGAGAGAAGGTCAACATCATAATAGACCCCAGTGTCCACAAGGGCATGCCCTTTTCGAGATTCCACGGGCAGACCGGCGTGATCGCCGGCCCGAGGGGGGCCGCTTATGAGGTCAACATCAAGGAAGGCGAGAAGACCAAAATGGTGGTCGCACGCCCCGAACATCTCGTAAGGAACAGGGACTGAAATTTTCAGATCGGTGATCCAAATGTCCG
>Ga0123357_10011661_pt1 | contig 11289 bp, 4 predicted proteins | sample TergutEmb28metaG_FD_89873 | JGI IMG/M metagenome (GOLD analysis project Ga0123357, IMG submission 89873) | Embiratermes neotenicus P4 segment gut microbial communities from Petit-Saut dam, French Guiana - Emb289 P4 | ecosystem: Host-associated > Arthropoda: Insects > Digestive system > Gut ...
AACTACTACTACTACTACTACTACCACCACCACCACCACCACCACCACCACCGAGTGACATAATTTCATTCTGTTAGCAGAAGAACCAGTGCAAATAGGCATGTTCAGTTTAATATGACAATGCAGCACATTCAGTGTTTGGTAGAATCCCCAGGCACTAAATATAATAAAGCTGATAAATTTATACATAAATTTAATTCAGTGTTTTTGCTTCCTCCACAAACATTGGGAGCTCCAAAGATTGCTCTGATGTTCATAAGTTAAGTTGATCTTTCCAATGTCTTCATGACCTTTTTATATCCCATTCTCAACTGAATAAATAGATCACAAGTTTAACTGTTCACTGGATGAACTCCTACCATCACCCTAATTAAAGTTTCTTCATTTGGCTTTCAGACATAAATGAGTGCCTCCTAAGAAATGGACACGGCCCCTGCCAGGATTCATGCCGCAACCTGCCCGGCAGCTACCAGTGCAGTTGTGATGGTATCCCTGGCACCCGCCTGGCAGCAGACAACCACACCTGCGAGGACATGGACGAGTGTGCCCAGGACAATGGGGGCTGCTCTCATGCTTGTCTAAACACAATGAGCAGCTTCTTCTGCCTGTGCCCCCATGGATACATGCTTGGAGATGATTACAAGACATGCCAAGGTAACATGACACCGGCAGCTGAAAGCAGATTAAACTTTGGGAATATTGGCCCTGTTCTGTTGAGAATCTTTAATAGTCCATTTTTCTGTTTGAAAGTGTAGCAACTAAAATATGAACACCACAAGTTTAACTAATTTTTTACTTGTGCATGAGTCTTGATCTCTCACCCTCTGTGAGAAATGAATGTTGATTCAGATGACTGATACATACAGCTTGCACACAGAAATGGTGAGAGTGTGAGGACTGAATTCAGCTGACTCAGAATTGAGCCAGCTGGTAGGTTCCAATGGCAAACAAACTGGTCAGGCTATCAGAGTGCCATGAGGCATCTAACATGCTAGGATTATTGCAGCAATGTTTTCTCTTCCCATTTTGGTAAGTTTTAATATTTTGCCTGCAATTGGTTGTATCCAATGTGTAGCTTGTATAGAATAGCATGTCTTTGTTTAATAGGCCAGGGAAGTAGGTAAATTTCCTGTTCAGCTAGACGTTTGAACACTGTTGTTGTGCATTTATCAGTGTGAAAATAAGAGGAAAGAAAATGTGGTTCTTGTAATGCCAAGGCCTGTGTGGTATTATTATGACTGGAGTTATTTGAGAGATTTGCATTCCAATGATGTGTACAGCCTAATGTAGAAGAGGCACAGAGAACATAAAACAAGAGAAATATAGTGGGGATTCCTTTTGTACGAATTAAGGTTGATCCAAAGACAAAGTGAGCGAGGAAGCTGGAAGTATATGGGGTATTTGCTACAATAGTGGGTTCATAGCAACTTCTGATTTGTATTGTGATGACATGACCAAAATGTTGAGTTAAATATGTGAAGATTAAATTTATGTACATACATACTGCAAGGGAATGCTAATTCACTTTGTGGTGCAGAATATGCCTTGATAATCTGACATTCTCTCAACTCATCAAGCAATTACTGCATTTTACATAAACCATCCCATGTTCACAAAATCCTGCTATTAAATCATTTCATTCCAGCCCATGCCAAAATACCCAGTTTCTCAAGGCACATTCCCTCCTTATTTTCATCTACAACCAGTTCTCCCAAGTTTTTTTTTTTCCATGCTGGTTTGCTAACAAAAATTTATTTATTTCTGATCTCCTCCTTGCACTTACATGCTCCACCAATAAATAAAATATCTTCCAGATATCCTATGAAATTTAAAGTGGGATATTATTAATTAATCTTTTGTTATTCATTTTCACATTAGTATTCATCGCTAATGTGATCTTCAGTGTGAGTTAGATATTGCAGTGTTGACACTTACTGCCTGTAGCATTAAAAAAGTCACAGTACAAAATGGGATGAAAACGAATTCTGTAATATTTACATCTGACAGGGAAAGGTACCCTGTAACATCCCATTGTATGACTGAAAACCAATTGATGAAACTTTTGTCATCAGATATTGATGAGTGTCGTTTGGAGGACATCAAATGTCCTCTGGGTTGTGTGAATACCATTGGCTCATACACCTGTGCTGAGAAAACTAGCCTACTGAACGGTCCTGATGATGATCCTGGAAACTGCAGCGTGGGTTACAAACCTGGCAAAGATGGCTACTGTGTTGGTTAGTACACTCACATTCACACACACACACACACACACACACACACACACTACATTCTTCAGCCATGGCTTGCTTGCAATGCAACATATAGTTTTCTTAGTAATTAGTTACCATCATGGATGAGACCCCTGGCCTTTTTCTATTTAGAATTAATTTTAGAACTATGTATCCAGAAACAATTGGCAGCATTCCTTGATGGGGGACCAGGTCAGTGTTAGGTCTGTGCCTGCAGTGAAACCTCCACCTAAGGTATCTATGGCAGCTAATGTCTGTGACCAGCAAACTCTATGGTGGAAAATTAACACGAAGGCTATTGACTCTGGATCACTAAAGTTAAATATTAAATAAGGAAAACTGTAAATTGGGGAACATTTAAATGGGAGCCCCAGTGTATATAGAACAACACAATGTAATATGGAAAATTTGTCTTCATCCTGGGTGGGATTTAAATCTGTGCCTTATAATGCATAGACAAGACACCTCAGTCATTTCTGCATTACTTCCAGAAGGAAAAAGCTTTTAAAATTGTTTCAGTGAAAGTGCCTGTTATTCACCCAGAACTTACTCAAAACAAACTGTAGTGAAATTGCCTATCAAATAGAATAATCTTGCATGTAAATAATGTATACCTCCACTAAACAATTTACTAAGTATCATTATTTGTTTATAAACCAATAAGATGTTGCAGTGGTGTTGTTCTTGATGTACATTTGTATGAAGCAATTCTTTGTCCTTTTTTCCTTTAGATATAGATGAATGCGTGGAAAAAGAACCGGGCTGTTCACATGAATGTGTGAATGAACCAGGTGGGTTTCAGTGTTCATGTCCTGATGGCTACGACATTGGTGATGATGAAAAAACCTGTGAAGATCTAAATGAGTGTGAAGAATTTGATGAATATTCTGATTTACTGTGTTCTCATGTGTGTGTAAATGAAATTGGCACCTTCCACTGTGAGTGTCCTTCTGGTTTCCATTTGGGAAAAGACAGAAGGACTTGTGAAGAAGTTGCCTTATGCACTGAGGAAGAGCAAGCAGAATGTTCACATGATTGCATCAATGAACAGGGCATCTTCAAGTGTACATGTCCCAGAGGATTCGTTTTAGAAGACAATCTTCAGTCATGCAGGGACATAGATGAGTGTGAAACAGACAAACCTTGTTCCCATATCTGTACTAATGAGCCTGGGAGTTTTAATTGTTCTTGTCCCAGTGGTTTCCTCCTTAAGGATGATCTCAGGACATGTGAAGATGTGAATGAGTGCCACACGAATTTGGAAAATGATAAGACAGGCATGCTCTGTTCTCATCATTGCATCAATGAGCCTGGAAGTTTCAGGTGTAAATGTCCTGCAGGTTTTATTCTCAGTGAAGACCTAAGAACGTGCAGAGATGTTAATGAGTGTACTGATCTCGAATATGAAACAGGTGAGAGATGTTCTCATGAGTGTATTAATGAACTTGGGAGTTTCCATTGTGAGTGTCCTCAAGGGTTTCTACTTGGTGCAGATTTGAGGACTTGTAAAGACATAGATGAGTGTCTCAGTGGTAAAGGTGAAAATGATACAGGGGATCATTGTTCACACACGTGTGTTAACCTACCTGGAAGTTTCAAATGTGAGTGTCCTGAAGGATTTGCTGTTGGAGATGACCACAGCACATGTGAGGACTTTGATGAATGTGCCAACAATCTGACTGCATGTTCCCACATGTGTGTAAATAAGGTTGGTAGTTTCTACTGTAAATGTCCAAAGGGCTACAACCTAGGTGATGATGACAGGACTTGTGAAGACATTGATGAGTGTGTTGATAAGCCATGTTCCCACTTATGCAACAATGAGGTAGGTAGTTTCAGATGTGATTGTCCAAATGGTTATGTACTGCAAGATGACAAGCACACATGTGAGGATGTCAATGAATGTGTTGATGGTAACGAAATTGAACGATGTTCTCAGGGTTGCATCAATGCACAGGGTAGTTTCTACTGCACATGTGATCCTGGGTATGAGCTTTCAGCAAATGGACACCTCTGTGAAGATATCAACGAATGTTTGGCCAATAATGGAGGTTGTTCACATCTATGTGCAAACACTGATGGTGGCATTGAGTGTGCGTGTCCAGAGGGACATCATCTTCTTGCAGATGATGGTAAGACATGTGTTCAGGTGGATGGCTGTGCACTTGACAATGGTGGTTGTTCACATTTCTGCAATGGTGATAGTCAGGAAATCTACTGTGACTGCCCAGATGGATATAGCTTGTCGGAGGTAGATCACAAGACATGTTACGATATAGATGAGTGTCAGTCAGAAGGTGCGACCTGCTCCCATGAATGTGTCAACACAGAAGGGAGCTACCACTGTGCATGTCCACAGGGCTATCATCTTAAAATGAATAACCCACAGATGTGTGAGGATATCAATGAGTGTTTAGTGCATAATGGAGGATGTTCACACCAGTGTGTTAACACTGAAGGTGCACGATATTGTGCCTGCAAACCAGGCTATCAACAGCAACATGATGATCCAAATAAGTGTGAAGATATAGATGAATGTGATGACAATAGCAGTCCGTGTTCTCATGAGTGTGTTAACAGTCTTGGAAGCTTCTACTGCAATTGTCCTACAGGCTTCAGAATGAAAGATGATAACATGACATGTGAGGATGTAAATGAATGTCTGGCAAATGGCCTTGGGGGTTGCTCCCATATTTGCCACAACACTCTTGGAAGCTTTATCTGTGACTGCCCTGAAGGTTATTTTCTTGCTGGAAACCAGACATGTGCAGATATTAATGAGTGCCTTCTTAATCAGTATGAAGGAGGATGCTCTGATGATTGTAAAAACACTGCTGGTAGCTTTGTATGTTCCTGTCCCCAAGGATATGTTTTAGCTAGAGACAGGAGGACCTGCACAGATGCTGATGAGTGCCACACAAACAATGGTGGTTGTTCCCACATTTGTTCCAATACTGCAGGCAGTTTCTATTGCAAATGTCCAGTAGGTCGTTACTTAGATGGAGATTTTAAAAATTGTTTAGACATAGATGAATGTCTCCATGACAATGGAGGATGTTCCCACAAATGCATCAATTTGCCTGGGGATTCAATGTGTGAATGCCCTGATGGGCTGCAGCTTGATGGTGTTACAAACACTACATGCATTATAAAAAATGAGTGCACCCAGTGTTCTCACATGTGTATCAATGGAGAATGTACTTGTCCTCTTGGATATACCATAAACCAGAGTGATGGCAGCACATGTGTTGATATTGATGAGTGTCTGGATAGTGCCTACAGTGGGTGTTCACATGAATGTCTAAACATGGCTGGCAGTTACAAATGTGTCTGTCCTATTGGTTATATTCTAGGGAAAGACAATAAAACTTGTCAGGATGTAGATGAATGCGTACTGAAAAATGGAGGATGTTCACATTATTGTATTAATATTTTCGGTAGCTATAGGTGTGGATGTCCAATTGGTTATTTGATTGATGATAAATCTGGAATGATTTGTGAAGATGCTGATGAATGTCAAGTGCGGAATGGTGGCTGCTCTCATTCCTGTACTAACACTCCAGGGAGTTTCTACTGTAGTTGTGCGATAGGCTACAGACCAATGCCTGAAGACAACCGGAAATGTATAGACCTAAATGAATGCTCAATAAGAAATGGGGAATGTTCCCATGAATGTATAAACGTACCAGGAACCTACAACTGTGGGTGCCCCCATGGATATCACCTGCTGGAAGATGGTAAGCAGTGCAAGGAGGACATAGCGTGCAATGTGGACAATGGCGGTTGCTCCCAGCTGTGTGAGAACGTGTCTGGCCAACCAAGATGTTCCTGTCTCCCTGGATACCGTCTCATGGCTGATGGTTTAACGTGTAAGGACATTAATGAGTGTGAAGAAGACGAGCAACATGCCTGCCAACATTTCTGCATTAATTTACCAGGTTCCTATGAGTGTGGTTGTAAAGATGGTTTTCGTAGGATGGGCAAGAACTGTATTGGTATGTATCCTAAATCCATTTGTACTTAATTAATTTGCTTTGAAATTTAAAAAAGCATAATTTTACCTTTTTGGGTACTTCAATATTACAGTAATATAATTTCCAAATTTTTCAAACTGTTGCTTCACTGCACCATTTTCAAGCATTCACTAAATGTGTGATATACAGTTCTTATGGCAGTGACTACAAACAGAACTGCCACCTGGGAAATACGCCATATAATCTGAGAGAAATTTACCAGTTCAGTGGAGCAGAATATTCAGAACCTGATAGTCACTGAGCTGGATATGCAATTCTATTCCGTTTAAAAACTTAAGGATTCATTACCATGTTTACAAAATCCCCTGACTGGATTTTATGGTGAGCAAGTTGAATCTAACACTGATTCTCAAATCTTATTTCTTGGGTATTCATTCTAATATTATCCTCCTATTTATGCCTATGTCACCAAAGTTGTTTCATTGCATTTACTGACTAAAATTTTACAATCATTTCTGTTACTTCTCGCTCCTATGCTGGCGTCACACCCTTCCAAACTTCCTCAATTTGATCAAACTATATTTGGTGAGCTATAAGCATTTTGGGTCTCTTTGTCAGGCACTATTTTCCAGCCCCATTTTTTTTCTATCCCTTAATTTCAAGTATCCTCATCAACATACATTCTTAAATACAACTCAATCTATATTCTAACCTCAAATTAAAATTTTAAAAGTATAATATTGGTTCAGTTAATAAAAACAGCTTGTGTCCTTCTATCTCTCTAATTAGATATTGATGAGTGCAGGACAGGGGTGTGTGATGGACAGTGTGTGAATACAGTGGGATCTTTCTACTGCCATTGTGAGCAAGGATATCATCTGCAGGGTGGTGTCTGTGTAGGTAAGATTAAAGTTCATTAGAACTAGCAGGCTAAGAAACAAGACAAAATGTGGTTAGTTTAATTGTAAATAAATCTGAATTAAGATTTTGTAAACAGCAAATACTGAACAACCGAGAAGAAGAATGAGAACTGGCAGCTTGTGGTAATGAGTGTCATGAGTTTACATTCTTAAAATAACTCAGACATAATGAATTTATACTTCGATATAATTTGTTTTACTGAACCTATCTTGAAGAACACAGGCATTAGTAATTGAAAAATATTCCTTATAGGGAGGAATCTTCCTGCTTTAGGCATAATTCCACATATTAATAAATTTATGGGAATCTGCAAGTAGATCACTGCTCTCATTCTTTACCAGCTTCACTGTAGGACAGTAACTCTTCTCAAACTCATTTGTGCCTAAGTGTCAGTCTGTAACATTCTTCTGCTTATTGATTGCTCTTCTCAAATACAAGAAACATTACACTTCTATACATGTTAATCACATTATACAAATTAGTGTATTCCAGTACTCATAGCAAAATATTTTTGTAGTTCCTTAGCCACATTACACATTCAGTTCACATACTGTCACTGAGTTTAATATTCGCAAATTAAACGGTTGAAAACAATTTAAATGTTTGATGCAGATACAGATGAATGCTCAGAGTATGGGTTATGCAATGGAAAATGTCTCAATACAGTGGGATCTTACCGTTGTCTGTGTGAGCCAGGATATCATCAGCATGAAGGCCAGTGTCTTGGTAAGTACTAAGCACAGGCAAAGATATTTTGAAGAAATTACAGCATATTACTCACCCATTCTGATTTCTTAGAATTTGTATTAAAGTTCTTATTAGTCAACAAAAGCAAAAGTAAAGCAGTCCCATTATAGGCCTGGACAGGCCCTGAGGGTTCCAGGAGGTTAAGGCTCCCAGATTTCATGATAACGGCACAGGATGTTGGTAGGTTGTCAGTCTTATGCACCGGCCGCCTTTACCCCCAGGAAATACTCCTGGTACTCATTTCTGTTAGAGGCTAAGTCAACCCCAGGGTCATAGTGCGATCGGAAAGATTTTATGTCCATGAAGAATCCACTGACACCAGCTGGGATTGAACCAACGACCTTCCGATTTGTAGCACAGCAATTAGTCAACAGAAGATTATAAAAATCATAAGTTGATTAACAGAAAACTCTTGACACAGATGTAACAATTGTATCAGTAAATAGCAACAATGACAGTATTATCTTAAAACAAACTGCTTGGAAATAATAAACTGCCTTTATATATGTTAACATTTTAGCTACTTTAAGGGACACACATAAGTTAGTAATCTAACATGAGAAATGAAATCCTAGCTAGTCTTGCTAATCATTACATTCCAGCTCTAAAAATGAAAGGATGTAACATCACATAATATTATATTATCTACTGCTATGGAACAATGTGTTTATTGCTTTATGCAACAAATGGCTGTCAAGCAACAAGATTACAGTGGACATAGTTCACTCATGCACCACAAAACACGATGTATGGCTGCCTAGCAAAGAAAGAAGAGGTGGAGATAGGCTGAAGAAAATTGGAAGAAGAAAGAATTTTAGGCACCTAAGAGGAGATAACGGAATCCTTTGCCTTAACAGACCTGCACAGGAAAACAGAGATTTTCTCTTTATATTTCTTTTTCATTTCATTTTTTCAAAGTTCACAACAATGGAACTTTAATTCTAACATGGTAAGAATTAAGGGACAAGTTTAAGAAGGAATAACTAATGTGTTAAAAATCAAAAAGTTTCATACCTAATACAGCTGATTTGCCTGATACATAATAATAGGCTAGCCCTTCCACAGTTTATCTGTAGTGCCTGTACATTATTATGGGCCACTCCCTCCACAATATAGTTCTTTGGCCTGTACATTATTACAGGCCAGTAAATCCAAAATATAGCATTAGTGCATGTGTATCACAATGGATCAGTTTATCCATAATATAACTGTACAATTTTGCCTGTATATCATTACAGGCCAGTTCATCCATAACATAAATAAGTTTATTTAAAATGCAAAGCTTTAGTGTAAAAATCTGTCAAACTCTTTACAACTTGAGACAAGGCATCGCTGTGACTGTTCAGGTTCATCTCTCTGCAGATGTCAATGAGTGTGAAAGACACAATGGTGGCTGCAGCCAGGAATGTATCAACACAGCTGGATCATACCACTGCACTTGTCATGCTGGTTACAAACTGCACGCCAGGTACAGTAGCATGTGTTGGGTATGCCCATCACACTTTTTGATGTGCTTTATCTTGAATGTGAACAAACTTACATTACATGACTAACTCCATGGAGTACAGTCATTCTCAAAAAGTTGATAAACCACTCAACTGGACAATAAATTTTCCACTTGCAGTATTCACATCTCCCTCTTAGTCTTCCAAGAAATTTAACAACCAAATTCTCTATGCAGTTGTGTTTCCGAATGAATCTACAAGTTCAGGACATCACATCTGACTTGTTAGGTACGCCATATTTTGTACCCATTCAGGGATAAAGTCTTGACATATCATGATTCACGAACAGGGACCAGACCAAGTGTGTCGACATCAATGAGTGCATGGACACGCGGAACGGTGGGTGCAACATGGACTGCATCAATACAAAGGGCAGCTACTTTTGTGCCTGTAGTGACAACTATGTGCTGGACACAGACCAGCATACCTGCATAGGTAACTGAATACTATCTTCCCTTGGTATAAACTATTGATTGTAGAGGGCAGAACACAAGAGAAGCATCTCAAAAACTTTTTGATGTAATGAATATTGTGTATTCCATCAAAATATGTCTGATAGAAATCTATGCCTTTTGACATCCTCAGACATTTTACCACAATACTAGCCGCCACAATGCTTGCCATGTGTGTTTCTTAGTCCTAAGGTTTTGAACACAAAATTAATTTCACAATATGATATGGCTCTTCACACTCTTTGCAGAGAGAGGAGCTGGCTGTGATCCTCTAGATGAAACTGAACACAGTGAAGTACGCTGCCCAGGACACCTGCCTGGAATCAAGTATCCACCAGGTGCAGAATGCCACATACGCTGTTCAAAGGGGCACAAGCTTGATGGTACTCACATTCGTATCTGTGGAAAAGATGGACGCTGGTCAGGTGAAAGCACGTGTGTTCGTAAGTACTGTAGTAACTTCCTCCTACAACTAGGTCCTGAATTCCATTCTCTTCAATCCCAGTAAATGGTATACATTTCCTTTGCAAAATATGTCTTATAGTTTCAATCTCTGTCTCAGCAGTGCCAAAATGAGGACATTCCTTAATTTTCCATATTTATATTTCATAATCACCAAACATCCAGTGTTCATGTCAGTAGGAATCACTGTAGTCATCCAACAATGACAATGATGATGACAACTGCTATGACAACAAGAACAAGAGACTTATGCTTTTCCAGCAGCATGGATGAGGTATCTATTGTTCTGGAGAGTGAGACTGCATCACTGGATATCTTGTTCCTGACATTTCAAGACAGAATAATAGCCCCATATTGAAGGTTCACGGGGTCTAAGAATTCTTATGTCGTTTGAACATGAGAACAATACAGTGTTTGGCAATGGCAGGAACCAAATGCCCAGTGATGATGTATCACATCTTAGAAGACTCAGAAATACCTCAACATGAACAAGACGAAGAACAAAAACAATCTTATGTTTATTGGACCGTGCATCATCTTGATAGCTGAGTAAAGAGAGATCAACTTGATGCCACTTGTTTTATTGTTACTTTATTCAGTGCTCAACGGCCAAATGAACAGTACTATGACCCTACTCAAACCCCTGAATAACCCAAGCTTATTATTACCTTACAAACAATACTATATCCAATCCCTTCACCAAGAGAGAAGACTCATTCCGGAGCAGAGCCCAGGAGAAACCAACCCCCTGTTCCAAACGGTCATTAACCCCCAACCCCCGCATCCTTCATGAGCAGGTCAGTAGTGCTTCAGACTGCATACGAATAGCACACCACCATAGCCACACTGCAATGGAACACCAACACACATCGAACCAGGTATGTGAAGTGCAGATACAATATTCAGGAGACATTATCACAACATGCTACACAAAACACTCAATCACCATAAGACACCATGGTAGCCAATACTTGCG
>Ga0123357_10011662_pt1 | contig 11289 bp, 12 predicted proteins | sample TergutEmb28metaG_FD_89873 | JGI IMG/M metagenome (GOLD analysis project Ga0123357, IMG submission 89873) | Embiratermes neotenicus P4 segment gut microbial communities from Petit-Saut dam, French Guiana - Emb289 P4 | ecosystem: Host-associated > Arthropoda: Insects > Digestive system > Gut ...
GGTCCAACTGATCTTTTCCATCCTTCTCCAGCACCACATCTCAAAACTTTCCAGGTGTTTCTGATCTACTGCCCGAAGCGTCCAAGTTTCAGTACCATATAAAGCTATGCTCCAAATGTAGCATTTCAAAAGCTTCTTCCTCAATTCCAAGTCGAATGTGCTTCTTGTTAAATGCAGCTTTAGCCATAGCAATTCTACATTTAATTTCACAAGTACATCTTCCATCATTTGTTAAGATATTACCCAAATATTTAAAAGATTCCACATTCTCTAGTTGTTTCATATCATTCAAAATTAATGCAACACTTTTCATGTAAATCTCAACTGACAGTTGATAAAAACTGTGACTTATCCTTTATTTTAATAAGCAGTATGTTTTTCTTTGACCAGGCCAAGTGTACGAGTGAGTACATTCTTCTGCTTACAGTAGATCTGAGAATTGCAGGTGAATTTAGTGATGGAACTAACTTAGGTACACTGTGGGATTCTCTGTCTACACGTCAGTCAATACGATGGCAAAACAAGTGTCATGTACCCTACAATAACCACAGACATGTGAGGTCCAGGCGAATGCATTTGGAGAGAGCACAAGAAAAATTTGTGGCAATTTAATGAGTAAGTGATGCAGCAAATTAATGAAAGCAGTGAAAAATGTTTAATCCATCATGACAAGCAATATTTTAAAAACATCAGGCATGGACAATAAACTTCATTAACTAAACTTGTTATGTTAAAAAGAATTTTGCAATGTTTTATCCACTTGTTTACATCAGGGCACTAACAAGTACCTATTCCTGTTGACACAAACAATATAATTCAAGCATCCACATATTTTCCAAAAAATTTGGAGGGACCTCAAAACACGAAGAAGCCAGAACGGTGACACGTAGCAAGTGCCATGCTGATTAACCACAAACACAAGGTGCCACTGCATAAAATTAGTTTCCAGGCAACCTGATGCACAAATTTCTGTGCTCCTTATAAAATGGATGGCTAACGCATGTTTTCCTGATATTGTTACTATCTTTAAAGTACACAACTTGTTTCTCAAACATCATTAGTTCTGGGTTCTTAATAATCACACATTCCACCAAAGCACCAAAAGCAAGCAAATTTCACATATTCCAACTGACTTCGTGGATGTTCAAAGTAGAACAAAGAACTAAAATTATGTGGTATTTCAAAGCAAATCATATTACACAAGCATGACACAAAGCAAAACACATAAGGAAGCAATTAGCAACTCAACAAAATGTCTTCTTCAGCTGTACTCTTTCTCACTATTATGCTCTCAAAGTTTAAAGTCACAAGTCAAGGCATCACAAAAGAAAAGCACAGGAAAATACTCTCATAAGGTTTCTTACATTGCTTCATATGTTTACATAAACATTTGCCTTCTTATGTACACCCTTCTCAATATATCTTTACATAGAAACTAGGCAACCTCATTGTTAAAGAGCTCACATTATCATCCTCTCTTCAGATATACAGGGTGAGTCTCTCGCTAGAGGCCCCAAACTATTGTCTATGTATACAGTCGAACAGCGCGGGTTTCTCGTTCGTAAATACTGGCAAACAGGTTCATTTAAAGCATGCCAGATGGCATTTCGAACGGAATTTGTTGAAAGACATGCACCATCGAAGTGTTGCATCCAGAAATTGGTTAAAAAGTTAGAGACAAGGGGAAGCCAATCTAATGCCTGCCGACTTCTTTCTTTGGGACCTATTGAAGGGCAAAGTGTACAAAAATACACCCCGCACAATTGAACAACTCAAAGATGCTATACGCCAAGAGATTCAAGCCGTCAACGTCGACACTATGGGAAAAGTATTCCAGAATTTGGAGAAACGCATTCAAGTGTGCTTGGATGTGAAAGGAGACCAGTTTCAGCATCGATTATGAGCAGGTCCTGTTTTGCTTTGTTCCTGGTATACATCCATAAATTTTCAAGTCATTATCTCAATAACATAATTTTTTATAGACGATAGTTTGGGGCCTCTAGCGAGAGACTCACCCTGTACTACTGAGCCTGTTCAACCCAGCCTATACTATTTCCCTTTAGAATCTATCTCAATATTATCATTTCATCTCTTCCTTCACCTTTCACGTAGCTTCCTCACAAAGAATTATGTAGGCAGTTATGCATAAGTCATTCCCCACTTATCATTTGTATCTGACTGAATTAAAATGTCCTTGATGTCTTACTTGAATAATGGCGGGTGAAACAACGAAGTGTCCATTGATATAAGGGACATTCAACAAGTATGGTTTCCCTAGGTCACAAAAATTAAATTAGAAGTCATTACAACACCAAATGTAGCTTGTTTATTCCACTGACGTATCATTTTTCAAAACAATCCACATGCACATACATACATTTGCCCCATTTTGGCATGTTCCACAGTAATAAGGAAGTGGAAGCAACTCTTCATGAACCGCACTGCGCGCAATAATCCGATTCCCACCGTGAGAGAATTTTTAAACTTTTACTAAGATGGGAAAAATGTATCACATGTTCTGGAATTATGGCAAGGAGGAAAGAAACCTCACTGGAATAAATTCGTGACATTTAACGTTACGACTTCTCATTTACTGTGACAAATGGCACCCTGCTTTGTTTTACAGCTAACTACTGACCACCAAGAACATAATCAGGCACAACTCTATTGTACTGTACAACAATGCATTGTTTAAAATAAAGGTACATTCTTTGGCCCATGGGGATATAATCAGGCTTTAAACAAAAACTACAGAAACAGGGCAGGGTGAATGAGGTCTACTAATTATTTTATCTTCAGGATGAGAGCTCACCTTGATCTTTATAATACAATAAAACTGTGTTTGACAGTATTCTTATTAGTCAATAGTTGGTTTACACTTTAATTTTTAAGACCTAGGTACCAAACCCATTGGACACCCTTCATACAATATCCTGTCAGCTCCTACGTGACTGAACATTTTCCTTAACATGCTCCTGCCCACAATCCATTGTATTTCATGCCTTTGCCCAATACTTATGAAAATGCTTCAGTTTATTTATTAACGTATAATGTATAAATACGAAATAAATGTACGCACAATGCATACGTACCATTCCGATAGTTGGCGTCCCTTGCAGAGGCAGGTGGTGGTACTTGGAGATATTCGCGAGGTGCTGGAGACTGGGTGAGTGCCTTTTGTACTAGACCAGTCAGGTTCGCCAACTGCCGCTCCATGTGCTCCACACGAATCCTAGAGTCAGCACACTTTGTTATGGTAACACCAACCACAAAAGCAGCATGCTGCTGAACATTCTTAAGGTGGGACCCAAACTTAGAATGCACCAGCGCAGAATACAAAATTTACTTTTACTGAACTGTGCAAGAAAGCAAAAGACTTGCTCAAGAATGTCAGTACATGCACGCACACATACGCACACAGCAACAAACAATGTGGCAATAATAATAATAATAATAATAATAATAATAATAATAATAATTATTATTATTATTATTATTATTATTTATTACAACTGGGTTGTCACCCAGTGGCAGTGGTTATTTTACATGTATACAAAACATGAAATTGGTTACTACTAAATTAAAGTTGGGAGGGCTACATGAGAAGCATGTAGTGGCAACTTGGAATTTTGGGAACCATCTCAGCATTTGCTTATAGACACAGGGAAACCAAGAAAAACCTGTGTCGAGGTGGCCAGTCGCAGGACCTTCCGAATACTGACTTCTAGCCCGCAGTCCGACATCTACACGGACAACTTCTAAAGACGGCAAGCCCCCATCACCACATTTAACATCCTTCAAACCCTGTACTTTACTATGCACAGACATAAAAGAAGGGCACCTATTAATAAAAGTGAATATCTCAAGATTAATGTGTTCTGGGATGTGATGCAGTGTCAATGGCCATTGGTTCCCGATATTTCAGAGAATCAGAGTACCTTCACCTTCAAGGTTACACGAAGCCCTCACGGTGTCTTCACCTTTAAGGTTCAAACAGTCCATGAAGGCATTATGATCCCTTAAAGTGTCAAGAACCACTAACCCAAGAGGGCAGTATCCCACCCCAGAAGACTTAAATCCCTAGAAATACTGCTGTGAGAACCTAAAAATATTGCATGTCTATTTCAAATACTTTGAGACATGCAATCATGGGGTCTGTCGTAGAACGTTCAGCCACTGCCTGCTGCTAACGTGCACAAGGATGTACACTGAACTGCCTCGGTGACAATAACGTACTGAGCGTAAAGAAGTCAACATGATGGTATCTATTTAGGACAAAGCACAATAAACCATACGGTTTGTCAAGTCATGTTGATCAACGTGACTCATAACGTGAAATAAGAATTATCTATCAAAATTATTTGTTTCACAACATTCTGATCTCCATCAATTTCAGAAATATAAAATCTGCATTTTACAGGAACTGCGTTTCCAATTTCATGTCTTCATTAAATTATGAAAGCACGTAACAACAAACGGCCATGAAACACGCTGTGTCTTATCACCGTCAGCGTACCACACTGCAATATACAACAAGAAACGCTCTCCGGACTTTATAACCAGAATGCCCCCGTCTGCTCATCGTCCTCTTTTGTGACCTGTGGTCTGGACGATTATTTTTGTTGTGATATGTTTCTATTTCTTTAGATGTAGAGAACAATGATGAATATGTCTGGAAGACGTAAATTTTTTTCTGTACAGATGCTGAAAATTGTGTTATATGGTTACAGTGGCTTCACGCTCAGCAAACCATACAATGCTCTGCGCTTTCACCCGAACACCTGCCATCATAACGGTAAAGGTAACTCTGTCTGTGCGCATGCCGTGGAGGCATGGGGGGAGCGCAGGTATAGTACCACTCATTCTTAACGTCAGCACTACAGTAAATCATCACATTTTAATTTTCAAAAAGCATATATTCATAAATTCTGAAAATATGAGAGCTAAAAGTCAAAAATCTTGATACTTAAATCCGTTCCATCAGTAGCAGAATCTGCAGAGCATGCTGTCATGTCTTCACACAAAACTACAGTTTCAGTTAGCCAACCGATCACTCTAACACAGACATTAGCAGGCAGTTTATGCATGACTTAAAGCTCTCAATAAACCACAGTATTAGTAGAAGCGGGAGGGTGTGCATACCGGGTTGCGTCGTATGGGACGACGGCGGGGGCGGGGAACTGGCTGCGGGGTTGAGGTGTCACAACAGATCGCCCCGCCGTTGGAAGCTTCACTCCATACAGACTGTACGACTCATCGATTAGCTCCGTGTCGCTACCAACATAAGCAGTATGTGAGACACACACACTCACACAATGCAGTGTTATAAGTCCAAACAAGACAAACCCACTCACACACAAACACAAAGGACTTGCACAATTTACAAATCATAGGACATCAAGGTTGCAGAAGGAGAATATGGATGATATGAAATGAGTTTAATGTGCCCCTGATTTGAAACAACCAATATGCTGTCTACATAATCTGACTAATTCAATTCATATCTCTGACAGCATCAATCGTGATAATAAACATGGGCTATAAAAATACATACCCACTGAAGTATTAATTTCGGCCCTTTCTTTTGGGTTATTTTATGATATTAACCATTTTTAATAAACCTCATTCATTTTGAGATTCTTGTCACGCAAAATTCCACTTGAACCTTATCGGACGTAAGCTGGGTCTGTACAAATCTAAATGCACAAAGCAGAAATGGGATATAAAGTCACAATTCAAGCAACAGTCCAAAATAAAGTGATTAAGCGTTTTTACTGATGTGTATCCACGCAAATGAGATGTTCAATACGCTGTGTGTGTCAAACAGTTCGATGCATTCGTTGCAATTAATGCATAAAAGAAACTGTCTAATGGAATATCAGAACGTTAGAGTGTCACATGTCCAAGACAGAGTAAATACGACTGGAAGATTTAGGAAAAGCATTTCACTGTGTCAATAGCGACATGTTATTGTTTACATTAAGGTTTTAGGGAATAACTGGGAAAACCTTTTCATTAATTAAATTTTATCTAGAAGACAGACACCAAAGAGTGAATTTAAATGAAAGATATGCAAATCATAATCCCTATTCTTACTGTGGAAAAATAAAACATCATGTATCTCAAAGACAGATAAATGGACCATTGCTTTTCTTATTTTATATTAATGACCTACCAAAAATCATGAAAGGGAGACCAAGAAATAGATGGCAAGATGAGGTGAGAGAGAATGGAAGAATAATTGGTGGAGAAGGGTGGCAGGAAAAAGTACATAACAGAGAGAAATGGAAGAAGCTCCTGAGAACAGGCAACGAATCATCACATTCTGCACATGCCAATGGAATAATGAAAATTCCTTGTAGTTACGCACTTCTAAATATTCCTGAAATCCATGCAGTGCCAACATATATTACTGTCTAGACTATCAACAGCATATACCCTGAAAGAATTATGAACTGCACCTCTGACAAAGACGATTTGTATAAAACATACCAAACTGCAAACAGGCCCAAACAGGCTGTCTCTCTTTGTGATGCCATTACAAAAATGTACAGATGTGTCCTTGAGAGCGGTATTACAAAGGTATGTTTGGTTCAACCATGATACCTGTCCCATGTCTGCATATATGTATTATGTTACGAACTGAGTGGGTATGCTCCAAGTATCAGGCTTACAAAAACAGTCTGAACAAAACGCACGATGCTGCACACCTAACTCCCTTCAGTCCTCCACAACTGACATGTCTCACGGACACATGCAGAGAATTTCTGCCACGTAAATTTGGGTCAGATATGTGATGTAGGTCTTTGGTGTTTCAATGCAGCTAAGATTCAGGACTGTATCTATCTATCAGTAAATAAGGAGTTATGGGGCAATGTTCTTCCACACTTTACTTGAGAGGGAGGAATATCTTTCAAATCTTCAGGGATGTTAGTAGCACCTTGTCACTGGGTAAACAGTTACACATGTCCAAAAGATCATTGTGCCTTCACCACCATGATGATGAAGATTTTATGGACACTTCAAAACATCATGAATTCTTTATCTAGAAGACTTAAATCTTCAAATGAAATCACCACATATTTGACTCTTATGTAACCGGCAAATAAACTCACACTAACGTCCATGCAAATCAAACTCTTGTGACCCTAGATGAGTACTACATTAAATTGTTAACTCAAGTGAATGCAATTCATAATGTGTGTGGGGAAATGACATCATGCATCATTAAGTCCATGAGCACACAACAGGAAGGTAAAGAGAATATGGTGATAACCAGTGGATTATGAGGGACACAAAATTTGGGGGCCAAAACGCACACACGCTTATTACAACCACACTCTTTATCCGATTGCAAGTATATGCAAGCACATATGAATTCTATGTGACATGTTAAAAACAGAACATGCATATATCTAAATATGTAGATTGGGAAGCAATTAAATTTCCATTGAGGACAAATGCAGGTACTGTAAATAAAACAAATGTTCTATCATACCATAATACTAATACAATAATAAGGGTAAAGGTAAAGTGATCTCGTTACAGGCCCGGTGTGGCCCAGAGGGTGGGTAGATGTATAGCTCTACTCTTCCATGACCGCGGCACTAGAAGGGGATGAGTGGTCAGCAGCACGCCCCGGCTGCACTTTACCCCCGGGGAAAGAACTGGTACCCATTTTACAGGAGGCTGGGTGGGCCACAGGGCTGGTCTGGACGGGCAGAAAATCTCGTCCCCACCGGGATTCGATCCCGGACCGTTCAGCCAGTAGTCAGTCGCTGTACCGACTGAGCTACCGGGCCCACCACTAATACAATAATATGCGTATAATACCATAATACAAATAATATTATAGATTATCAATTAATGAACAAATATGATACCATAAAACAGATGGCCTTTGAAAACGCACTCCCATCAGAACAGTAGTTTGTAACTAACCAAGCAACTCCATGCAGCACAGTCATTCCTGACAATCTTATAGTTCCTCAGCTAGTCAAGAAATTCCCCACATTTTACAGAACCACAATGTTCATTACCCCTTCCACAAGGGCCCATCACAAGTCTCCATCCTCAGGCAGATCAATCTAGCCTGTGCCCCTCCAACTAATTTCTATAAGATTCATTTTACTATTATCCTCCCATCTTTGCTTACATATTCCAAGTGGTCTCTCTCTCTCTCTCGCTCAGTTTCCCCCACCAAAATCCTGTATGTACCTCTCCTCGCCTCATACGTACTACATGCCCCATCCATCCCTTTCTCCCTGATTTGATCACTTGAACAATATTGGGTGAGGTGTACAAATGCTGAGGCTCCTCACCATGTAGTCTTCTCCATTACCACATTACCTCATCCCTCTCAGGGCCAATATCTTCCTCATTAGCACCCTATTCTCAGACACCCTCCGCCTATGTTCCTCCCTGACAGTAAGGGACCAAAAAAAAGAGAGAGAGAGAGAGAGAGAGAGAGAAGAAGAAGAAGAAGCCAATTTCAACCACATAAATTACACTTGAATCACAACATCATTATGCTCACAAACTCATAAGAACATAACAAGCTCTTATAATAAAACCAACTAGATGCACTAATTTCTCAAATTTATTTTTTGAATAAAACTCTACATGTTTCGAACAGTTCCTCTGTCCATCATTAGGAGTTTTTCACTGTACACACAGCAGTGGTATGTGTCATACAGGTTTGCTGACAGCTTGCGAGCAGGATCAGGACGGAGCATCTTGATTCTGCTCGCAACATGTATGACACATACCACTGCTGTGTGTACAGCGAAAAACTCCTAATGATGGACAGAGGAACTGTCTGAAACATGCTGAGTTTTATTCCAAAAATAAATTTGAGAAATTAGTGTATCTAGTTGGTTTTATTGTAAGAATTTATGATGATGCATGGTCACCTGAATGTCAAAAAATACATGACAAGTGTGTAGAGGCACACACAGACCCACATACATAGGTAGATGGAAGCTACAGTACTTACTGCTGCTTCCTGCAGAACATTAAGATACTGCCAACAAAGACTTACGTACCTCTCACATCAAAATAAACAAAAAATAACAGATAAATTCACATCTCAGCACTCACACGTGCAAATAAAGGTAATCTTTACAATCCTTCCTTATACGAATTTCTGTGTGTAATGTAGTCTGATGTCACCCTTGGAATACGCTCACATCCGGCAACAAACAATTCCATGTGTACGTCACAATATAAAACCATTACAGCAGGACATTATTCAAGCGGAAACAATGCCTAGTGACAGTAACAGCATCATATCAACTATTTTCTGTCGCAACATGCAGTGCTCTCACCTTGCCTCCTCGTCGATGACGGGCGTTATCGAACCAGATCGTGATGCGTACTGGCCGTAGTAGGGGTCCTCGTAACCCGGTCCAGGAGGATAAGCAGCGGCTGGATAGGCCCGAGGACCCCCTCTCTCGGGGGAAGACATGTACCCACTTTCCGAATGCAGACGATCTGTAAAGCAAAAAAGCGGAATCCAGCACTTTGCTACTCTACACAGTGACAACTTGTGGTTATGAATCAGTATAGGTATCAGTGACACGCACAACTCCTGCTGCTGTTTTGTTGATAATCAGTGTAAAATCCCTGATGCCATGTACATATATAGGCATTCATTTCATTAGTATTCAGCCTTGAACGCCAAGCTTGGCAGGAACCAGAGCCCAGTCATGTGACCGGTATGGCTCTGGCACACTGCATCCCGGGCAAGTTCTTGGGGGTAGTTTGCCAATGCTTTCCCCCGCCTTTAGACGTTCCCACTTTAGCCGCCAGGTGCCTCCGTCCGCAACGACACGAGAGGTCCTAGCAGCGAAAGGTGGAACTGTGGGCGAGAAAGATGTCTGGTAGTAATTTTTCCTCAATTCCGACTTCCACGTAAATTTAGGGATCTTTTACATGCCGCAAATCTACGACATGGGACCGACGGCTTTACTTGCCCTCCGAAGGAAGGCGTGCTGAGAAGTTTTTCACATATATATGCTTATTAAAATTTATCTAAAGATACAACATGCAGTCAGCCAACCCACACCAGTAACAGTAGCACATTCTGTTGAAACGCAAAGTTAATTTGGTGTCATTCATGAATAAACTGCAGCCTGAAAGGATAAATATCCATATTCTGACTGAATGACAGGATATAATAGCTTTTTGTAATCTTCGGAGTTTTAGACAGACTGCAGATCCAGACATAAGTTGGCAGACCTGTCCATTCAGTGGATACACAACCTCAGCACATCCTGTTGGACAGATAATGACCATGCTGACTCACAGCACCAATCCATTGCAGCCAAAGAAAGCTCCAAACAACATATGCAAATAGTACAAGGGTCTAGTTTATTAGGCTGTTCATGTCAACATCCACCGTTGAATCAAATTACACTTTCTGAACACAATACATAGCCATATTTATTATTATACTAGTAACAATCCCTTTAACCAGAAAAGAAAGACATCAAATTCTTATGACAAAACCAACTAGGTGCACTAATTTCTCAAATTTATTTTTGGAATAAAACTCTACGTGTTTCGGACAGTTCCTCCCTCCATCATCGGGAGTTTTTCAAGTTCCGTCCTGATCCTGCTCGCAAGTTGTCAGCAAGCCTGTATGGCATATACCATTGCTGTGTGTACAGTGAAAAACTCCTGATGGACAGAGGAACCGTCCGAAACATGCTGAGTTTTATTCCAAAAATACATTTGAGAAATCAGTGAATCTATTTGGTTTTATTATAACAATTTATCACGATACACGGTCACATGAATGTCAGAAAGGACACGAAACTCTTCCCTATCAATGTCAGACAACAAATGTTGGTCACACAGAAGACTCGCAGGTTCATATCACCACTAATTAATATTTCAGAGAAGCTTAATTAATCAAATGACACTCTGAAGAGGAATTCGGTAATATCTGACTCAAGCAGTTCAATAATTAGAGATGTGCAATATACTTGTACTGATGCCTTATACTAACAAGCCTACCCTTAATGTTGCAGTGACGTCACCCAGAAACCAAGCACCATTATTATCCTAGAAACTAGCATGTAACTGACTAACAAAGCAAGGTTATTGTATCAAGGTGGTAAACAAAATGCTCTCATGATATACTATTTTTATATCTAAACATACATTACTTACTTACTTACTTACTTACTTACTTACTTACTCCATGGTGCAGAGTCCTTCTTGAGAAGCTAACTGGTTTGCAGCTAGTCAAGAAATTCCCCGCATTTCACGCAACCCGAAGGTTCA
>Ga0123357_10011663_pt1 | contig 11289 bp, 6 predicted proteins | sample TergutEmb28metaG_FD_89873 | JGI IMG/M metagenome (GOLD analysis project Ga0123357, IMG submission 89873) | Embiratermes neotenicus P4 segment gut microbial communities from Petit-Saut dam, French Guiana - Emb289 P4 | ecosystem: Host-associated > Arthropoda: Insects > Digestive system > Gut ...
GAAAGGGTGGCGCAGTCCACCCCCCTCCCCCCACCGAATTATGAATAACTTTTTTGTCTCTTTTTGTCAAAGTGGGAACTTGTTTTCAGTAACACCCCCAAAATAAAAGGAGACAGGGGGGGGGGGGGGGGGGGGGGGGAGGGAACTGTACCAGCATTTGCCTGCAATATCATAATCTACAACATGTGCATTGAACACTAAACATACTTACTGTGAAGCCAACAATTTGTACCCTTCCACAAGTCATGCTCCACTATAAATTTTACATTACAGTACTGTCATTAAGTAGCTGTGGACATATGATGGCTACCATAACCAGTAACTATGGTATTTCTGTGCCCTAGAACTATTTGGGTTTCTTATGCTTCTAGAATATCGTATCTAGTGATATGTGCATTGGTGAAGTCTACTTTCTTGCAAGGAAAAATACTTCAAATACTAAGACAACCAAAAACACATAAGTGTATTGAACAAAACGTGACATCCCACATCCATAGTAACATAGGTATGACTTAATGCAATGGTTACAGCACTCTTTGTGTTCATGAACCTCACTGTTCAGGATTTCCACCCTTTGCAATCACCCATTTTAATACCACTGTCTTGACCTGTGAGTGGTTCTGATACATCAGGATGGGACCACGTGGCTGGCGAGTCAGTTTCGCCCCATCTCCCTCTACTGCACAGCACTCTCAGCCCAGTCAAGATCTACATTTCATTAATGGAGACTGACTGCTTTCATACTTTATGGTACGAGACTCTCCCTCAGTCACTTACTTAATTTTATGTTTCCAAAAATGTTTGTATTTCAATAAAACAAGCTTTCATGACTGTGTGCCTTTTGAGGCTACTTCACATTTCTATTACTGGTATTTCATAAGTTCTTAGAACCCTACATTGACAATAGATTCCAATGTCCCACTTAAAAATGAAAAATAAGATGCCGCTGTAAATGCAACACACCTTTTAACCAGAGTTTCCATCAAATGTCATTTTTTTCTATCTTAAACCTGTGTTATGTTATGGTGGACACTGTCCAAAGATCAGTATCTATCCAATACAATGCATTTTCTGCCACTGCAGCCTTAAAGAACCACTTAAAATGGGAAAAAATAGTAAAATTCAAAACAATTACTAGATTGATATACAAAAGATATTGTACCTACGCAGTTTGACAGTCATGACTGACAAACTAAACTCAATGTTTTGCATTGTTCATGTACAATTTCACTGTTTATTAAAATCCAACTATATATAACTAGTGTATAAAACTATACAAAATACAGAATAATAAGTGTATTTAGTCATATTTTAATAAACTAAATGCAAGTATGAATAGTTATGTTTTGAGAATGCACACACATGCATCATATGTCTATCTTGTGCACAATGGTGCTGGGTCATACTCACCGTCCCTCTCATGGCCTGATGTAGCAGTCTGTGTCTGCTTGCTGTATGACACCATTTCACGTGGAGGAATATTGGTGCTCTGTACACTCACCACGCTGAGCTGACAGCCCCGTCGCTTACTGTAACCACATGACCATAGGTCCTCATTTTGTCTGTGTGAAGACCATGAAAACACAGCTAATCTGCTACTATCGTTACTAGTTATGATGAGTTCTCACATGAAAGAAGAAGACTAACAAGAATGCTGTGTACATGTGACACTTGTTTTTCAATGGTCTAACAAAAATGCGCAATTCATACAATAATTTGTTACTGTATTCATAACAGTATTATTCGCCTCTCATTAAAAATTACTTACCTTACAGCAGGAGGTGTAGTATGTAACTGCAAACTGGATTCAGGAGTAGCATTTGCACTATGTTCTGGTGTCAGACTTGACAAACTGGAAAGACTTGAAAGGACATCTGAAACAGGCGCCACACCGAGAGAGCTCAACATTTGGTCCAGTTCCTTTCGTTGATCTTTGTCCGTGCTGACAGCTCTGGTTGCTACTTCTTCCGCCTGAAATATACATACCTTCCCTTTGTATACCGTATCCTTACATTTCTCCTTGCAGATTTAAAGCAAAAGTCCAACTGCACTTACATCTTTTTGCGCCTTTTCAATTCGACGCCTCTCCTTCTCTTCGCGAAGGGCCTGCAATTTTGCCTTCTTCCTTTCAAGTTCAGCCTTGCGATCCGCCATATTTTTATACGTAACTGTTTTAAGATACAAGACTTTAGGTCCACCTGTGATACAGAGCACTTTGTCATTAAACAGCATACACTACTTAAAAACTACAATATCTCTGTAAATGAAATGGCAATAAATCCAAAGCAGCAATGCCGGCATTCGTTAATGCAAATGGCACCCCAACACCCCTAAGAATTTTGACTACTTCATTATTTCAAAAGCAATGATTCATTTGTCTTAAGAGTATGCTGACCTTAGTCACACTTCTTACTACTCCAGAAGCATACAGTTCTCAGGCACCCATGTGAATGAAAGACTCCTCCAAAAGCATAGCAAATGTTCCACGCCTCCAACACAATGCGCAACTACCGATTAATCACTCGTACGTGAACGGATCACAATCAGAAATTTGCGAACGTACATCTCGGATCCGTGTCTCAGCTCTACTGACCCGTTTGACGTTTCCGTCACTCGCGAAGTGGTACGGAACAGGTGTATGTATGCAAGGGAAGCGGTAGGTTCTAATCCGTGGTGGTACGGGAGGTTACGTTCACGATTGTGAATAAGTAAAAGTGGTATACCTCGTCTCAAATGAGCTTACATGACGTACAATAAAAGTCTATTGTCGTCCGTGACTATAATTCCACACTGAATTAGGGCGATGTCGTTATCAATTAAAAGTATGCTTGAATTTGTGACTGGATGGACTGAATGACCATATATCAACATGAATAGTCAGTGGCGTACTTGTATATGTATTTAATCCGTTGTATATGGTGGTTCTCCAGTGGTAAGTGCTATGCAACAGAGCAGTGTGTACCGTGGTGCGTTACGTGATTGAAACCGGAGGTTGTGATGGAACGGGCATCGTGGGTGCAAGATGGCGTTTACGTTGTTGAGGTTTGTAATAAATGGTTATTTCGTGTCCCAATTATTGTGGGGGTAGATGTTCCACAGAGTTTTCATTGATAAGCTAACTGTAAGAGTACTGAAAATGTGTGACATTTACGTTGGACATGTCCAGTATGTAAACCATTTTACGAATTGGGAGATTTGAGGTTATGGTAGCGGTGGTGTGAGGGAGGAGCTTGCTTTTACCATCTTGAGGGTAATCATACCACCGTGTAGGGAAATTGCATAATGTAAATTCAAGTCTTGGCGATATGGGGCCATGTGGATTGGTATATGGGTACCAGCGTTTCGAAAGAGCTTGCCTATCTTGCTGGGCAACGAACTGTGTACAGTGTCATTTTAGGACACTGGAGTCTTTCTTCGTTATACGAATTCCCAGATTTGTTCTCATCTCTAGGCTTTCTTTCGTTCCACGTAATATGTAGTATTTGTCATCAACCTGGTGATGTTATCAGTGACCGTGGGATTTTAGATTTCCACAGCGGTGATATGACTCTTGTCTTCTGGGATGTAATTCTGTTTAGTCTGGTATCTCATTGCTAATAATTTGGAGAAACTGGCTTCAACCATCTTCCACCTCGATATAGACAGCAGATTCCTCTGAAAAGTTCTTGAACGCTACAAGACTGTACAGCGTCACATACCACAAAACTGTAATCTTTATTAGTGGTATTTCGTTAGCCACCAGTCATGGGAATGCAGATTAAGTGGGATGAACTGTACCATTCATATGGCTCAGGGATGGACTGAACGTCCAAACATGACACCATCTTCACCCTGTTGACACTGCCTTGTAAACATGAAGTATTATATTTTAAGAAGGTATTTTACAGAATAGTTATCTGAAGAACAATGTGGGCATTATCAGATCATTCTACATTTGAGGTACTATTAATATTATAAGATGTTTGTCATTGCCTCTTATGACAGGCTGTAAATTTATTCTATCATACATATATTCAGAGGACATTTTGCTAATATTTAGTTAAGTACTATGGCTAATGGTTTGACTAAATACTAAATGTAATATTGTATTTGTTTCTGTTGCATCCTCATTTGTTGTTCAAAACACCAACAGAGTTACAATCCTCATCTTGTAGTTTTATAATGTGTGATAAAACATTTGCTTTACAGGTTTGGAGTTAAAGCTGGTATTGTTGGTGGTGTGGTTTACTGTACCATAGAGGAAGGTGTATGGAGGGACAGTAAACAAACAACAGAACTCTATTCAAAGATCTATAAAAATGTAGCACCATACATAAAGGAAGTGCCTGTCGAGGTAGTGTTTCCCTGAAAATAAAGTATTTGTTGTTGTAGCATGTAGTTTATTCATATTCATGACACAAATTCCACTGCTAGATGTTAAGAGTACAGTTGTGCTAAGAATGCCAGTGCACTTGTCTGTCAGAAGTACATATGACCCTGTTTCAATATAACCACCTTGAGGTGAGCCAAAAAGAAACCTTGTAAATCAAGCATCATGAAAGTCTTGAGTCAATGACTAATGCAGTTCTAAATAAAAGTCAGTATTTTGATAGGCTCTTCCTCCCAGTTCAGTTATTCCATATGCCTCCCCTGTGATCGACAGTTGGGCTAGCTTTGCTCTGGCCCCATGCTGGACACGTAACTACACTTGTACTATACTGAAGATTAGAAGCACAATAGATTGCCCCCCACCCCAATTACCCTTGAGTTCTTATGGCTTATCTACCAGTCACATGCAATTTGGGCTGATAACTTAGGCCATTAGGACCTGCAGGTTAATACAAATAGAATAGAAAAAGTGAATGCTGTTGTCACCATCCATGGGACTTCATTCTTTGGCCCCAGTATAGTACTTGAACCACATGACTGGACCTGGAAAGGAAAGGGAATTGATCAAAACAACCCCACTTCTGAGGGGTAACCTCTTAGTCTCTTGGGCAAAGAAACAGAGTAAGTAACCACTAAATATAAAACATATTGTGCAGTAAGTGTATTTCTGAAATTAGTGTGTAAATTAAATTCATTGCCAGTATAATTTTTCATGCTGTTCTTTCTTTACTCTAGGGTTAGTTACCAGCATTTCACTTAGGCCTGGGTTCAATGACAGGTCAGTTCCTGTGAGACTTGTGGCAGATGAAATGGCACTGGGACTGGGTTTACTCATAACCCTTGTTTTCCCCTGTCAGTGTCTTCCAATGCTACATACCCATTCATTCGTCTATTGCAGACACTAAATAATCTTAGCACCTGACAATGTCATTAAGTAATGCACTTAAAAGCACTGAACATTTGGGTTACAAGGTTCATAGTACAAAGAATGACCATGTGTTTTGAATCTATGTTGGTTTTGCAGGTACCAGAACTGCCAAAGGTAGATGAACTTTGCTTCACTGCAAAGAATTACTGGAACAAAGGTGTAATTGCATCATTTATATTCTTGAGTAACCTTCCTAATAAGACGACTGAATGGAGCAGACAGGGATATGAATATGTTGTAAGGCAGATGGAGCTGAGTCAAGAGAAAACCCCCAGTACAGCAAAGGGGCAGGGCACTTTAAAGCAGTGAAATTAACTGTCTAACAGTAGTAATGAATGTGCATACTGCTGTCACATGAGGTTACTAAGAATAAACTTGTATATGTAGCTGTGATGTAATGTGTGCTGTCAGGATGCTGATACACTGAAGGCTCAAGGCTGACTGGTTAATAAATTACAAGAAGTCAAGAGACAGGATGTGGACATGAATGACAAGTTAAAGGTAAAGAACAAATGGTGCATCAGTTATTATTGTATAAACAAACCACTGGCTATCAAACATGCTTCACAATTTAAACTCTAGCATACCGTTACGTCTGATTATAATAATCATATTCACTTCCATCAAGAACCAGCACATATACATGAACTTATACATGTTTCAGCATATTATAAATGCCATCATCAGATATTCTTAGATGAAATAAAACAGGAAGATATTTTCAGGTATGTCTGAATTATGCTTTTAATATCAGAGAGGATGGACCCATGTGTGTAAAATGTACATAGTATGTAAGATTAGTAACCACAGGTATCAGGAAATTGTAAAATAAATTATTCAGATTTACAATCTCATAAGTTCACATGCAGTCTTCTTTTACTTTTGGTTCCCTGTTTTCTCATGTTCTAGCTGAACCAAAAAACTGGTCACAAAAATATTATAGATTAAATTCTAGCAAATATTGCCGTTAAGTTCTGACGTGACAGAAGCGGATAAATTATTATTACTATGCCGACTTCATGCTATATTGAAACTACTGTATTTACCGGAATGTAAACTTCTTTTCATAAATAATCTTCAAGAAAACAGTGGGGGGTGGGGGTGGCACAAAGGTAAATGTGTTCTGTGAAGGTACATTCCATGAAATTGAAGATTATGAAGGGATAATCATCTTACATTCAGGTAAGTACAGTACTTGTCATTTTGTCCAAAAACCCACAAATAAAAATGTAGAGTGAATAACTGTTTTTAACTGCCACATCTAAGCTGAAGTATAATAACTGAACGTTCATCACTGTATATATATGTTAACTATGACAAAGAGAAAATTTGGGGTAATAATTCCAAGAGTTTAGTCTTGGTGGTAAAACGGGGTAAAACCAAGAACTTGAGATCCACATGTAGATAAGAACATAATCCAGACAGTGTCTGCCAGGTAGGAAGAAGTAATTCAGTATCTGTCAGCCCCTGTACCTAAAATATCCCCAGATATATAACCTGACATGTTTTAGATCTTACATGCCATCTACCAGTAAGGTTACATGATTACATCCTCCCTGCCATATGCAACACAACAATAGGGTGTGGAAAATGTCATATGACCAGAACATGTTAACAATGAAGTATCCATGCCTGGTTGAAATATGAAACAGCAGCCCCAGACACATCCAGGACTGACATAATAAAATTTGTTACAGTCTGGAGGCAAAGGACTTGATGTGGTCTGTATACACTGGTGGGCTTTCTTGCCCACGTAATTCAACCTTCATGTTCTATAAAGACAGGGTCTTTCTTGCAAGATTTGAGGTTCTCATATTGATGTTGCCAAACATTCAAGTCTTGTGAAATGTGATTTGTCAATGGGTGAGCAATTCTGTGTTTTGAAGGCACCAGGATCCTTCAAAATTACGGAAACCATTTGCCCATTGACACAGAATTAAATCCCAGAGAACTTGAATCTTCCAAGTCTTCTCTGTGACATTTAGGGTACTCAGGGTGGTGTCCAGAGGTTACACTCTTCTGTGAAATGACACCATGTATTTTATAGTGTGACTGCAGCATGCAGGAATAACCAACCCATTACAAGGTGGAAGAGTATGTCATATGCCAAAAGTTACAAGGAATGGAGGTGGTTTGCTCTCAGCCCCAGGCCTGGTCCTCCATTATATCGGTAACCAATTTCCCTGAACAGCCTGATCATCTGACCTGAAGATAGCAGCATCAGGTTCCTCCAACACATCAGTACCTAGGTGCCAACTTACATGCTGTCACATCACAGCTGACTTGCACAATGCAAATCAGATGATCACAGAGACCCTGCATCATGGTTAGTTATTGTGTATGGGAAGTGTAATGAGATTCTTAACACACCTTCCTACATTTTCCAAATTACACACATTAAATTACATCTTGCACTTATATCAATTAGGTGGTGTATTTTATTTTGAGGGTGATACAGTGCAATGATAATACAGACAGTTTTCACATATGCACTGTTCCATTCAACAGCATTACTACTAAACTGATATTTGTAAAAATTAAGTAAATTAAGTTTTTAAGTGCAACATTTGCATCCTGATTCAAAAACTATAGGAACAATCATCACTTCAACCAAACTTGTCAAAAAACACAAACCACTGACTTAAAAAAAAAATAAAACTTCTTGGGACAACACAGTTTCACTGAGTGTTACAAACATTACAAGTCACTTTCCTCCAAGTTCAGCTTCTCTACTTAAACACTAACAAAGTTTAGAGCGGAGATATTTTTGTATCGCACACTCTCTGTATGGATCGTCAAAACGTTTAAAATGGATTGCGTAATGCGATTTTCAAGCATTTCATGACAGAATGCTATCAAATACAAAAATTCTTCTGAAAATCATCTCCATAACATCACAAAATTCCTTCACTTTCCATTCCAAACAGCTTTTTGTTTCATATTATGTTCACAATCTCCATTATTGTGAAAATTATATGAGAACAGCGAGATGAATTTATATAAAAGATCTCTGCAGTACAGTGCACATCTACAATAAATACACACACAATACCAGACTTTTATGTTTATTGGACCATGCATCATCTTGATAGTTGAATAAAGTGAGACCAACTTGATGTCACTTGCTTTATTATTTCATTATTTAATGCTCAACATGTTTCGGATGTTAATACATCCATCCTCAGGAGCTTGCAACTTATTTGTTGAGTTATTTCATGGGTTGTAATGCTCTGGCTCGATGTGTGTTGGTGTTACATTGCGGTTTGGTTGTGGTATACGGATACCGCACCACCACAGCCAAACCGCAATGTAACACCAACACACATCGAGCCAGAGCATTACAACCCATGAAATAACTCAGCACAGAAGTTGCAAGCTCCTGAGGATCGATGTATTAACATCCGAAACATGTTGACATTAAATAATGAAATAATAAAGCAAGTGACATCAAGTTGGTCTCTCTTTATTCAATAAAACCAGACATTTAAACAGAAGGAAATTAATATCAAATGTTTTGTATAAAACTAGCGAGTTTTAATTCCCTATTTTCAAATTGGAATTCCTGACTTGTGTCCCACTAACGTCCAAATTACCAAAAAGATTGTCAATGAACTTTAGGCGTCAATATTCAACTATCAGTAGTACCGGTTTTGCGATCTGCAGTAGTGCAGCAGCAGTATGCACTGTATTGCAAGGAAGTAACTACATGTAACATAATTTCTCTACATTCATGCACAGTGTACATCACAATAAATGACCCACTTTCTGAACACACGGTAAAGCTGCACGATTCTATTTCGAGTCTCTGTTCAGTATGACTGTATTAAAAAAGAAACCATTAAGGTAGGCATGAAATATTTAAAATATAAGGTACTCATATTGACTTAAATCACAATGTAACTTACATATATGTATATATATGTAGGAAGAGACTCTTATAGTAAGTTTATTTCTGAGAAAAAGTATATACACACACACATATATATATGTATGTATATATACACACATACATATATATATATATAAAAATAAAACATGTTGCATGTCTTTTGTACACTTACAAAGAATGGGAAATGCAAAATATGGACACCTCACTGTTCCCTATGTTTCACGTGGATTGATCACAGTCTACATATGAAACATGCCATTTCTTGGAAATTTCAAAACTAACCCTTTAAATTCCACCCAGTTCCCTAAAAATGCTCCCCTGAACTTAGAACTGAATTAATGGCTCATAAATTAAAGATATTAATTCTATCCTTTCTCTCCAGTGATCCCTGTGTGTTGCTTGGTGATGGGGTCCTGTTTCCAAGTAATGTTGTTTGGGAATGATGTTTAGAGTTCAGAAAATGACAAGCTGCATCTGCCTCATGTCAGTTATGCTTCTCCTTCTACTTCCAATGCTGTCTCTCCCACTGCTGCCTTCTCAGCATTCTTCTTCTTTTTCTTCTTGCCTGCCTTAGGATTGGCCGATGTGTTAAGTAATGACTGTAAGACATGAACACATACTTTACATCATCACACAACAAAATGTTGACACTACTGGAATAACTGCTACTGGAAAGCAGGAATGTAACAGCCAAACAATCGGAGGAAGCCTTGAAAAGGTCCACATTGAGGTGCCACATTTTTAATCCAGGGGTATTTGTGTGTTAGCATCCCCCTCCGCAGGTATCTCCACCTTGATAAAGGTGCAAGCCAGGTGGGGGGCTTGAGAGTCTCGATACAAGAGGCTATGCTGGTGGAAGCTTAGCTTCTGGTAGGATCACCCTAGCCAGACGGGCTCTAGCTGAGAGACCAGACTAAGAGAGATACCCTGGTCCTCCAGGTTTGGGGTTGGACCAAGGACTGATAACCATGTCTGGAAAAATTAACAGCTGCGAAGAACTCGGTGATGGAAGCCGGACTGCCCTTACGGAAACGAATTAGATTACGAAATAAGGACATGCGATTTGGAACCTGGAATGTGCGCACTCTTCTGCAAGCTGGCAACATGAATATCATAGCAGAGGAAGCTGAAAGATACAAGATGGATCTATAGTACCTCTCCAAAAAATACGATGGAGAGGTAAAGGCTCAATTAGAAAATCGAAAGTCACTCTGTATTACTCCGGAGATGATGTGAAACAGGGCTATCGAGGAGCAGGTTTCATTGTCTCCAAGAAAGTAACCAGGTCAGTATTAGGATTCTCACCCATTTGTGACAGAATATGTACTGTGCGAATTAAAGGCAAATTTCGTAACATCACATTCGTTAATGTATATGCACCCACAGAAAACGCCGAGGATGAAACAGTTGATGAGATTATGAAACATTACAAGTTGTATGAGACGAAATACCAAAACATGATGGTCTTAGATTAGTGCAATATGCCACTATCAATAACTTCAAAGTTTTGAGCACATGGTTTCCTAGAAAAGATATCCACAAAGGAACCTGTAAAATACCTGGTACCAATAATACTAACCAAACTGATCATATAGAGGAGCTAACTCAGATTCTGATCACTTTTTGGATGGAGCCAGACTTAAACAGAAAATAGCCCTCATGACAAGAAACAGAATTGAGAATCGTAAAAGATGGAATGTAGACCAACTTAAAATGAAACAGATGTTGAATGCTGTTATCAACAAGAAATACAACAAAAGCGGCAAAGAAAACCACCATCCAATGATACAGAGGAAGAATGGACGTCCATAAAAAAAGACATTAATTACAACAGCACAAGACATAATAAGAGAAAAACAACACGAAAGAAATGAAGAATGGTATGATCAAGAGCGTCGAAAAATAAAAGAAGTAAAGTAAGAAGCCAGATTAAAGTGTATGTAACGTAGTACAAGAGCCACTCAAAAAGATTATAATAGGAAAAGGATAGCAGCTGCCAGAGTGTGCCATAGAAAGAAAAGAGAGCTACTAGAGACTAAAGTTGATGAAACTGTAGAATGCAACAGTAAGAACAAAAGCAAGAAATATTACAAAAGAAATAACA
>Ga0123357_10011666_pt1 | contig 11287 bp, 4 predicted proteins | sample TergutEmb28metaG_FD_89873 | JGI IMG/M metagenome (GOLD analysis project Ga0123357, IMG submission 89873) | Embiratermes neotenicus P4 segment gut microbial communities from Petit-Saut dam, French Guiana - Emb289 P4 | ecosystem: Host-associated > Arthropoda: Insects > Digestive system > Gut ...
CCACCACCGCCACCACCACCACCACCACCACCACCACCACCACCACCACCACCACCACCACCAGCAGCAGCTCATTCGCGTTTCACTGTTTCGATTTGACACGCTTTTCTGGCAGCACTGTGGGTGGTAACTGTTGGCGATGAACATATAAAATATTACTCGCAACTAACACGATATTAATAATACGTAGTGGTAGATAAAATGAGTTTGCAGCTGTTGATCATTCGGCTGGCTGATAGCAGTAGACCGATCCTGACCGTGAGCTCATTCAGACGCAACCAGTCCTGTCATCATTAACGGCGACCGCAGTGATTGACCCACATGCTGCAAACAGTTTCGGAACATAGCATATTTGCTACAGGCAACGAATTATGAAATATAAATCTAAACAAAACCCGTTACAGCAGCTGGTCGTGTTATACTTATAAGCTAAAGCTGAGTCATTTTTGCCCGTGAGCTAAACTGTATATAATTTGTTTTTTTACAATTATGGGGCCTGTGTGGTTGTACGTTGCAACTGTTGCTGCCGTAAGAGCAATACACATTACTAAATGTTCATTGCACTACAGCCTTCTACTCAAATGTTAATAACATTTCCATATCAAGCGTAATCTGAAGTAGGCAAGGTGAGCAACCAGATCAACTCGTATCGCAATGTTCTGCAGCCTAGGAACAGAACTGGAGGATTCTCTAATGCTGCTACTCGAATTATACTCACGCAGTCTACTGCAGTTACAACAACAATTAGACTGCCCGAATAGTGAGATTAGGCTATACAGTTGTACCCAAGGGTGTCTGAAGAGTGTTGAGACTCCTGCACTATAACGACGCTATTCCAACTTCAGACGTTCGTGTAGCTTCGTATGAGAAGATGATAATGGACTGGAACAGATGACTTGGAAGATTGTGGAAATGAAATATTTCAGGAACTAATCATCCTCTGCCTAGACAGACTGAATGTGAGGCTAGAAGCTCTGGCTTTAAAAATACCAACATCTCTAAGTCATACATCCCCGTCGTGCTCCGATCAAATTATTTATATTATATTATATTATATTATATTATATTATATTATATTATATTATGGACAACACCAGACTCCCGAAACACGCCCTCAACTACAAACCTCGAGGAAGAAGAGACCGTGGACGCCCCAGGAAACGATGGCAATGCGTCGATGCCGGAACAGGTCGAACGACCTAATCCATGGAGGAAGATGATGATGATTATATTATATTATATATTCAATAAACAATCGTACATAAACTTGGAGAAGTTTAGGGACGACTGTATGATTTTTTATTGTGTTTAAATAATGCATAGGTCTGATGATGCCCTGGGCATAGTCCGGAACCAGTCACCTTAAAATTGTTAATAGTCTTGTGCATAACGGTTTTCGGAATAAATATATGTAAAAAACCACATGTCAGAAATGCTACACAGTCACTTGCACTTGGGCGGAGTCTGTGGAATGACCTAAGAAATGGGAAATGACACGAGGGTTTTGAACGTGTAATTTGAGGGGTCTTTGTAGTCGTGATCGCTGAGAATACTTGAAAGAATTAGGCGTAGTTTAAAAGTATATTATAAAGTTTGATCGTGCGGAAATAAGATGGGATGGCGTGGACTAGATTTATCTGGCTCAGGGGAGGGAAAATTGGCGGTCTGTTCTGAAGACAACAATGAGTCCTTCGGGTTACAAAATACATTTGCCGAAAGTTTCTTGATTAGCTGAGCAAATATTGGCTTCACAAAGACGATTTTCCCCCTGGAGTTGCTTAGATATCTGTTGGTGAAGTTGGGTTGATAACGAAAATATTTCTGATTTATTTTGTGAATACAGAAACCTTAATTGCACTTTGTGGAAGAAATATCGAATTAACCACTGTAAAGGCAGCTGGTAGTGACAGTTAAAACCTTCCTACCCTCTGTAGACAGGGGTGGTTGTAGATAAGGAAGATAAAAATACCTTTAGCGGAAAGAAAAGAGACTACAAAAGGCATATATCTTGATTTTCCAAGCTTTGTTTTAGCTTCGTTCTTTCTCGTAATTTTTGTGAAAATGGTATCTATCTGATAGAAAAGAAGACAAACCAGAAGCATTTAAATCCGAGTCGTTCCAAGAAACAGCTGAACCTAAATGCGATGAAGTAAACAAGGAAAGGAGAAAGGTTGTTAACTGAACTGGTATCTATGCGAAGTCGGTAGTGCCTCAGATAATTAGTACATTTATTGCTTATGGAAACGTAAGGTTCATTACCGCGTCCACAAGAGCCTATCACTTACTATTATCCGCAGCCAGATATATCCACTACGAGCTTTCATATTTTAACGATTGTATTTTTGTTTCCCATCTATGTCTAGGTCTCCAGAATTTTCCCATTTTTTCAGGTTTTTCGAAATTAATGTTATTGAGATTTTTATTACAGTACTAATGCATACAGAGCCCTTTGAAGACGGAATATGAACAGCATTATGCTTAAGGCACAACTCGTACCGCGCTGTGAACAACCTGCATTTCGGCTATAGAAACCAATTTGTCAATGCGGTATAGGAAAATAATTGCTCTTTGTTCTGAGATTCATACACACACAAATAAAAGTACATTGTGTGGTAAAATGCTGAGTTTCTTAATCTTAGATCGTATGTTACGTATAGTTACCACTGGGATTTAAAGCGTTAAAATCTAGCGCAACTGCTTCTCTCGTTTTGATGTATAACGAGGAACTTTGTGGCTCACACAGTTACGAGGTTTAGGGCAATGAATGAATGGATGGTAATTGCACTGGATGTCACACAGAGGAAACAATAACAGAGAAATGTGGTAAAATTCCTTTAAAATGTCAATTTGAAAGACTGGTCAAGATTTTGTACCGGTCTGTTATAATGATGATGCTGAAAATTTAAGGGCATGATTTCGTTGGTTGGGATGTTACTTACTTGTCTTCTCACAGATGGTTGGAATTCCTGTACTCGTAAAGTGTTTCACAATTATTGGCATTTTTCTTGTATCGTGTGTGATACAGTTTTAGCATACGCCGAGGTATTGCTTTTGTGTATCAGCATTTTATGCTTTAACGCACACGTCAGTCTTCTGTTTTTGTGGATTGTTTTGCCGTACTCTGAGATGCTAGATGATCCATGGCTCCACGTAACTTGGCCTGTGTAGCGTCGAATGTTGTGATTAATGAATTGGTTTTTTTCCCCAATACCACCACATTAATAAATTTGTAAGGATTTGAAAGGGTGAGATCGTCGCCTAATTTTGGTACTAGCATGGGATGTGCCTGAATGGACTGAGTAAGTTCACGTAAAACCGCAATCAGAAACCCGTGACCGGTCCAAGATTCGAAATAGGCATCTCTCGAATACAAATCCAGATCGCTAATGCTACATCTAGCCTTTCGGGCTTAACGTAAGTTAAACGCCTCTCTTTATTTACAGTTTATCATTTGAAGGCGGCTGATTTGCTGGCCAGAAAGCTACATATTTTAATGATGCACACAACTTTAATCCGGGTGGAAACTAAAATGATTTCTTGTATTCATTTTTATAAAAATTAAGCCCGTGTTTAACAATTTTAGCTCCTAAAATATAATACAAAACAGTATTAATATTCAAGGTGTTTTTTGACCAAGCCAACCAATATTGTCTTTAATACATGATACTTGGTACATTGGCAGAGCAGTACTTGGCCAGGGGTGCACAAATCCCGGGCCACCAAATTTTTCACTCCGGCGCCTAATATTTTTGGGTCCTCTATATGGAACTTGCTGTATGTAACCTTGGCGCCTAAGTGTTTTCGTGTGGCTCCTAGACGTTTGAAACACTTGGCGGACCCCTGAAGTAGGAGCCATTTAAACGTTTAGCTGGAAGATAATGTAATGTTAAATCGAAACATTTAGGCTATAGTTATGTGATAATACGTCCTCAATACAGTGTTGCCCGAGTGTTGCAGCTGGGAGCTTATTCAGTCTGTTCAGATTCGTTTCAGAAAACCAGCGTTTTTAGATTCGTCTCAGAAAACCAGCGTTTTTCTGTTTGTGTTTCATGTGAAAGTGTGAAACCATATAAAGTGCGTGGATTGTAAGATGAATAGTTCCTAACACATTTACATATCCAGTGATGAATGTGCTATTTGCTAACAAGTTGATTCGTACTAAGATAATCACTCCGTTGAAAGAAGCCACTTGTATCGAAGAGACACGTAATTAATTTTCCTGGGTAGAGAGATCTGTTCCTGTTTCAAAAACGATAGCGCTGCCATTTACAACTCGATCTTGACCTAACTCGATCAGCATTGTACTCGTATCTTCAGCCTTCAGCGGGAGGCAAGCTGGCAACTGATTGCTGTGGAGCTCGCGAGTTATTAACGGGCAAGAAGAATTGACTGTCAAGAGTGGTCTAATAATATTAAACAAGGAGGGATGTGGCTGTTTGAAGGAAATCGCTCTTCGGCTCTGTACGATCCGTGCCGTGAAGACGTATAAGTGGAATGGAGTCACGTTCCGCATTCTGGACCCGAACACTAAATGTAGTTGCCCTTTGGTCACTTCACGCCTTTGGGAAGGGCTCTACGATCACTGGGTCCCACCTGCACGTAGTGACTGAAGATACGTACACTTTCGCTGCTGTCGGCAGTCGAATCACTGTCACCCAACACGTGGACACCATTTTTTATCTACATGAGATAATAAAATCTTAGGCTGCTATGTATTGGTAATTACCCCCGTTTCAATTCTTCAAATCTTCTAGTTGGGAGACCTTTATTCTCATCGATTTTTTTTTTTTGCTTCCGCTTCAGACACGCGTTGATTTGGTAATAAACACTTCTCTTTCCCACATCCTTACAACGCACTATTCACAATAATTATTGTCATATTTTTATCGAAACTTGATGCCTTTTTAAAACCGAGAGAACGTCATTGTGTAAACCAATAGAAAAAAACATATTCTCTGAACGAAAATAACTTTTCAGTGCTTTAATTTTGAATACGAGATCTCCATCAACCACACTCTGTGTAAAACAACCATGCGAGGTATTTGCTAAGTATTATTCGTGTTCCTACAGCATTACCTCACCCCATAAAGGCGTGTTGGTGATGTGGCTGTAATGCTTTACGCATTCTTACTCTCGGCGCTAGATGGAGCAGGAACTTTCCGCTCCGGCGGACTATCTGGTATGGACATGTTTGCGGAGAGAAAAGTCCCAGTATTCCTGTCCCGTCATGTTACTTACTGTAAGACGCGCAATTTGTACAACAAATAAGGTATGGATCAGCCTGGACCACATCCTAAACTTCAGTAATGTACGTGATATCCTGGCGCTGTTGAGAACTGTTTGGAATAGAGCTGTTCACCTGTTCGGGGTTGTTGAGTAAGAAGAGTGAATTTGTCTGAATCCAAACGTTCGGAAACCTTAAGCACTTCTTTGAGTGCAACTGATCGACTAAGTGAATAAATATCTTTGAATGCGTATTTGGAGGTTTGAGCCGTTGACGGCTCGATGCTTCATATCTGAAATATGCACGACAGTAGAGGAGGTAGACATCTTCCCAGGATCTGTCAGTCCATCTCAGCCTGTACCGCACATCCATCTCCTGTAACACTGACCCGGATGCCCTGGCAGCGGACCAAAACTTGTCTCCAGCATCGCATCTGAATTGTGACCGTACCCTCGCATTTCTTCGCAGTATAGAGTGGTTTAAAGCCTAACGGTTATTATTTTACGTCAGAATCAACAAGCTTAGTAATTAACTTGCCCACTAGCACTAGTACTACTGTGCGTCTTCTCTCATAAGAACAACGCGACTACTTATTTAGATCTACAGAGAGATCAGGGAAGTAAAAAATCTTCGTCTCATATACATGTTGTTTTTATATGTAATCAGCACAGTCGGTATAGTAACTCTGCTACTGGCTGGATATTCCAGGAATCCTGGTTCGATTTCCGGTAGGTGCAAGAGATGGATTTCTTCTCCAAAACATCCTCAGCGGCACTTGAGTCCGCCCATCGTCCTTTTTTAATAGCTACCGGGTGCTGTTTCCCGAGAATAAAGTGGGCCGGGCCTGAAGCTAACTACTGCCTCGTCTAGTACAAAGGTTAAAAATGAATGTAGTTGTAGCTGTAGCTGTAGCTGCGCTCTCTCCCGCCCTCATATGCCGTCATGACGTGTATAGGAACAATTTTAACTTCTCTGTGTTCGTACGTTTTAGTGAAAAAGACTTTAGGTAAATATTGAATATTTCAGTGAGATTCGTGGTTTATTTTGTGTCAGTCATATGTACTTTGAGCCGGTTTTTGAGATTTTTATGCGCGTTCGCAAAATTGCGAAAAGCGACTATTAACTTCGTCATGTCTGTTGTCCGTCCGTATGGAACATCTCCGCTCCCACTGGACGGATTATCATGAAATTTGATATTTGTGGATTTTTCGAAAACCTGTCGAGAAAATTCAAGTTTCTTTAGAGTCGGACAAGAATAAAGGGCACTTTACATGAAGACCAATATTATCTTTTATCATATCTCGCTCATTTCTTCTTAGCATTAGAAATGTTTCAGATTAACCTTGTAGAGAAAATCAAAACACACATTTTTTTTTTTCGAAAATCGTTCCGTTTATGAGATAATGTGGAAGAATATTGTAGAGCGGGGCAGGCCACAGCTCATTGCATCCTGGATACCTAAAGCTACAAATGCACAAGCTCAGGTTGTATAATACTCATTGCTTTTCCACTGCAACAATGTTTGTACGCGCGCCTCAATTTTACGTTATACGTACAGTACATTGCCTATCTTGTTTAATATCAGTCTGACCGGCGTGTAAATAAGTGTTGATGTTAGACCGATAGAAGCGAAAACTTCATTTACCTGGGAAAGGTCAGTCTAGACCTCACGTACCTAATGTAGCAGATTTAAATCCGTATCTTAACTACATGTGTTACATAGACTAGAATGAGATGTAAATCTGATATGTATAAGAGTAGGAGGCGATCTGGAAGCTGTCGTTGCCTGGAAAGACCTGAGCGATGACCGACTAAGACAGATATTCTTGTATGTTTAGCTCAGTGGACCCCCTAAATTGGTACAGTTGCTTCCACATCCTATTTAGTTCATTATTCTTAATGGTTGTTTATTTCGAATACGACATATCCGTTGACAAAATATCATTAAGTAAACAAATAACATGTATGTATCTACAATGTCGAGCAGTTGTTCCATATACACATCTCTGCATTACGTACTGGAAAACAGGAAGAAGGGGCGGTGTTATTTTCCAAATTGGAGTGCAGCTTTCATCTTGTCTGTCACCTGGTGTCAGGTTGACAATGACGGGCAATTGGGATGTGAATAATGAAGCTAACACTGTGCGGACAACTGCAGAGTGTTCGCGTGAAGAACACACTCGCGTCCCTAGGATTTATAATCCCTGATGCGATGAAGTGGAGGGGTTGATCATATTGTGATGCACGGTGACGTGTGATAATCCGCGTTCCTAGTCACGTCGCAATATCCGAGCCAAGCCCAGGCTCGCCGTGCCTGTCAATGTATGCAGGAGCCCAAGGCGTTTACCAGGAATTCTGCAGCCTGGTTTCCTGTGGGAAACTAACCATTTAAGAGGTGTATCGGAGTCGCAGTAGATACCGAGAGCTTTACATATCATTTCAAAAACGTATAGAACTTTGTCCCACACAACACAGCTTTATCTTTCCGTCTATTGTATCATTCATTCATATGACAAATCTTCTAACAGACGTCACTTCCAACCTTATTACGGTACGCCGCTCTTTGGGTTTACTATTATTATTACTTTTCTCCAAATCATCCAGCCTGACGCTGGACCCATTGAACTTCGTACACAGTGGGTACCGAGGCAGTGTTCCTGGGGTTAAAGAGCCGGAATGTGAAGCCACTCTTTCACCTCAGTCTCTGAGTTTAAGGACAAATGGAGCTATACCTCTGTTTCTCACTACGCCTTCATGGTTTTGTATGCTGTTTAACGACTCAGTCTACTTCTGAGATAATTGTTTCGGTGATAAATGAAATAATGTGTGTTGAGCATTGGTGGAATGATACTGACAGGGAAAGGTAAGTACTTGGAGAAAAATCTGCCTCATTGCTACCTTTTCCGCCACAAATCCCACATGAACTGTCTTTTGTTTGAACACCGGCCACCGCATTAAGAGATCGGCGACAAAGCTCCCGCTTTTATGTTGGGTAGTGGTTACTTAAGTACTGAGGCAACTTACACTTGCAGTTGTGTGTTGTGATGAATAGTGTGCTTATCTGACAGTTTTATAATTTTGACAAATAGTTAAATTTGATTGAAATCCGTCATTCGTTTGTGGGATGCAATATAAGGATGGCTAGACACTACTTGCCCAACAAGTTTATTTTATGGAACATAACGAAACGCACGCTTTTCAAATTAATGTCGAGCAGTTGTTCCGTATATGCATCTCTGCATTACGTACCGTAAAACAGGAAGAAAGGGCGGTGTTATTTTCCGAATTTCCAAATTAATTCGATTTTTGACGACTTCAGAGGATTAATTTAAAAAATGTGCATTTCGTTGGTTTATGTTGCATAATTGCATCACAATGCAGGTGCATAAAACATTGAAAAAAGTTCATTTTAAACTCTTCATTTCCAAGAAAGCGGGTCATTTTATATATAGTGGTGCAAGCAGAAACATGCATGCATTTGTGAGTAATAGGCTTTTAATTCGTCAGTTTACAAAACGTTTATCTGTAATATCAGGGCAGTGATTTGTGTGATCTTGTTTTACATATCCGTTTTTATGTGAATAGTAAGCGTCTCACTGCAAACATGTTCTACTAACATTTGCTGCCATCATGCTGTGACATAAACTAAATTAATTCGTATAAAAGATGCTAACAAGATGGACTGTTTCTCAACTTTATTTTGGTAAACAACTCCACATGTTTCGGACAGGCTTAATGTCCATCAGGAGTCTTGATACTGTATTCACAGCAACTGGTATTTGTCATACAAGTTACGTTACTGCTAGCAGACAGTCGACCTAACTTGTATAACAAATACCAGTTGCTGTGAATCATGACTCCTGATGATGGACAGTAAGTCTGTCCGAAACATGTTGAAAAGTTGAAAAACAGTGCATCTTGTTGGCTTCTATGATACGAATAAGAATATACCACGATGCACGGTCCTCAGAATATCAAAAACTAAATTAAATTGACAGTATGATCTTATCTTGAGTACAGAGTGGGGAAGGATTTGAGCGAAGGTATATTTGGTACTGTGGAAGGTACGACTTCAGAATTTACCTGGAGGTGTTCATGAGTTCCAGCGAAACCCAACTCAAGTTAGTCAGTACTCTAAGCGAGACCCGAACAGGGTATTTTCCTATTACAAGTATATCTTATAAAATGCTGAAGGATTCTTTTGGGAGTTTATGCTATATATTTTTAGCTAGGACCATTCAGTTCTCATTTTTTTAATCATTGTCTTAATATTAATCTCTCAATGACGTAACGAGTTACTAGAGAAGATACCTGTTTTGGCTTAACAATCGTCCGATTTCCTGTACTTGAGTAACTCTAATGGATGTTTCCTTGTTTAGTCCATTGAGTGATAAAAATTTTCATACTACAATAAATCGGAAATTATAAATTAAATAGTATTACTTCGTCGCCTATCTGACAAAGATAAAAGGTAAATCAGTCCCATTACAAGCCCGAGGTACCCAGAGGGTTCCAGGAACTTAAGGTTTCCAGATTACGTGACAACGGCCCAGGATGTTGGTAAGTTTGCCAGCCTTATGCACCGGCTGCTCTTTACCCCCAGGAAATATTCCTTGTACTAATTTCTCTTAGAAGCTGAGTCGACCCCAGGGCCATAGTGCGATCGGAAGGATTATGTCAATGAAAAATTCCAATGACACCATCTGGAATCGAACCAACGACCTTCCGATTTGTATCACAGCACCTTAACCACTGTGCTACCGCGGTCCCCGATAAAGATAACTGGACAAATGTAAATTGATTATTGTTCACTTACTGTGTAACTTAGACAAGTCTGCACCACATGACTTGATATTGAGGGCAGAACTCTTCCGATAAGATCAGTATTGAAGTGACAATGTAAGAAAAGGCCGGCATTTACCTCCTCTGAGCTTTGTCTTTGAGACGGTAACAATGATGGACGATATGGGAATAAGTTTTGGCATTTGTATGTAAGACATCGGTAAGTACGTTCTCTGGCAAACGGTAACAGATATGTGGGCGGAGCGTCCTGTAGCACAAGCCGTACGTGACTTTGTATGACCTGACATGTAGCACACGTATGTCCTTTTACGGACACAGGAAGACGATACTTCGCATGATGAACAATTGTACCTTAAAAGGGAATAATAACTGAGAAATACGTACTGTCTTTAGTTGGCAGCACGGTACAGCGTGACTTCCATGTGCTCACAACTACAGTGCCGCTGGTCGTTTCATTTTCCTTTAATTTCACTTTTTGAAGAATACGTGATCTGGAATTGTAAATTCCTGGCTGCCAAGTTAAGAATTCATAAGTTATCTAATCTCTTTATGCTTTTTCTACCTGCGTTGTAATATAATCATAAAATATTTTTTTTATTTGGCGCAGCAGCCCCAGTGGGCCAGGACCTCCTCATTCACGAGATTTCTATTCGGTAGGACTCCTCTGGACGAGGGATCAGCTCGTCGCAGAGACCTCTACCTGAGAACACACAACACTCACAACAGACAAACATCCATGCCCCCAGTGGGATTCGAACCCAGAATCTCAGCAGACGGGCGGCCGCAAACCTTCGCCTTAGACCGCGCGGCCACTGGGACCGGCTAATCATATAATATAAACCAACAAAATGCACCTTTGTGAAACTAATATTTTAATTTTTACGATGTCTTCTACACGTTTCGAATCCGAGGGCTCGTCTTCGGGAAGTCGGTTGTACGGTTTAAGCAGTCTGTTTATGCCGTTGGCATGTAAACAAATTGTACCATACCTGTACGTCCAACCGTGTTCCTGAAGATGAACCATTTGGTTCGAAACATGTAGAGGACATCGTAAAAATTAAAAGTTTGGTAGCAAAGGTGCATTTTGTTGTTTTATATTATATGATTAGGCAGTCATGTTTGCTTTTAGGTTATGTATATTTTTAATGGCGTTGAGGAGAATATTTGGACCTAGGAGGGACGAGGTAACGGGGGAATGGAGGAGACTGCATAACGAGGAGCTAAATGACTTGTACTCCTCACCCAATATTGTGCGGGTGA
>Ga0123357_10011669_pt1 | contig 11287 bp, 2 predicted proteins | sample TergutEmb28metaG_FD_89873 | JGI IMG/M metagenome (GOLD analysis project Ga0123357, IMG submission 89873) | Embiratermes neotenicus P4 segment gut microbial communities from Petit-Saut dam, French Guiana - Emb289 P4 | ecosystem: Host-associated > Arthropoda: Insects > Digestive system > Gut ...
CGTATTAACGGCCGAAACATGTTGAGCATTGAATGAGTATTGAATATATAATAAAATAAGTGGCATCAAGTTGGTTTCTCTTTACTCAACTATAAAGATGATGCACGGTCCCATAAACATGAGAATCGCTACGAGCGTTTTGATGCTACAAGATACTGTACGGTATCAGTTATTATGAGCCACGTTTATGCTTTCTCCCACCTTTGACTGACACTGGTACCTCATAATTCTCGTTTGAGATGCTCCGTATCGTGTCTACAGAAAGATGGAGGCCATTTTAAACAGCATCATTGCAATATAACTGAAAATATATTTTTTTTCGTAGTATCTAATCGTATCTGTTTTCTGTTACTGCATTGTAACGTAACCACTGACACTAATATAACTTAACTGGGTAACATAACTATAAAAATTGATGCTTACCGTTACAAGTATTTTCTGACACATGATTTTCTTTTGATGTTGTACATTCAGGGTTATTCAAAATGATTGTCGGGGTTTTAACAACTTGTCATGCACAATACACTTGAGATAGGAGCATTTTTTTATTTAATAGAACAACACTTCAAGTTTTGTTACATACCTTACAGGTGCTCTATTCATGCACCCTTTGTGATTCTACAAACATCAACACGATAATCGGGTTCGTTCCAAACTGTTCGTAACATGTCAGCGGTGATGATTTCAATGGCGGTTCTGAGTCGTACCTTCAGTTCCGGGATACACACGCACCCTGTCTCTTGAAACTGCGCATATCACCTTCGAATGGAATTGTCAGATGGTGGTTGTTTCCGAGTTTGGTGCGGAATGCAGCTGGACAATTGTACCCCGACAATCATTTTGAATAACCCTGTACAGCAGGGTAAGACGCAGTTGCTGAATTTGTTTTGTGGTGTTATCGGACATGTTGTACAGCAGGTTGAGACTTGATGGATATCTTTCTTTTGTAGTGTTGTATGACACGTACCTTTTTTTATTCAAACATGATAAAACGTATGTATTGTAAAATTTTCGGTTACAGCCCTGTACATATAATAAGACGCTCGTAGCTATGTAACAGTTGATAATCGGGCATATGTTGTAGCATTTTTTAAACTCAACTTGACCTATAGAAAATAACAACCTGAAAATTAACAAACTTACGCGGGAACATTAGGTATTTTGCATATGTACTTAGCACCAAATGGGTAGCACAGTGGTTAAGGTGCTGCGCTAGAAATCGGAAGGTCGCTGGTTCGATCCCAGCTGGTGTCAGTGGATTTTTCATTGACATAAAATCCGATCGCACTATGGCCCTGGGGTCGACTCAGCCTCTAACAGAAATGAGTACCAGGAATATTTACTGGGGTAAAGGCGGCCGGTGCGTAAGGCTGACAACCTTACCACCATCCTGTGCCGTTGTCACGAAATCTGGGAACCTTAACTTCCTGGAACCCTCTGGGCCTGTCGAGGCCTGTAACGGGACTGCTTTACCTTTACTTAACATCAAATCAGCAAGTAAGACGGCAGGGTTATTTAATCAGGGGTGTACAAATACTGGAAAACAAAAATTTTATACCATGGCACTTAAAATTTGTGGCTTCTTATTGTGGATCTTCATGTCAACCTTCTGGCGCGTAGGATTTTCAGATGGCTCATAGATCTTTTTAACATTTGTGTACCCCTGTCTGTAGTGACAGTACTAAGTGGACGCTGGAGTTGTATTATGTAGAGCGTGGATGTCCCAGTTGAAGCTAGGAAGGATTGGTGACACAAAGGGTAGATTTACGAGGTACAGCTCCTTTGGACGTAAATAAAGCGCAGCAGCACACGTGCCGTGTCAGTGTTGTTTTATGTCGACCCTCTCATACGGTTTAGGCTTCATCCCCTTGCGACGGCGCAGTAACTTAGTGTATGTTCCGGCAGTTACATTATAGTGAACCGTGGTACTACCTGGAGTTACGTAGTAATCGCATCGTGCCGCGGTTTGAACATACGAGACGTTAGTGTTTAAATTTTATTCAAGTTTTACAACATAATTTGACATTTCGTAACGATAATTACAATTTGGAACTGTCCAGGTTTCATTCCATTAAAAAAGGCGCTACGTTACATCGTATAGTTAAATCCGAACTTTATTTTAACCTTGACCTGTTTTGCGTGTTTGTTGGGTAGTGTAATGAACGACGCTGTTATTAACACACTATAGTGTAGTATAGTGGATGATCATGAATGATCCGTTGGAGAGTATTTGGAAGGGAACGGTGTTGACCCGATTTAGGATAATGTCCCGGCATATGCCTGGAGAGTGAAGAAACCCATGCAAAACATGAGCACATTCGGTGTCCCGCCCTGCCGAGTTTTGAACCCGGTATCTCCCGTACGCAAATCGGGAACATTTCCACTTGAATTTACTTGATCGGTATAAATTGTTTTAGTATAAATTGAATTCACTCAGTGGATCCTTACCGGGAAAGTGATTTCATAGTTTGCCACACGTGTGACTTAATTCCATATAGTGTTTGGGTTGCACGAGGATAAACAGCCAGCCTGTTATTGATGCATGCGTATTAAGATGTATCGCTGTTCTCGTGGTAGTTTACTTCTGTGCGAGTGTACAAGGGAGACCTTCGACTACAACTATAGGTGACAGTCCCTTTTGTCAGCTTGCTTATTACATACTTCGGCCTGTAAACACCATCATCATTCGCAAACTTTAAAAATATTTAAGAAAAAAAAATTATTTTTAAAGTTGGTGCCTTATGATGGCTTATAGAAGCCGAAACATGTAGCACACAATTTGACAAATACCGTCGAACAACTGTAGTCAAGAGCGACGGACTCTTTTAAGTACCTGACAATTACATATCACTACGGGATGCCTCATATAAAACAGTATAATTGATGGTTATTGTGAGGAAGAGCCATAAGTAATCTGGCCTCTTATATGTATCCTCAGATATTAAAATGTAACTGAGTCATGTTACTGACGTCAGGAACTTAGTTGTCCCTTTATGCTTTGTACAACTGTGTGCGTATCAATTGCAATTTGAAATATTGTAGCATCTTTTGTTGATAGGAGATACAAATTCAAAGGCGTGAAATCAAATTATGTGCTCTTCGCACTAAGTCCACAAAACGAACCCATGATGGCAAAGTTTCTGTTTGTCCGCAAATTTCGTTCTGAAGCTACTGAACCGATCTATAGGGAAAATTTCGTGTTGGGTTCTACGGTAAAATATGCTGTTCGAATTTGATTTTTTTATGTTGCTCCAATAAAAATGTATAGTTCGGTGAAGATGAAATCGGATCATGAGTTTTCTTATGAAAAACTGAGTTAAAAGACTAAGAACCTGGTGTAGGGTATAAAATATTTCATTAAGATCTGCAAACTTTGAAATGTTTTTGGTGTAGTCTAATACGAGTCGTATATGTAACGAAATAGAGTGGAAATATTTTACGTCTGACCGAAGTGCTTTATTAGCTTTGTAACCATCAGAATTTATAACTCTGTGCAGTGTGTTTCCTGTGTTGTTGATTAACTTTGTAATAATAAATTTGTGTCCGTAATAAATGAACATCAAGTGGGGTTTTTGGATAACCATGTTAATTCAGTACAGTGCAGATGATAACTTACAAATCTAGTTGAAACTGTCACATCTAAACACGTTTATTTACAGTATCAACATTGACATCTGTATGTGGTAGTCTACTAAATTCCAAAGGACGTCATTATCGCTCACATTCAGCATGATCAATTAAAATTTAATCTCGAGGGTACAAACTGTTTCGTTGCTAAAACAAATTTGCAACTTAAAAATGAATATGTCTCTGTAAAACAGTATTCTTGGCAGCTGTAAAATGTTAGTGTTATGCCATGGTGGAACACACCGATGGCGGTCCAGAGAGTGCTGTAAGGCTACATGTGTGCCAGCTGATGGTTAAATTGCTTGTTTACAAATTACGTAAACTTCGATTAGTGGGCAGGGAATGTAGCAGTAACTACGGAAGTAGGTGCCACTTTTGATTTATAATACCAACCTTATTATGTTAATTAATTAATTTTCTATTATATGTGAATTTCCTTGTCATGACATGCGATATTTACCAGCTTAAAAACGGTGTTTTGCGTATTTAAATTTTTTACGTTTCTTATTCGATCGTGATGACGTGAGACCAAGTCTGTGAAGTACGGCCTCTAGAGGGCCTAGTGTCTGTCCCATCATGATTTAAAGTGAATGTGGAGCATTGTTGGAATGATAATTTATAGGGAAATACGTGTTCCACTGTCACTGTACCGCAAATCCCATTTGAATTGCCGTGGGAGTGAATTCGATCCTCCACGGCGAAAACCCAACTATGAACCGCGTGTGCTATGGGAGACTTTTTTTTTTTTACTTCTGAAAGTCACTAATCATTGCTACAGAGCGTCTCACTAATTCTTGATCCGAGGATAGGGAAATACGAGCGCGGTTACGCAAGGCGAGTCGGTCCAGTGTGATGTCAACTGTGCTGCCACGTTAATACGGCCGCTTCTTCATGCTGTGATTCAAACCGAGAAGGATGTTCCTGCGTGAGAGAAATGCATTCTGCTGCACGAAAGGTGTGTTCATTTGCAAGATTTTGCGAAGTTTGTATGTGTCACGGAGCGAATGTTGCCGAAAATTTTGTAAAAAAAAAAAAATCACGTCTAGAGTGGGACAGCGAAAAAATATAGAATCACACGTTCATTGTTGGCCAAAAATAAAATACGAGAGCTTGTATTTTTCGCGGATGATGCGTGGTTTACATTAAATAGGAACGTAGAGGGGAAAAGTAACAGATGAAGGTGTTAACGGAAATTCCCGTGCAGTTCGTACAGTTTTTCTGTACATGATCCTAAGATGCAGTGAGTATGCGCAAAATATTAAGAGTTCGCATTTTTCAAGGAAAGTTCCGACGGTTACGTTAAATTAGGCATGTCTCAATTATTCAGAGAATTAATAGAAGAAGAGAAAAAACAGGATCGGTCTACGTTGCTTACAAAAACTGAAGGACAGTGTTGGAAGAGAAATTGCCCGTATTTCAAGTAAAGAGTTGTCATGTGCAAACAAATATTTTCGGGAGAAGCCGGAGGTAGGCATTTCGAGACTCTCCTATGAATAAGGTTATGATGAACTGCAAGGGAAGCACTGGTTATAAATTTTATGGATTCTGCTGGCTTCGATTGCTGTAATGCTGTGACCAAAGAACGACTAGAAGACGAAACTGGCTATTTATTCGTAAGACTTTCACGTCTGTCTCTGAAGTTTTTAGTGTTGTTGTAGCAGCAACTACTGCAGTATGCCTACTTAGTTGGAAGATGTTGGCAAACATAAACAACTGGCAGGCTGTAAACCGAATCGGAAGAGGGGCTCACAATTAAACATTGTATTTAAGAAAATGAGACACGAGCGTTTTTATTTTGCAGCCCTCGCACCGATTTGAAAATGTGAGTTGTATTCCGCACGTCATTTTCATGTCCATGCACGGACGGCATAAGAACCCCAGTGTGGCCCTAGCCTTACCTAAAATTTGAATAATCTTGTGAGACTGCTGTTGCCGAGGAATGCATAGGCGGAAGCCGGTTTGTCTTGCCAGACACGCATATGAATCGCCTTATAACCCAGCCACAAGGAATTACATCTTATTCTTTTTCATTCTGCTTTCAACAGAATTATTAAAGCCCTTATTTAAGGGAGAAGACCAAAGGGAAGCTACCGATAAAGTAACCTGGCGCTTTCCTAAAGGAACATGACGATGTGGAAATACGTTTCAAGTGGCTTTTACACAAAGTTATTTACGTTTGTGTTATTGGTGATTTTAATGGTCTTTTTTGATTACTTAACAGGCCATCTGTACATAGTGCGTTCCTGGAAACGCAATCATCAGTCGGATTGTATATTCCCATAGGCGCATTGTTATCCAGGTTGCGGGCTATGCAAAAGTTACGGGAAGTGTGAACCTTTCTAAACATGGTAACATGAAGGGAATAGCCCACCGTGGTTGCTTCAAGGCATTAAATGTATTGTATAGTTAACCGAACATGCATTTTTGTACCGGAGTTAACGAGAAGCATTGTTATGGAACTTCTGGTGTGATGTTACTTTCACCTTGTCTGATTGTTTTCTGTTATTCTTTGACGTCGCCGTTTGGTTTGGAAGAGACTGAGACTTTCCGAAATTTGAAGTACTAGTAGCGGTGTTGCTGAAGGTTCAAATCTTCTGGCATGTTCCATCGTGTTGCTTGCTGAAGAGTCATCGACGTTTCGAAATATCGTAGTATCTTCATCTTCAGGTGTCAAGCAGGCCTAGCACACGGAGGAATATCCTAGAAGACTTGACTCTTCAAACTGAGCTGTTATAGCGTAGAGGCTGAGTCTTATAGCCTTCGGTTCTGGCGTGCCTCAAACTTCACGGGAGAGGTTAGTGAAGGAGTGTCTTGATTGTTTGGGGTGAGTCTTGAATTGTTTTACTTTTAGTGAGCCGTCTTTAACATGGTTCAATAACTAAAATCCACAGATGCGGCTGAGAAAAACGAGGTTTCATTCTAAGTAAAACTAGAGGCCAGACTCGCCAACGTTCGGCTGTTTGGTGGCGTGCCTTCTGTGGAAAGATGGGTCGTAACGTTACCAGTTGACATATAAACGTAGTGAGTCAGACTGTTTTAATCCTGAGTCGGCATAATAGGGTAGTTGGTTACCAAAACGCCTTGTTCTATTTTACTAATTGGAATTCCTGTATCTTGCATGATTTCAAGCTACTACCGCGGTATAAATAAGGTCTTCGCTCTTGTGGGATGTTACGCAGCGTTGATTGGTAGTTAGTTACCGAAGTTTCGGGACCGATAGGTTGTCCGGAATCGTCGGTAACCAGCTACGAATCAACGCTGCTTAGCATGCCGGAAGAATGAAGACCTCATTCCTGTTTCATGATTCGAAGGCTCCGTTTTCGAATCTCGGTGCAGAGACAGACTCCTGTTTGACGTTTTTGTGTGTTCTGTAATTATCTTCACGAAGCTGCTGGGATGGTACCTTAGAATAGGCCAAGGCTCTTCCCTCCGAACTTAAACCTCAATATTACAGTACCATTGATTGTTACGGAACTTGGAGCAGCTCGCAGTAGGCCATTAAAGAATCAATGGAAGAGTGCGTTATTTGCACTCTGTTGGTGAAACCATTGGGTCTTGGAATTAACAGCACATGGATTTGAAACAAAATAGACTTATTTCATGAACTTCGTTATGAAATTTTGTTTTCATACGTTATACAAGTAAAGGTCAATTTTATAACACGTCTTGAAGGCAGAAATATCGAATAGAGGTATAACAATACTTATTCACTACCTAGGTGCTGGTAGGGGATGGGTGGTCAGTGCCATTCCCTGGCCGTTTTATCCCCAGGAAAGACCCGGTACCCACTGTATGGGAAGTCGGGTGGGCCTTTGGGATCAGTCTGCAGGCGAGTCGCTATACCGGCTGAGCTGTAGCCACCGCGCTTTTTATGTTATAGCGGCAATTTTTCTTCAGCTCTTTCTTTCCTCCGCTGGTATGTAATATCCTTCGGCACAGTGTAAGGTTAAGTTTGACTTTACTGGCCAATAAACTGCTGATATGGTTCGCTGTAAGTAACGTAATAGGACTCCCATTTTGTTCCTTTTCATCGTGCTGTGTGGGCGGTACGCGAACCACAAAGCTGAAACCTATCCGCCGTCATTAGAGGAGTCCGTTGTGTCCCACATTATCAGAGCAGCGTCAAGAGTATTGTGCCGGAAAATAAATCTACAGCAACGGAAACTTTATTATGACGATAAATCAGCAATGCGACGTACATATATCCACGCGTCCCAAGTAAAATTCAATATAGGCGTACTTTACATACAAATCGGGTCTTATATCGGGCGCTTTTCGTGTTCTAACATCCTGTCACTTACCGAGGGACACTGATAGGCGTATTTGCGAAGTCTGACATTTTTTCTGACTAAAATTGGTACAATTTTTTCCTGCTGTAACATTCGTTTTCGGAAATTAGTATCTTTTAACATAAATTGCAGTGTAACTGCAACTGACCGATGAATAAAGCTACGTAACCCATGTTAAAATTACGGACACAGAGCCTGCACTGACGTGTGAAGTATATTCACAGACAAGTCTTCAACAGTTCAAATCCACACAAAAACACAACTCCCTAACCTTTGCACGTTCAGATTTATTCCATCCCGCTACATGTTTCGTCCAGTCACTATGACCTTCACCAGGCACAGACAAAATACAACTCAAAAGGAAAAATGCTATGCAGGGGGCCTTCTCCTTACAACCGATCTATTAAGATGCATTAATATTACACCCAAAAAGAAGTAATAAAATATAATATATAATAACCCTTTTTTCATAAAACCCTTGCTAAAATCCAAGAGCCGTAAAGTAGTAGGTACGAGGTGTTCTGTATATCAACTGTGGGAACATGAACACGCATCTGATATAGATGGAATAGCTTGATAAGGGGTGCTGATAAGTCCTTAGCCCGACCAGGAAGGAAAAGAGCTACATTCCCCGCATTTTATGGAACTTGGAGTTTCATTACCTCGTTCACAAGAGTCCACCACCTGTCCCTGCTCTAGCCAAATCAATCCATTCCTCTGCTCATCACACTTTTGACAGGCGCAGCTTGTTTCCTTCCTGATCGGGCTAAGGTGTCTGTATGATACTGCAAAATAATGAAAACGTAGGTCAATGGAAGCTATAAAAGACCAAATAACAAAGTATTCAATACATATAACCACTTACAAGTACACGTGCTGTTGGAAATTTTTCTATCGTATGCTGTAAATATCCTACTTATCGATCGCCCTGTGCTGCAGGTAGAAGAACCGGAAGTTTACTTATGGTGTTAATTATTTCAACATTGCTGAGCGTGTTTTGGTTCCTGTGGAAGTAAAGGACAATACGTATATTTTTGCCTATTGTTATTTGTGGGACGGTACAACTAATTCCAGTAAACTGCTATGTTACAACAGTAAGCATACAGTGCATCTCTTAATTCTGCTCTACGGCACTTGGATTTTTGCAAGGATTGCATACAAAAAAAGGGATCATTAGTCATTATACATGTTATCTTTTAGCACTCCTTTTTTTGAGTGTAATATTAGTGCATCTCCTCTCTAGCATTTTTCTTTTTCTACTTGTATTTTGTCTGTGCCTGATGTTGGTCAAAATGACTGACAGAAACATGTTTAGTGGGATGTAATGAATCTGAACGTGCGAAGGTTAGAGAGTTGTGTTTATGCGTGGATTGGTACTGCTGATGCTTGGTTTACAAAACAGGATGATGATGTCCATATTTACAGACAAGAATAATGTTTATCTTGGTAATTAACCAACTTGATGCACAAAATTTGTTTTACAATAAGTTTATTTCATGCCACTACATGTTTCGAGCACATGTGCTCATCATCAGGAGGTCAACACCTATAGGTGTGACGATACCAGAGGCTGTGTAATACAATTTTGACCTCCTGATGATGAGCACATGTGCTCGAAACATGTAGAGGCATGAAATAAACTTATTGTAAAACAAATTTTGTGCATCAAGTTGGTTAATTACTAAGATAAATATACTGAAATGCACGGTCAATAAAACATAAAAAAAAGAATGATGTCTTCCTGGATGTGACTCCGTGTAATCCGGTAGAAATGAAGCGACGTTTGAAAGGAAGCTGCACGGTGTCGCATCTCAGAAGACGGTAATTTTCACATTCACTACTATCAGAGCTTCAAACGTCACATCCTCTAATATCTTTTGCATGTCCATCGCTTGGCAGAGCCTTAGTTACGGTTCAGAATACTTTATGAGCTCTTAACCCCGCCAATGGTCGTCACATTACCGCCAAGGTCGCAAGGCGCTTATCTTGCGGACGGCAGGCTCGCAGCTTGGTGAACGGTAGCCTGTGTGCCTCGTACAAGAAACAGTATTGAACTATGAGGATGTGCTTATCAGCTTGTGTTCAGAACTGGGCTGTGTTTGGGATATCTAGACAAGTTTCAAAGTTTGTGCTGCAGGTGTGTTACTGAGGTGATACATATTTGAAATTTTTCCATCGTGTTATTTTCGATCAAAACGCAACATTTCGGGAACCTTACGTGCATTTGTCACCAGGTAAAATAAAAGTTATTGAACACGCTCTGTTGTGTCCGTTGCATGGAGTTATTCCAACAGGCTAGAGTTTTATTAAAACAGATGCAAAACACGCAGTAGGTTTCAGAAATTATATCTTGCCTAGTGACAGAGAGGCAGCTTCTTAAACGGTGGGTGGTTTAAAAAAAATAGGATGATGCAAGAAATCCACTACAAAGTGAGAACTTTTTATTTTGTCAATTTTTGTATTTCTTCTGTCAGTAAAATAAGAACTGTAAATTTTTAACTTGTCAGTTTATAATTAAAATACTTCAATAGTTTTTTACTTCAGTTTCAACCAAAATATTTTTAAAGCGACGCAACGGGTTTGATGTTAATATTACAGTAGTTTATAGTTATCTTGTACAGCGTCCGGCAGAAAACCTGACGATTTTTAAGTTACAATAAAATGAAAAGTTACAATAAAATGAAAAGTATACTGCGTTTTTAAGTGAATTTATTACTAAAATTATCTTTATCTCAGAGCATTTTAATTACAGTACTCACTTCCTGAATATAGTGTCTGTGAGGTGGCGTCCCTTGTTGTCAGCTCATTCCCGCAAGCGGAGGACTTCTGACAAAAGCCTGACGCAATCGTTCGATGTTCTCAGGAGTTCTAAACGAATACTCTCTTCCTGGACGTTTTCTTTTTGTGGCAAACCCTGTTTCTCTGAAGTTTCTCACGCACAACAGTACAGCATTGCGACTAGAGACACTGTCGTTCCGATAAATATTGAAGTACCGACGAAATATCCGCTGAGTCACAACGACAGAATCGTTATTTTAGAAATACGTCTCCACAGCGAAAGCCCGATGCTCTACAGACCAGCGCTCTATGGCAACTGAAATGCTTTGAGTCTCGCTAGAAGGGCGCTCAAGGACACATTCCCCACGCCAACGATTCCACTCACAGCTGTGTTGCGAAATCGTCAGGTATTTCTGCCGGACCCTGTATAAGGACCAGTACTAATGTTATGATTGTCCCAGTATTGACGGGAATGATTGCCAATAAATAATCTAAGTCCGAAGAATGAGGGATGCGAAGCGGACAGGCCACAGATGACAATGGTGCATGCACATTGCATGCTTGATAACTAAGGCTGCAAACACACACACACA
>Ga0123357_10011670_pt1 | contig 11286 bp, 9 predicted proteins | sample TergutEmb28metaG_FD_89873 | JGI IMG/M metagenome (GOLD analysis project Ga0123357, IMG submission 89873) | Embiratermes neotenicus P4 segment gut microbial communities from Petit-Saut dam, French Guiana - Emb289 P4 | ecosystem: Host-associated > Arthropoda: Insects > Digestive system > Gut ...
CACTTACTTCCAGTCCAGTCTCCCTAGTAGCAGCTACTAAAGCTTCTGCATTTTCCTTTAGAGTATGTATGCTTCCTCCCAGTATATTAACATCATCGGCATAAGCCAGAAGCTGATGTGTACTATATAGTTTGAAGCCATCCTGGTTTACCTGAACCCTCCTCATGGCATACTCTAAAGCAAAGTTAAAAGCATTGGTGATAGAGCATCTCCTTGTTTCAAGCCATTCCTAATAGGGAACCTGTCAGATACATTCTTGCCTACCCAGACTCTGCTATATGTTTCAGTCAGACTCGTCTTTATTAACCTTACAAGTTTCCTAGGGATACCAAACTCAATGAGAATCTTATATAAGACCTCCCAGACATTACTTACAAAGGTTTTTTTCCACAGAGTGTGACGAGCAAATCGATTATATAAGCAGGCAGGAAGTGAAAGAATATAACACAGAGGGTGTGAGCGAGCCACGAACTCTTGATACTTCCATCAGGAAACCATATGGCACCGCTGAGGGGGTTCTCGTAAAGGTGCTTCCTCCCAGTGTCTAGAATGTATTCCCATGTCATTGAGTTATCTTCAGACTGGGTGATATTGCAGACCAGCGGTTCTCTGGGTCTGAAAACCATGAACAAATTATTATTGTAGAAAGAGCAAATTTCAAAATTTATGCCAGTTTTATTGTAAAAACTGTTCAAACTCGAAATTATTGTGCATGATACTTTAAAAGCAAAGTGAAGAATACTGTTCTGGCTATTTTCTGCATTTGTCCGGATACAATGAGGTGAAACCACCCTTCAAGTGGCATTATCCTGGGAGTGATGTATCGACAACACCTTGCCCGCTGAAAGGCAAGTAAATTGCCAGTACTTATTCCAATATCGCAAATGCCACCCAGACATTGAGTGACATTGACTGACAGTGACAAAGCTACAGACCTGAGGTTCGCCACTTTCCAGGCGAGAATGATGAGGGCGTTGATGGCTATGTCGCATGGCATTATATCTGCGTTGAATTCGGGGCGGCAGTGCATGGAACGAATGACCCCCTTGCCAGCCCCTACAAGAAGTCCAGTGGGACCGTGAAGCTTTTCCACCCACCCAGGAATAGGTTCTCTCCAGGTTCCAGTCACTGACAAAAAGACACCTTATTTTAGACAGCTGTATAGTAGAAATGACGGTATATGTCTCTTGTGCCATGGCATCGCGCTTGTGTACGCTGCGAATATTTAGCGGCTTAGACACTTGGAAGGCCAAAGAAAATTGAAAGTACTTCTCTATTCCATGCTCCCTGATTTCCGGAAGAGCATTCCTTTTTGGAAGGTTCCCATGCCTTGCCTTTTTGTCTTTCTGGTAAGAGCAACTCATAGCTGAAGATGAATACGAAGTATTGGTGGAATGATACTCGGAGAAAAACCTGTACCAGTGCCACTTTGTCCACCAAGACTCTCAAAGGCACTGACCTGAGATCGAACACAGGCCTGCTTGATGAGATGCCGCCAACTAACCGCCTGAGCCATGGCACGGCTACCAGAAAATCTTAAATCAGTGTACATTGTCCATGATATATAAATAACCAACAAGATGCACTTCAATATTTATGATGTACTTCACTAACATTGATCTGATTAATGGATGGAAGATGGGACATATTAAAACAGTGTACACTGTTTTTTTAATTAATACACCAACAATTGCACATATATTCATTTAATGATCTAAAATTCACATTAAAACATTTAAAACTCTCCTACATATTTTGATCATTCAATGAATATATGTGCATTTGTTGGTGTATTAATTAAATAAACTACAGAATGCATGGTACAATGATAAAGACAGTGTACAGATCCTATGTGAAAGCAAACAAAGTGACTGTCCTTTACAAGTACAATACAGATAATGCTCTTTAGTAAAATCGCCGATAATTGTGCTGCTTGTCATTGGAAAGACGTTCAGGCTTAGGGTGGAAGATGGAGGAAATGAGTTCCACCGAGACATCTGTAAATTTGTACCATATTACACAGCGTCACAGACCAAATATAGAAAACTTCAAACCCTATATGAAGCCCATTATTAATTTTCCGACAATGACCATATCCATTTGGACCTTAAGTTCTAATAGGGTCCAACCTGCAAAAAATTCATTAACCATAAATGCACCAATAATTGACTGGGCCCTTGACGCTTATGAATCATCCCCAACATACTCAAAAGTTTTCATGAAAGTCGCCAATAATTGAATATACAGTAACGTAAAAATGGAAATAGGAGTAGATAAAGAGTTGGTTTTGTTATGCTTTCTTTCTAAAAATTCAGTACAACGAATGCATGAAGAGGACATACCTCTCTGCCGGCGTATACCTTTTCCATAAAGACCTGAAGGATTTGAGTGGAATTCCATATTTATGGTCTACAGCCATTGTTTTGGACACAATTTCCATGCAGTTTGTGTTGATATAAGTGTTCCTTCTTCACATGAAGCTGAAATCGAAGTGCATCGATTCTGTCTGATAACAGCTCATCGTACAAAACTTAGCCACGGCAAATCGTACGAAGTTAAAATACGGATAGGACATGTGAATTCCGCGTAAATGGGTTTCGATATGATAAAATCGAAACGGGGAACATGAAATATAATCCTTATTTTACACATGTATAGGCATTAGCTTTTCAACGTCAAGATAAAGATAGATACACATTCGACTATATAATATTTACTTTGTAAAAAACTAATAAAACGAACTCATTGGCTCATCATTTCTGCCCGCTTAAGTCGTCTCTGCAGCCACTTGATGGATTTCTTAGAATTCATTGTTCGAGTTGTACAGTAAAATTTGTCTCCAAAGTTCACTTATTGATATAAAAAGGTAAATCAGTCCTATTACAGACCTGAGGTGCCCAAAGGGTTCCAGGAAGTTAAGGTTCCCGGATTACGTGACAATGGCCCAGGATGGCTGCTTTTACCCTCAGGAAATATTCCTGGTACTAATTTCTGTTAGAGGCTGAGTCGACCCCAGGGCTGTAGTGCGATCGGAAGGATTATGTCAATGAAAAATTCCAATGGCACCATCCGGAAAGAACCAGCGACCTTCCGATTTGTAGCACAGCGCCTTAACCACTGTGCTACCTAGGTCCCCTCACTTTTTGATAGAGATACTCTAAATGAATTTCAAATCGAACAGTATGGCATTTTCCAATAACAGCTCATCCTGAGAAATTTAGTACAAGTAAGTAATATAAAATATGGACAGAGTTAGAATGTACGACTTTTATTGGCAGCCATTGAGTTCGAAATGACGTGAATAACAATTGCTGATTTTGTGTACTTTGGTATTTGTATAACAAGCAGCACCATAACGTCTTGTTTTCGGTTGTAATAAATGAACATCAGAACCAGCGAGGTGTTAAAAAGCTTCAGTGTTCCGTTTGTAAAAGTACACGTATTTTCCTATCGAGATGATTATGATCTGAGTGCGCAGTTTTACCTATTGACGGCCTGGCGATGACTGTAGGGAACTTGGAGCTGTAGCTGCTGACCAGCTGTTCTGTCAGGTTCTTGGAGTAAGCGTACGTGTTGGGCAGTTTACCCACCAGTCTGCAAAATGGCACTCTGTTACTTACACTGGAAAAACTGATAGCCTAGAAATCCTTTGATGTGCCGTAGACGGTCTGTAGAGGAAGGCAAGAGAGGTGAAACTTACCTACATAATTCAGAGCTTCAGGGTTTGTACCCTTGTTTTTGGCGATTAATTGAATAATAGTCTTGTCGGCAAGTAATACTGTACATGTTGAAAAATGATAAATTTATACAAACTTTTTTTTTAATTCAAAAGGGAATACATAACTTTGGACACAGGTACGGATTTTATTAATCGATTATTCAGGTATAAATTTCATACACCAACAAATGCACTCGTTATTAAACTTGACACGGTTTTAAAATTTACATTAAAAATCACTTCGACCTGCTCCTATATGTTTCAGTCTATGACCATCATCAGGGAGCCTTAACTAGAGCCTAGCTAAAGTTATAATTAGGTTAAAATTCTGCATAAAACTACGTCGTTATATGTTATGCGGTGGTGTGGCAGCATGTCATACTCCCTGATGATGGTCGTAGACCGAAACATGTAGGAGCAAGTCAAAGTGATTTTTAATGTAAATTTTAAAACTTTGTCAGGTTTAATAAAGAGTGCATTTGTTGGTGTGTGATGTTTATAGATGTCAAAATGCACTGTACAACGATAAAAACGATTATTCGGTTATCTTAAATGTTCTAGTTCGACTTAAAAAAGTTATGTAGTGTCAAATGAGATGGGAAAACTGGGTGTTAAATATTTAATGAAGCTTTTCTGGTGGTATAAGTTATATTGGGTTGAATCAGTGTCATTTAACGATGTTGCCACATGCTAAGTGTCAATGTCGTGGATTATAGCTGAACAAAACTTATGGAATATACTGCCAGCAGAATGTCGAAGTACTTTGAGAGAAGTCTGTCCTTATATCACTTCTTCAACACGAACTACGCACGGACAGACGTTGGATCGACACCGGAAGTACGCCGCGCGACTAATCAAGTAAAATAAAATCAACTGATTTATTACGTGAAAACACAACAACAAATACAATCATTAGCATCCTAGTATGGCAATACTATAATGCTGATCATTGTATTTGTTGTATTTTGGCGAAATTAATCAGTTGATTCTATTTAATGAATTAAAGCACCACGGGATGTCTTCCATTAAAATAATCACGTAAGCCCTGACATAGCCGCGTGGGAAGATATTAATTAAGAGGTGGCTATGAAAAAGGGTATGCGCTAGCTATCGAACACGAGACTGGGTGATCCCCATTGCCAGTCTGAATATTTTGAAGAAAAGTTCATCGACCCTGCCGAGAATCCAAACATGATTTATCGGTCGTGCAGCTCACAGCCCAGTCACTATACCGGCTGAGCTTTGTTTGTTTGTTTTTGGTGCGACAGCCTCCAGTTGGCCAGGACCTCCTCATTCAAGCGGTTTCCAGAACACACACAAAACGACTCACCACAGTCGGTAGGACTCCTCTGGACGAGTCATCAGCCCGACGCAGCGACTACTTGACAACACACGACACTCACAACAGATAGACATCCATGCCCCTTGCGGGATTCGAACCCACAATCCCAGCAAGCGAGCGGCCGCAGACCCACGCCTTAGACTGCCTGGCCACTGGGATCGGCCGAGATGCTGTTTACAAAGTGCAAATAAAAATACCTGGCGTCACATCCCAAAATTCTGTTGTCTTAAATAAAGAATGTGGAGTGCAGACTTTCACCCCACATGTGGCAACAGAATACAGAAACTTCTCACGTCAATTTAAGAAAGCAATTTACGTAAGAACATATCACCAACATGCAAACTGTTTATATTATCATACAAAGTCAGACTTCTCGAATGTCGCCGTATCGTTCTACTCACTTCGGTGTGATGGAATCAAGAGTATCTTCGTCCATCCACTCGACCAGCTGAAGGATGGCATGTGGGTCGTTGGGAGATGGGTATATCACTTCCTCTAATACAGGCTGATCACACTGACAGTAGGCCGTGGAAATGTGCACGAAAGCCTGGAAGTGCCGAGAACTTATGACAGAGTTTTATTTATCCTTCGAAACAACAACATATAAATTTAGATATGAAATTATTTTTCGTATTCTTTTGACGTAAATTTGCATGGGGCAATTGTGGGAGTATGTAAATTTGTATGTATTGTTTATTCCCTCTTTTCGTTTCACTTATCAACACTTCACGTGGCCCAGATTAGCATAAAATTTACTACGATTAGGGAGTCGTTATTTGGAAAGGATGTGGAAGGAGGCAATCGGGACTTTGTTCAGGCACTTTTCTGGTATGGGCAATTCCATAGTAATTCGCACTGCAAAAAGTGCTACTTCTAACTATGTCAAATTTTGTATACTACTTTGGCGCCAGGAAAAGCTAATTGGCATTAAGTTCGTGTCCTCTATGTGTATCTTTTCTATGATCCAGGGTCAAATTTTGTAGCTTATTATTATTATTATTAGTGTTTTTATTATTGTAACAATTATCATCATGGCGTTTTAGATGTATTCAATTAATCACATTTCATATTAGTGCGGTAATGTATTATCTGTTAAATGTCCTCGTTAGGGGATTGTGACGTCATTTACATTCATTCCTTTTATTTTTTCCTTAGTTTAATATTGACTTTTAATTAAATTATTGCATTGCTCAGCGTCTTCTCCTCCTCTTTGTACTGGCTATGCTTTTGTCTTGATTTATTTTAGTTGTATGCCTGTTCTTCTAATTGTGCTTTCTTTGTAACTGTCCACTACCCTGTACAATCAGCATGTACATTAATAATAATAATAATAATCATCATCATCTCCTTTATGCAGGGTATTTATACCTATATTCCTGAGACAAACTATGTCCCTAGGGAATACAGTGTTGCAGCTATTCTGTTGTTACTATTCAAGGTGCTTATATCGTTAGTTTCAGTGTTGAATCTATTGTACTTTTACATTAGCACTTTCCGAAGTATGTGTGCAGTGCCCAATATGGCTGTTTTCTGTAGTTCATTATTATTATTATTATTATTATTATTATTATTAGCGCAATTCCCATGTGTATAGTCATATAAACAACGCAGTTTTCCACTGTTTGTCTCTGTTCCACGATGGTATCATCTTCGCCGTCGTGAAACAAGGTGGAATCTGTTACATCAATCAAATGTTGCACGCCCACTGCTGTTGTGACGATTCGGTCTAGACCGGCAGTGCCCAACTCGCAGCCTGCCACGTCGTGTTATATGCCCCCCGGCCATATTTGTAAATTATATGACAAAACTTACGGACGTTCCGTTGTTCGCTGACCACAGCAGAGCTCTGACGGAGTTACGATTCGAGTTGGTGTCGAGAAATCCTTTGACATTACTGTCGACCGGGGGCCGCCGGAAGACACCCCGAATTTGTGGCGACTGTTAGCAGGCCAGTCAGGGTTACTTGCCAAAGACAACCTCAGTTGTAACACAAATTCCACAGTTACAGAGACGTTTATGCAAAATGACTTTCCCACCATCTCCCGAATTTGGAAGCCTTCACGTAGCGCTATCGCATCCCTTCTGGGTTCAATTGCCAGACGTCCATCCAACCAAATTCTTTCTTCTCTTGTCCAGATGCGATCCTCCTACCAGCAGCAACATCATGACTACGTCATGATCCACAATCAAAACTACCAAATTCGTTAAACTAAGCACAAAATCACTAATCATCTGCAAACACGAGCAGTGCATTTCGTACGCAGCAGTGTTTTAATCCAACAAGGGACAAAGCCTTTCGTTAGATTTTTATTTGGTTGTCAGTGTTGTACATGCTGCACAACTGCTAAGTGCTGTGGGCAGATCGTACATGGGCTGGGTGTATCAGGCTGCAAAGCGACTGGGTGAGCGTTTCCTCTGTCCCTTCCGGAATCTCGACCCACGGCTGATTACGCCTCTTGGATTCGCCTTAGTGAAACCATCACATTTATGGAAGCACAGTAGCCCGACAACCGTTCTACGACATCATTATCCGTCAACAGTTAGGCCGTCATAGCCTTGTTTCGGCCTCGTGTCTTCAACAAGTCGTCTTTGTCCTTTTGGTCTATAATTCAGCATTATTTCTGGAATCCTGTTTTTGTTCATTCTTGTTACATGTCGTAGCCAAATGATTTATCTTAGTTTATTGTCAGCTGGTGCTACTTTCAGCTCGTCCGTTTTGCGACACAGCATACTACACGTATGCGGTAAGCAGTACTGCTTCGCCATCTCGTGCACAATGTTCAAATTACGTACAGCCGGTTGGTAGGGCGTCACATAGTTGGTAGTTGCGCCGCGCGTGACAACTAACAGGAGTGGGTCGCGCTGAAATTTGCAGGTGTCTCAGGTAACTGGTTCGTGCATTGTCTAGCTAAAAATTTATCATTCCGATTGTTTGGGTTTTATGTGTGCGTTTCCATAACTAAAAAATTTACACGGCATCAACACTGCAATTAACCTCAGTCGCGCTCCACGTGTTAGCACTGCTCCGTGTTGTAAAGGTCGCAGATTCGAGCCTGGGCCGAAAGGTCCACTATTATTCTCTGTCTTTTGTGCGTACAAACTGCGAAGTTGTTCATTAAGCAGTTCTTGTCAGGCTTAGTAACTCTAAGTATTAAGACACCACAAACATGCTTGTAAAAGCGATCCTCCCTTAAGGGCCCCATACACTCTTAAGTTAAACTGTGCAGTTTAACTGTGTAAAAACTGCACGGAAAACTGAACTGAATGTTCTCTGGCACAGCGCAGGTTTCCCATCAGGTGTGGAGTAAGAAGTGGTATTTGAAAAAGAATACGTCATGCGATGCTCATCTGCTGAATGAATTGCTAGAAACGGATGTGCCTTGATTTGATGCCATCGTGGTTTCGGCAGGTAAAGTGAGGAAACTATGGGATTCCCTGAGTGAACTGCACAGTTCTGTGTGTGACGGATGATTGGAAAGGACAGTTCTGAGGTCTGCGCTATTGCCTGTCAAAACTGGGCAGTTTACTCGGTTTTTCCGTCAGGTATGATGTCACCCCGTAAAATCGCTCGGTTTAACTGAGAGTTTATAGGGCGTTTTAGAGCCTTTCAGCAGTTACCCCAGACTTACGCTGCGCCATATAATGAAACCTCCAGTACTATCCAAATCCAGCTTGTCGTACTCAGCTCACCCCAATGTCTGTCATCGTATACTCACGTCCAAGTTGTGTATGCCTTCCGCGAGTTCCAGAACACTTCTTGTACCCAGCATGTTGTATCTGACGGCGTTCTTTAGCTTCTGGTCAAACCTGACGTTAGCGGCACAGTGGAACACCACAGAAACTTTCTTCTCAATCAGGAACCTGTCCTCCAGAGTCAGTCCCAAGTTCGCTAACGTTACATCACCTCTAACTGCAACCAACTGTGATGCGAACCCAGGACGTTCGTTACGAAGTCTGTCAAAAATCTGAAAACACGTAAATTTTTTGTAAAAAAGTCAAGTTTCTATGAAATCAAAACGTTTAATATTTGTTGTTTATATCTTGGAATATAAAATTTGGTATACACAGGTTATGGATAGTCCTATGAATTGTGTATGAAATGTAGTCTGTGAGTCAGAAAGTACAAAATGCGAGTGTTTCGAAGGGCTGAAACTTTGAGGTTATGTATGACAGATACATTAAAAAAAATCAAGGCAGGAAAAGAGGGTGTTCCGCAAAAGGTGTGCCAAACTTCAGGATGTTACTTTACTAGTTACTTTGATTAAAAATGCCGTTTCAACATGTTCGCTGTCTTCAACCTTTACTTCGTTACGAGCATTTTAATGTACGTATGGTTGATGAAATCGAAGAGGAAGAAATTGGCTGGGCATGTGGCACGCATGGTACAGAAAAGTAACGCATACAGGATTTTTGTAGAGCGACTAGAAGTAAATATGCCATTTTGTTGGAATATATGGAAGGATAATATTAAAATGAACATTAAATCAGAATTTGAGAACGTGGATTGAATTCATGTGGCTCAGGATAGGGACAGCTGACGAGCTGTTGTGAACACGGTAATGAACCCACCAGGTTTCATGAAATAAAGAAAATTTATTGAATAGCTGGGGACTGTTACTTTCTCAAGAAGGACTCCGTTCCTTGGAGTTAGAGAGTGTTTATAGCCTGGATTTACTTACTAACCAACACTCATTCGGCTTCATATTCTAACGTCTTTGGTTGAAGTTACGGATTTTTTCTTCAACCCGTTTGTATGGAAAGAGATCACATGGCCACAACGGATTATTATAACCTCGAACTATCCTTGTAGCAGCACATGTGTTCGACCAGGGTGAGGTGGTCTTAGGGTTTCATCTTGACTCTTGATTGGCTTATTTCGCAGGTGACCGCTCTGTTATTGTACTTGCAGTGGTGGCTCGTTTGTTAGGCCAACCACACTAGAAACGTTATGACAAACAGTACGAACCGTTAATTAGACAACAAAGACTTAAATTTACATTTCCGTTCTAAAAATACAAAGCTAAGAATATAATATAGTATCGTGTAGCATATTTTTTTACAAACCTGATGTGTTATTGTGCACTGCTACATTTAAGAGCCAGGACATGAAGGCCTGTAGGCCAGCGGTTGGCATTATGTTGCGATTGTGTTGTAGCTTTAAAAACATTTCGTGGACCCTCACTTGTTAATAACTGTAATTATTACACTCGCAAAATTCTATTCACTTGCTGCAGTACTACTTATTTCCTAATACTTTCCTAAGCAATTTGATTTTATTCATTTTCAAATTTATTGTTTTTTCCGTCATGTACAAATACGTTTCCAAGTAAACACACACATAGCCAGCTGAATCATTGTTTTCCAAGTTTTACGTAGTGTTCTGAATGCTGGCGGTAGCATACGCTACTAGTAGGGCCCCGCTTGTTAGACAGATCAAGGGTGAGGACCCAAACAAAAAGGGATACCCTGGCCCTCCACTTTGGGGGTTGGACATGAGGCTAACAACCCCACCCAGTAAAAAAAAATACTGTTGCGACACCTAAAAAAAAAAAGAGAGGAGGCCAAGGCACACCCACGACTGCAGAGCCGACGACGACGACGACGACGATGATGATGATGATGATGATGATGTAGTATGCTAAGGCCAAGGCTTCCGACGGAACTCTTGGGAACCTCCTCTACAATCGAAATTTAATCTTCGAGAATTCTTAAATAGCTAGTAATTTACTATTCAGGAAGATAGTGAATTGCTTCAACTATAAAATATAATAATTTAGCACTGACGTTATTAAACTGTATGTATACGAGATTTATTCAGAAAGTAAGTACCGTTTCGCTATAAAAAATCGAGTTGGGTTTCATATAAAATTTTATTGTTATCAGATTTTACATTCTTCAAACTATTTTTCCACATATTCGCCGCCATTATTGAGGCACTTATCGGAGCGGAGCACAAGTTTTTGTATTGCCTCCTCATAGAATGCGGCCGCCTGCGATGTTAGCCACTACTGACAGTGTCATAGGCTAGAGTCCTTGAAATCTGAGGAAAGCGCAGGGACAGATCAGAAATTGTGAAACGCCTGTCGTCACGCACTCTTTCGTTGACCTTACGCACCAAATCATCATTCACCAGAGATGGACATCCACTTCGCGCCTCATCGTGCACGTTCTCTCGTCCTTCATTGAACATCCGAACCCATTTCCTAACCATGCCATCACTCATCGC
>Ga0123357_10011672_pt1 | contig 11285 bp, 7 predicted proteins | sample TergutEmb28metaG_FD_89873 | JGI IMG/M metagenome (GOLD analysis project Ga0123357, IMG submission 89873) | Embiratermes neotenicus P4 segment gut microbial communities from Petit-Saut dam, French Guiana - Emb289 P4 | ecosystem: Host-associated > Arthropoda: Insects > Digestive system > Gut ...
ATATAGTATTCAGCTTCAACTAAAGGAATTGTTTTTAGGGAAGCTTGAGTTTCTCAGCTCCCAATTAAGAGAAAGATTAGGGGACAGAAATACAGTATCCAGTCAGGAGGTTTAGACTAACCCTCCGGGTTGGAGTTCAGCGACCATAACAATAAAGTGGATATGTGCCTGTTCCCTTCGTGTGTGACATTTATCGCCTGGTTTGGGTTTCAAGACGAAGGCACACGGTTACAACATTCATAAAACCAAAGTATCAAAATTGCTTGCATACTACAATTACCGTCATACATACATGTCTGTATTACTGTGTACATACCATGTCCTATAGTATACCTGTAAATAACACCAGTATACAACAGTGTTTTAGATGTCATTAAATACTAAGTTTGTGATCATGTAAATTTAAAACAGTGATTAACCAAAGCAGCTCGTGTCCCTCCGTATATTCCTTGAGATGAATTCATGCTCGCTGACGAGCGTGCAGAGTATTGTAACTGAAAGTCTGGCAGCTTAAGGCAGACAGTTACATCGTAGGTTTCCAGATTTTAATGGTAGTCTTCCATTTGTTTTCTTCACCACATAGTGGTTAAATGTTTGGTTTTTTTCAGAGGAAGATGCTGTCTCTACCTTCATGGTGACTGAATTGATTTAGGTGGATGCTGCAGTGATATGGCAGAACAAATTTTGTCAGTTATGTAGGCCCCTTTGAGGTTGGTTGGCCAATCACAGCTGTGGAATGTGTGAAGAGGAATTATTATATTATTTATTTACTGCAATTGGGTTGTCACCCGGTGGCAGTGGTTATTTTACATGTATACAAAATATGAAATTGGTTACTACTAAATTTAAGTCGGGAGGGCTACATGAGAAGTATGTAGTGGCAACTTGGAATCTTGGGAACCATCTCAGCATTTGCTTTTGGGCACAAGGAAACCAAGAAAAACCCGTGTCGAGTTGGCCGGTCGCAGGACCTTCCGAGTACTGACCTGTAGCCAGCAGTCCAGCTGTCCTGAGTTCAGATTTCTTTGGGCTTCGTGAATGGGAGATGTGACTATCTTCTGGACGTTGACTGTCTGCTGTTAAGCTGCGCTGGAAGTGAATAGCACTTGGTGGATTGACCATTATTTTGTGCCTCATGACTGCATGAGAAAGTCTGCTATTTTCTTTCTTTTAGAGAATGAGTTACAGCCTGCTGCAATCTATGCAGGAAGAATCCATCCTGGTTCGTGTTGTTGGAGTGCCTTACGATCTTTCTTGCTTCTTGTATGATCCAGTCCATGCACTTGTATTTTCTGGCCAGGATACCAATGTTACTGAGCTGATGCAGTTGTTGAGATCATTGTTGTGTTCTGCCATGGCCAACTTCCTCGTTGGTACAAGCGGATATGTTGGAGGTGTTCCTTAACCGTGGTCTCGATGGAACAAGTGGTTTGTCCACTATACACCATACACTTGCTGCACTCTGTATGTGTGCTGATTTAAGGCCTAGGTCATCTTTGAGAGGCTGGAGAAGCTTGGAGATTTTTCTAGGTGGTAAGCCAAGCATGTGGATATTATGGTTTGATAGCACCCCTAATGTGTTATAAGGTGTTTTGGATGGGTGGAAGGAAAGTTTCTGTTTTGTGGTATTCTTCCAGTGGTGTGATCTGCTCTAGCAATTGTGGAGTGTGCTTGATGTCTTTTGAGCTGTCTGTTGTTGTAGAAGGTGGTCTGGAGACTCGTCTGGTCACATATGACCTTGTCCCTGTGCGGTAAGGTGGGCAGCAGTGAACACTTTTTTGTTGGGTGGTGTAGCCTTGCATTCAGGTACAGATTTGTGTCACTCGCTTTTCTGGATGTTTCATGATCCAAGAAGTACCTATTCTGCTGTACATATTGTCCAAGAAAGAAGGTAGCTGTCTGTCTCATTCAGCATAGTGGACTGTATATTTTTTTAACCACTTCACTTCAGCATGTACCTAAACCAGTGCAGTTACTTTGAAGGTGGAGGCAGTATGTTACTTCAAAATGTTGGAACATTTAACCATTACACAATAACAGAAACCCAAAAGAAGACCATCCTCAGGTATTTGATGTTGCTAACATTGGTTGCTTGTAACAGACTGTCTTTAAGTCCTTTAGAATGAGATTTCCCTGTAGAAATAGTTAATTGTACCCCTTTGCAGTTCATCCTGTATTCAACATCAGCCCATTTAATTTAACCCTTTAAAGCACATCAGTAATTATATGTTCCAAGTGCTTGGCCATTAAAATATAAATAAATAGGAATTTTATTTTGATACAGATACTAATGCATACTCTCAAGAACACCGAAACAGTGGTCGTATGAGGCATGTTCAGTAAGTAAGGTTCACTGCCCTGTAACTTCTTTGTTAATCAAGCGTACTATTATTTTGGTTGGAGACAGCACTTGTATAGAGGTAACATGCAGCAGATGTTGCAAGAGTCAGTCAGGTGCTGTTCAGGGGATAAGGTGATGTGCAGTGAGAATGGCATTGGAAACTTGGTCCTGTTAAGATGTTCATAGTATGATTTGGTTTTTATTGCTTAGCATGTTTCACTTATCAGAATGAAATGTTAATTGATAGCATTGCGGGCTGATGGCAGAATGATAGTGCAGCAAGTCAGAAAATGGTACTGAGAGTTTAAAAATTGTCAAAGAGACATCCGTGACAATTATTGCACTGGTGGACCCAGCGCTTCAAGGAGTTGTGAATGGAGCATGAGTAGAAGTACTGATTTTGGAAAACCGATGTGTTATAATATTAGATTTATTTACTGCATATCATGATAGTGAGAAAGTGGAAATGACTATTCGTGAACGACTGCGAATACAAGAGCCCAGTTTCTAATGTGACAGGGTTTTTAAATTCATGTCAAGATGGGACATATGCATTACTGTGCTTGGAGATTATGTTGAAAATTAATGACACTTCATTGGAATCAGTGAGCTACCCTACATACAATGTTGTAATGGTTTCTAATTTCATTGTTATAACCGAGGGAACCTTGTATAACAAAATACAGGATGCAACACTAGTTTAAACCAGCTACCTGCACTCTAATGTATTTAGACTGACTGTTGTATGAATAATGGTACATGTTCTTCTAATATGGCATCTCCAAATCCAGAAATTCATATAATCTGGCACTTGAAGATCATAGTCTGCACATAATCCTCATTAATTATTATCAGAAATAATCTTCATCATTTAAATAGGCTGATCTCAAGGACATATTCAAAGAGGCGTCCAACATTGTCTCTACATCAGTTGTTGTGGTATCACCTGACCCCTTGTCGCATACTCAAAACATTTTGAGTTATGAAGACTCCAGCAAACATGGAAGAGGACCTTGATGACCCTGAACTAGCAGATGGAGATATCCAAATGGAATACTCCTCTCATTGGTTGTGTAGACCAAGTATAGGAGCAGTACAAAAAATTATCTTTAAGAATTTAGGTCAGTATGGGTACTAGCTGATAATCTGGCATGTGTCTGGTTCCATGTTTGCCAAATGAATGGAATGTTACTGTAAGTGCACCGTTTTAACCTACTCCTGAACTTAATGTTGTAGTTTCAGAATGTTGCTCTCTGTATTGGCAGCACTCAGTTTTTTGGTGCTCATATCTGGTGATTGCACAGTAATGCTGAAAAATAAAATAGATTAAATTTACAGTGATGTGGATGGGAAAAGAATGCAGAAATTATTTGTCTGGTTGTAGTGACAAGAAGAAAAAAGTAGTTTTTCAGGTTTTCATGGCAGTTGTCTGCAGGATGACAAAATTTCTTCCTGGCAGATGCTGAAATGGTTCACTGAATGGTTGGTAGGTACATTGTGTGGAAGATGCCATGTGATCTTCTCTAGATATGGGATCCAGGAAGGGAAGGTGGCCTTCAGTTTCAGTATTCTGTATGGTGAACTGTATATATGGCATCTGCTGATTTAGGTAGTCCATGAAGAATCCAAGCCATTCTGGTTTATACGGGTCCCTGAGAAGAGCTGTTCATTATCCTGGTGCTCATCTTCACCATTTCACTCATCCTGTCCTGGAACAAGATCTCTTTCTCTTCCCATTTTCACGCTTCTGATTGGGCATAATTAATTCATTCATTCCTTTGGCATGTGCAGAATGCGACGATTCCCTGCCGTTCTCAGGATCTTCTTCCATTCCTCTCTGTCATGTACTTTTTCCTGCACCCTTCTCCACCAACTATTCGTCCATCCTCTCTCACCTCATCTTGCCATCTATTTCTTGGTCTACCTGTCAATCTTGTTGTTCCCAAATTCACTTATAATACACTTTTGGGCATAATTCTTGCAACCTATTAATATAATCAATCCAATTTCCTGAATCACTTCAGCACCTCCCTGGATGTAATTCCATCATGCTGAAGATGGAGGTAGCACATTCCTCTGAAATGGCTATGGCAGTCCATAGTTCTATGCATTGCTAAACTGCAGGAAACTCATGTGGAAGAGAAAGGTTCTGTCCATTTCAGGATCTGGTAATTGAGTCTCTCCAAGCAGAGCTGTACCATTGGGCAGTAGGCATGCTGCTGTTCTGTTCATGAATGGTGCCACTGCAGTTTCTGTTTAAATAACTAATTGTCTGTGAAAGAAGCTTTGGAACAGATGTTTACAAAAATATGTTGTGTTGCAGAGTATACCACTGAAAGTCTACTGTACCTCTTATTCTGGGGATCAATGGTAGCAGTAACATTTGCAACAATAATGATCTACGGAACTGAGTTTGTAGATTATCCAAAACTGTGTGAGATACGGAAAATATCTGCAACCATAGAATAGTAGGTATGTAGCAGCTCCATAACTCATGAAAATTTTATTATTATTTTTTTTTTTTTAACATTTGTCATCCTGTTGGGTTAGATATAATAACAAGAGAACCTCAGTAGGGTCATCATCAGGCCTGGTATTATGTATTTTATACTACTAGCCTCAAGATGACCTTCTGAGATTGAAACATGTTGCTAAATTAAAGATATTACACTTACTAGTTATGTTGGTGCCAATTTATCTCTCTTGTTATCATAAAAATGTAATCACACATGTTGTTCTAATTTGACCTAGAATTTTTGTTGTTTCTTATAAACTGTGATGTGTATTGATATAATTTTGGATAACTAATTTCATGTATCTTTCCCCGTGACATTAAGATTACTTGCACATTTACTTAATCATACCATAAGATGAAGGCAGTATGAAAATACAGTAGTAGTAATACGTATTTAAACTTGTATTGCAAGGCAGCTCAGAACAGTTTATATTCACCAAAGACTTGGATTGAAGTTCGGAAACGTAGGTGTATGAATGGTGTATTGCAGTCAAGTACAGCCACAGCATAGTGAACAACAGCTGCAAACACTAGTTAGTCACATGAACATGAAAAGGGTTGAAAAGCTTTCTGTAGACAATTGCCATTTTGCTGATTGTGAAATCTTATAATATGTGAAAGTTAAGTGCTGAAAAGTGAGTGCAGATAGATTCCAAAGATGCTGGATCCTATTTAAACTACCTTTTACTTAGCTGAATCATGCTGAACTGTTTACTGCCTGACTGTAGCTGCTTTATTTTTGTGAAGCAACACTTCTTGCCTGTCAGCTATGCAAGATGGAGTACAAGACATTTCCTGTACAATAATATTGAAGTATTTTTTTATGTTCTTGAAAACTCAATTTCTGTTAGTACTGTACAGTATTTTTTCGTTCTTCAGCATTCAACTGACTATGTGAAGAACAGCTTTAGAATGAATTTTGTAGCTGTGTTACTGTTTATATGCTGGTCATTGTGCTGCTCAATTCTGTTTTCTTTTAAGTTTGGGAGGGGACATACTTGTATGCAACTAAAATAAGGACTTGAAAACTGAGCTCATAACATCAGGGGTCCCTGCAGTATGCCCGTGCTGCACTCTTACCATTATGTACATGGCCTTTAGAAATGTGTATTTCCCATACTGACTCTGAATTTATTCATATTTGCTGTGTATATACTTTTATGTCATTATTCTCTGGGCACAAAGGGCCTGCTTTAAGGCCCAGGTGCATCAGGCCCAGAAGGGCTCGAACCCAAATACTATTCTGTTCGACACTCAAGTCAAATTCTCTGCTTCCTTTCCCTACTGCCTTGAAAATAATTTGGAAACTTCTCCAGCTGGCAGTTGTGGTGCCATACACAAGCTTTGTATCACCATAACTCAGATTGTAAAAATGATGATGTAGACAAATACAGTATAGTAACCCCTTGCCCACTGCAGTGTTTTCCACCATGGTTTTCACTACATGTAGTTGAAAATAAATGCATAGATTGGGGGGAGGGGGGGGGTAATTAACAGAGGACATCCCATTGTGTTTCATAAATTAGGTACCAAAAGGGATGCAGTCAACACAACTAATTTATTTTGAAAACAAAGTTTTACAAAAAAAAGTGCTGAATGCTGAAAATTATAAATATGTGTGTTTAAACATGGGAGGGTACTCACCCAGCTGCTGTGAAAGCTGAAAGCATCATCTAATCAGGCACTGTTGTATGAGTACACTTCATAAATATGTAATGTCCAACAGTGACAGGGGCTCCTTAAGCATCCATGTTCATATGATTTCATTTTCTCTGTAAAATGTTTGCACATTATGGTTTTGCCCAACACCATTATTGTTCCCCCTAGCCCTCATGTTGGATGAGAGATCACTGTATTCCAAAACCATCTTCATAATATAACAGAAGACTTACTACTTATTCATTCAGTTTGTATATATTTTTTCATAATCTTCATAGCTGAGGAAAGTTGCAAAAGTAATTGAGTAGAGGGGATATGGCAGGCACTACTCTAATTACACAGCAGTGAGAGGGTTAAGGAATTAAGGAGCAGTTCCAGATTTATCTGATGTAAATTTTATTTGTAACAGATTCCTTCATTTGGGAGTTGAGGCTGCTAAGTAAACCAGAAGTTATTGCCTGCATTACAGAGATGGGTTTGTAGGCGCTCAGCGTCCAACTGTTGTGTGAACAGCAGGTGTATATCTCATGCTCTGAAATGAGAACAGTTTGTGTACAGTGTTGCAATTTAGTGTGAAAATAGAGAATCTGACTTAGAACTGTACAGATTTCATAAGATTGTAAGCATTACTGAGGTTAAGACAGGCTGAAACCAGAGAATATCCTATTACAGTATTACTGTCTTGTTTTCATGATTTGTTCATATGTTGAATATAAGGAAGATGATAATTGAATATTAAGTTCTTATACTTGAATAGCTTGTGCATCCAGTGTTAAGGTTGGGAGTTGAGATTGTCACAGCAGTGTATATTAAGAGTGTGGTCTGGAATGGATGCCATGAGGTCTGGTGGCTGGATACATTTTCTGCTGTATGTTGTGCTCCTGAAGCCAGGTCCATGTACTTCACCTGTTAAAATCATGTTGGCATTCAGTAATTTGGAATGAACTCTCCTAACAGCTGTCTGTCTTTGCCTTGTGTGCTTACAGGTGTGTGTGTATTGCCTTGCTGATGGCTTCATAAGATATAAAATGTGTGTCCTTTAATTGCAGATATTTTGGGTAAAATGACCAGCTGATAGTGACTGAATTACACCTCCCTGTTAAAGCCAGCGCACACTACACCATACGGATCAGAAATGAATCAAATTTTCAGTTGATAGTGCATAGTAGAATGAATGCTTCTGAATGAAATTGACAGACAATCCCAGATCAAATTGTGACTTGATGTATGATGACAGGAAATTCACAGAACAGTAAAACACTCGAGTCTTCTGGGATATGATGATGTATAATGGAATGAGTATTTTCCAGTGTTTTTAGTGATTGTGGTTCCTTGAAAACATCAGGAACTCCTATCACAATGACACACCGTCATATCTCAGAAGACTTGAATCTTCAGTTGTTAAAGTTATCAGTATTTTGTTTAAAAGCAAATTTCATAAAAATACACAAAATTAGTAAGTTCAGCAACATAAGGCTGTCTTCCACCCTTCCCTACCCCATGTACACACACACACACACACACACACCATATCAGATGGTTCTGTTGGATGTGAAATTAGGCATCTTACAGATTTTACTTTTTAACCTTTAACCTGCTGGGTTGGGTACTTAAGTTGTAATGCATGATTTATGAAATTTTCTGTTCTTTGAACTAAAAAAAGATAAAACTTTTGAAGTAAATGGCATATTGTGGAAAAGAACACAGATTGTGCAGCATGTCTTAAGAATACAGAAAATTTCCACATTGCCTAAATATGCAAAATGAATTTTATAGGAGTGTTTTCCTGTGTGGTTTCATGTATGCAAACTCAGGTCTTTAAAAAGTCAAAATATAAATTCTAAATATATGTAATATTTTGTCATATAAATAACACCAATTAACAGTTAATTAGTCATTCTCAATGAAAGAGTCATTGTGTGACTGTGTTATGGGCTGGAGGTCTGGGTTTCACTTTGCAGCAGGGACAAGTGATTTTTCTCTTTGCTGAAGCATCTAGACTGACTGGACCCTAATGAATCCCTATTCAGTGGGTACTGGAAGCTCTTTCACCAGGCATGAAGCAGTCACAGTATGAATTTGCCCACTTACTGCCATCAAGGACTGAGATTAAGAATGGGTGAACTGCTCCCCCTATTTGCCATCGTGGTGTGCATAGAAGCAGTGTTACATTTACCTTTTCAGTTAGTCTCAGTTATATATTTACTACTTTATAACTTCCCAGGTTTTCTACTTTTTTCCCGGCCTGCTTCCATATATTATCCTTCACCAGTTCCTTTAATAATTGGGTCTCTTCAGTGCATTCAGCTTCTGCGGAAGGCAGCTGAAGTATTCCCTTGCAGTAGTCTGTACCCATGCAGCTGTTTTAGTGCAACAGTTAAATACTGCACCATGCCCAACCAAAATAAACTGTAATAAGTGATGATAGAATTCTGGCTGGTTTGTTGCATGTTATTTTCCTGTGGTTCTTGGTAGAGTGTACAAGGTTGGTGAAAATATCACATTAAGTATTGTCCGTTAGGTTATGAATTATTTTTGTGACTTCAGACACATCTTCAGCAACTTGTTTTAAAAGCGCCTTGCCACCCAGAACCAGTCTTCTTATGACACAATTCAGAGAACAAAGTTTTGATGGTGATGTACACCTTTTTTTCATTTCTGTTCCATTCAGTTCACTGGTGTGTGCACTGGCCTTAAGATTAAGACCTTTTAAGATGTAATGCCACGTGGTCTCATAGATAGGTATTAATGTCTTGTATCCTGAACATGGGGGCAGCACATACTTCCCAAGCAGAGGTTATGTCTTCACCAGACTACATGGTGTTGTGTCCCAGAGGATGGTAATATTATTATTAGGATGTGTTAATAATTGGGTGCTTCACAGCTACACTGTAAATCTGACATTGTATGAGTGAATATCTGTTTGTGAGAGAGTATGTATGCATGTGTTTGTTTATTTTCCATACACTAAACACAAACTGACTGTAAAACAGATGTTTCGTTGATGTAATTGCTGCTAATTTAACTGGAAGAACAGAGTTTAAAATGCCAGTAACCATTTGAAGCCTACAGTTTATCTCAGTAATACTTAGTAAGGTAATTCGTAGTTCACAGAAGATGTACTGTATCTCCATTATACGAAAAAAATGCAGTTTTATTCTGTAGGAGAAAATTCATTGCATGTTTTGAGATCATACAAAACACATAAATAAACATGGGCAAAGCGCAGACTTTCTGAACAGTAAAAGTGGATAATGTATATACTTAGCACTGTGTATCAAAGGTGTAATATAATTTGTTGGCATATTAAGCTGCTAAGTCTCTGATCTGTAATTAACATTTTTAAGACTTTATTCTTGTGTCCTAAGATGTGTTTTAGGTGGGATTACATATCAGAGTTACAGTGGTTGAATGAACATTCGCCCCTATACTTCGCAGTGATGTCAGTAAAGGTGATTCATTGAGTTTACCATATTCACAAATCATTGCATCTTACTGTCATCATTATTATCCATTCCTGTATTATTATTTTTGTTTGAGCACAAGTGTGTATTTAATTTAAACTTAGCCAAAGTAAATATTTAGACTGGTTTTAAAAATATTTGCTGCTTTAAATCATGACTAATGGTTGGTGGTGAACCAGAGGACAAACAACATTCTAACAAGTTTTTATGGTAGGGATTTCCTAGAGATAATATTCTGGGTGTTGACATCCTGATGTCAGTGTCACCTCACATTCCTGCATGGCATCTAAAGCCAGAGGACTATTATCTGAACATTGTAGCAGTACAAGGTCACTTAAAGCAATCTGGTTTTGATATATAACCATATCTGACTGATGAATGAATATGTGCTGTATGTTAGAGAGACAACTAATGGTATTAAATGAGATAAGTACAACAGGTCATACAGGTGTCCACAGAATATATTTGGTGTTTCAAAGTGCTATATTTTTGTAACCTTATGTACTTAATGGAAATGAGCAAGTTAGCTGAAGTAGTAATGCTTCCAACTTGTATTCAGAAGGTGCCCTGTTTGAATCTCACCTGACGCACCACCTATTTTGCAGTTTCATGGTATTCCTCAGTTCCTACAGGCATGTGCTGGGACACACCTCAAAAATAGAGTACAGTTGTTTCATTCTTATTCTTTCCATTTCATTATTCACTGATAATCCTACCACTTTATGTTACACAGCCTTGTGTAAGGTGGCATATATTGGGATGGCTTTCTGTCTTGGCTTCAGCACCTTACTTTTTTTGAGCTACAATGAGGAGGGACCATGGGATGGAAAACTTAATTTTTCTACGACTTTCCAGTTGTAGAAAAATGAGCATTGAAGCTCTCCAGCAAGATGCTGTACCACTCATTTGCAACAATTTTCTTTAAGCTATGTCATGTACATAATTTTGATACATTGATGTAATTCATCCATTGTCCAAAATAATTAAAAGAGGAGTGAAGATTCTCCATTTGGCACTGTTTCATTATTATTTTGATGCTACAGAGTTAAATATTCTGTTTCGTGATGCCATCATTAGGTTCAACTGCAAGGATGGAGTTATATGATTATGGGTTGTGTATGAAGAATGAGATCTCAGTTTGTTTTTTTACAGTTAGTGGTAATGCAGCTATGTCAGATGTTGTTTAACCCTTTCCCCGTTCCATTTAAATCGCTAGTGCCTGGGCAGAAGAGCTGAGTTTTTTCACGGGACATTTAAATTTACGTACTATACCAGAAACGCTTTAGAGCGTTTAGAGGGGGAGGGG
>Ga0123357_10011673_pt1 | contig 11285 bp, 6 predicted proteins | sample TergutEmb28metaG_FD_89873 | JGI IMG/M metagenome (GOLD analysis project Ga0123357, IMG submission 89873) | Embiratermes neotenicus P4 segment gut microbial communities from Petit-Saut dam, French Guiana - Emb289 P4 | ecosystem: Host-associated > Arthropoda: Insects > Digestive system > Gut ...
CAGTAGGACACGGTCTTATTCTCCTGACGATGGGCATAATGATGCCCGAAACATGTTGAGAAAGAGGTTTAATAATAAACAACGAAATTAGTTGCATCTTGTTGGTTCTCTCTCTTCACCTTACAGAGATTTGAATTCGACTGGTGGTACAATCAGTGAATTGGGTTTCCTCACCTCCATAGCTTCCGGATTCGATCTAGGAACCACCCATCCTTCTGGGTGATGGCGAACAGCGAGGGGTCGTTTCGGGATAAAGAGAAAGGGAAATGAAACCGACCAGTCAGGTTCATATAGTGCCAACGTTGAGATGTCACGAAGCTACACTTGCAAATCCAATCCCACACACGTCTTCTTCTTCAGTGTGGTAAGACTCAACAATACAAAATATTACTAAATTCGGTTCAGGGTATATTCATTTCATGCAGGAGGAATGAGGAACATTCAGATTCCCTAAGGTAAAAACATAGCTATTGACTGCAAGTAAAAGTAAAGCAAACGCTGTACAGGCCTGGACAGAGCCTGAGGGTTCCAGAAGTTTGAGGTTCCAGATTTCACGACAGTCGGCCCATGAGAATGGTAAGGTTGTCAGACCTAAGCACCAGCCTCCTTTAACCCCGGGAAATATTCCTGGTACTCATTTTTGTTAGAGGCAGAGTCGACCCAAGAGCCATAGTGCGGCCGGAAGGGTTATGTCAATGAAAAATTCCAGTGACACAACCGGTTATCGAACTCGCAACCTTCCGGCATGTAGCGCAGTGCCTCAACCAACCGCGTCGCCGCGTGCACTTCAAGTAATGTGCTACTGACCTATCGCAATCAAACTTGCATCGTTTCTAGCGCATGCGTACAGATTGCAATGTATGAATTTTCAGGAAGGTCCTTTGACTGGAAGGCGAGATAAAGCCGAAAAGGCACATTGCCGTCCAAGCGAAGTGCACTTACTATTCATTGATTACAACTAAGATTGTAGTCTTTGTAGCGCACGATTATATTGCAAGACATGAGGTTTCAAGAAAATCCCAGACGTGGAAAACTATTTTAATAATGGATCCACAAGACTGCAATATAACCTAAAATTTCGCTTAAATATTGATTTTTCTAAAGTTTCCTTCGAGCAGAGAAACTATCTTCTGCATCAATAAACGCACTGTCTTAAGATCCAAGAATAAACAAACCACTGTGAAAGCCTTAAATCCTCAACAATATATATGTATATAAATGAATTGTAGTCTACATAATCGAGCTCAATTACAGCTGCAGACTGACTTTAATCTCATTTCCAAGCTTCTTTACATACAAAGGCAATAAAGTAGATTCAGATATACAAATAGGGGGATTTATGTTAAATGGCATTTTCAAATCATTCGTACAGCAATCCAAGATCCGTCCCTCCGTGCAGAGGATTCAGAGCAATAAAAGACTGCGGAATAATGATAGAAGGAAACTAGTAGCGGCTTCTCTCTCTAAGTCAACTCAATTACATACCTTAAAGATCATTCAATTGTAAGGAAATACGTTAGAAACAAAGGACCCTAGACGCAATCACAGCGCCTGTTGAAAGGAGCTTACAACACATCCTACCATGTTCTTCACTATAACCCAAGTAGCAACGGAAATATCTTATGATTACGAGTTGATTTCCTGTCGACTTGTACTAGGGCACGGGACGGACGGTTAGGGTTTCGAATCCAGACAGGACAAAAGACTGTTATCTTCTCCAACAAGTCAAATCAGCTTTCTGGAATATACAACAATCAATTCAATGGGTAAACGGGCACACTCCTTGAGGGTAAAATCAAAAGTGCGTGAGGATGATCATTCCAATACACTGCCGAAGTGAAGAATGATCGGAGTTGTACTTCATCTCCTCCTGTATGCGTTCAAGGCATGTGTAGGGACAGCTTGGAGCTATAAACCACTAATTAAAATGAACAGGGTCATTTACGGGGAAGCTGAGAGGGGGAGGGAGGGTAAGTGGTTAGAATTCACGGCCATTTATGGAATCAGAAGTGCCATTATAGTGTTCGGATGAGATCACTTGGACCCTTGCGAGGTGTCTTGAATCCAGTCCCCAACTTCACGTATTAGTACTCAAAGATCCATTTTAATAATGTCCAGCCTTTTAACCGTGAAGACTAGGGTTCAATGCCACGCCAATTCATGTGGGTTTATGGTGGAAAAAGTGTTATTTGGAGATGTGTTTTTGCAAATACTTTGGTTCTTTCCCTGTCAGTATCATTCCATAATTGCCCCATAGGTACATAAACTTAGCAACTCACGGCGCTGTTAAATAATACACGTAAGAAATTGCCGTAACTTACAGGTGAATATAATTTTCCAGTACAAATTTTTGAGGTTTTACAGGACTAGATCACTAATATACGAATAAAGTCCAGGATTACAACATGTGACCTGAAGGCCAAGTGGGGCCCTTCTGTTAACGGTATCCGGTCCGTCTGAGACTTTTAGCTAAAATATATGTACGTATATAGCCACGTGTCCGCAGATACCGTTTTCTAATCACTGCCAGCCAGTGTCATTGTATTAGAACTACAATTTGCCAATAAATCCATATTTTTTTTATTTCTTATCAATGTTAAATGAGAGAAATGTGGCCTGCATACATAAAAATTTATGATCATTCGACTCACTGCTGAAGAACGTGGACGCCCCTGGACTACACCAGCAGCGAAACATTTTAAATATCGGCGAAACCGAAGACTGACAAAACAAATTACACGATGTGGCCTATGTACACACAGCGCAGCAGGCAACCTTATACCAGCCTTTATATAAAAGATGAAATGCTGGAAAGAGCAGCTAAACTTACAGGGTTTACGAAACAAGAGTAAGCCATAATTCTGCACAATTCAAGATCACGATGATTAAACATTACTCTTATGCATCCTTGTTTTATACATATTTGCGGCTGTTCTGTTTTTTTCCAATCACATAGAGAAGTATTAAGCAGAATTGTTGGTACGGTCTCCAGGAAAGTTTTCATTTTTTAGTCTGTTCACACTATAAAAAAACAGCCTAATCAAAATCAAGAGATTGGAGACCCTGAACACGAGACCTGTAGGCAATGTAAGAAACAACTGTTATCTGAACGTGATGGTCAAAGGTCGACACACGAAAAAAATAACAGCTTGGACCAGTATCACTTAACAAACTACCAGTCCCTCACTTTCTCGGAATTTCTGGCTCGCTACAGACCTGGTCAGCTCATGACGGTTTTCAAAGAAGCCACTTCCGCTGCAGCTTATACTGAAGCAGATGAAAACAGCCCACATTCTCACCTAGAATTTTTTAGATATATTTGAATATCCTCCAGTCTAAACTCTTGTATCGCCAATACTGTCGGACACTTACTGTATCTCCTGCATGTATAATACTGCTGAAAATTGGTAAATATCCGTACACTTACATTCTTCAAACTTCCACTGTCAATCTCAGCCTAAAAGAAACAGGAACCTCTGTACTTCTGCACCAGGTGGATGCAATTTTAGTCAGCCTAATATCCACAATTCCATGCGGGTACATTAACTGTGTGCTATAAGGAATTGCTTACTCTGCTCACAACATTGTTGGCCTGCAAAACTGCATTATATTGTAATTCCAGTGAATCTTATGTTTAGTGGACTGTGCATCATTGTGATAGTTGAAGAATAAAAGACCAACTTGATGTCACTTGCTATTTTAATTCACTTCTTACGTGCTCTACATGTTTCGGACATTAATATATCCATCATCAGGGGCTTGCGACTATTCTGTTCAGTTACCACATTGGTCTTATTATTCTTGGTTCGATGTGTGTTGGAGTTTCTGTGTGGTTGGGTTGGAGTGGTGTCCGTGTTGCAGGCTTCAGCATCAGGCTGAAGCCTGCAACACGGATACCACTCCAACCCAACCACACCGAAACTCCAACACACATTGAACCAAGAAAAATACGACCAATGTGGTAATTGAACAGAAGAGTCGCAAGCTCCTGATGATGTATATATTAATGTCCGAACCATGCTGAGCACATAAGAAGTGAAATAAAATAACAAGTGACATCAATTTGGTCTTTTATTCTTCAACTATAATTCCAGTCTTTTTCCTGTTACTTTTTGGTCGATAAGCTCTGTCGAATACTTTTCATACTTTCAATCTCACGTCATGTTTCGAAGTGCTATTCCTCTCTCTCCGACACACGTTCCTTCCCTACTGAAATAGATACTTGTTACAATACTTGGATAGTCTGCATTCACTGGGCGTTGATTGAGCAACATTTGAGATTTAGCCCGTTTATTCTATCTAATAATTTCAAGCACTTTTTTCTCAAAGCATTTTACGCTAATTTCCCAACTCGTAATAGCCTAGAATATCACTGTCTGAAATTTTGATATCTTTAATAATACTTCCACAAACTTGCAGATATCAGCATTACCAAGCAAGTTTTCCGAGAAGGAAAGCATATCTCGTACTATAATCTGGTATTCCTCATTAATTTCTACACTGTTTAAATCCACAAAATTAAACATTTTCATTCTAAATGTTTACACGGTTGGTTTACAGTCATTTTCTCACTCTACTTTCTACCGCCATATTACGATCTGTGAGCTCATTTGAAATACCGTATATCGGCTACACTAAAGTGCCGTCTGTTATCTAGCAATAAGTGAAAATGAGGTTCAGCCAATCCATGCTTCTGCTTCCCAGTGAGACAATTCTTAAGGGTAATTATATACGTTTGGCGATACAGAAATATTGTAATTTTCGTCAGAGGCTTAAATAGGATGGGTGTGTGGGGAGGTCGACCTGGGCAGCAGAGTTCAATAGGGGGGAAAATGAATGTTTTAAATGGAAGAATCTGATTTTCTGCGCTCAAAAAATGCTAAATGACTGAGAAAAATTAAAGGTAATTCAATAAGTAAATGCGATTATATTAGGCTCGTAATTTCTGTTAGGGCGCCCGATGTTATTGCGTGTCACGGGCGCCAAAAAACCTAGCAACGCCACTGCTCTTCGCAATTATACATTTTATTTCATAACATTCAGCACTGTAACCCAAACTTTACTCACACCTCCTTGTGAACTCTTGTTACAGACTGTCAGTTTGAAAAAAAAAATCTCTTTCCATTTGTTTCCTTTGGAATATTCTAACAAACGTAAATGTGGAGCTCGCGGATCTGATTGAAAACGCAATCTATTTAGTAAGAAAAAGGTACCCATATCTCCACTTTTGTCCTGAATTTATATATGCACACTCAGAATAATGCTGGTCCCAGTGGTGGCGCGGTTTTAAAACGCAGGTCTGTGATCGCTCGCCTGCTGAGATTGTAGGTTCGAATCCCACAGGGGGCAAGGATGTCTGTTTTGAGTGTTGTGCGTTGTCAAGTAGAGGTCTCTGCGACGAGCTGATCACTCGTTCAGAGAAGACCTACCGACTGTGGTACGTCGTTGTGTGTGATCTACAACCCTCGTGAATGGGGAGGCCCTGGCCCACTGGGGGCTGTCGCGACAAAAACAAACAAACAAAACAAAACAAACAAACACTCAGAATAACAGTATCATACCGACTCCAGAACAGTGTGAAGGTCTGTCTGTCATTAAAAGAGCTGCCCTTCTAATTTGTTTGCTTCGCTCCGCTATGCAGGTCTAACGAAAATCAAGATATTAACAATGAATGACGTCAGCTTTTCACAGACCTCCTATAATCATAAGGTGGCTGAGAATTCGATTGGATTATTTGTCCTAAGAAGAACACAAATAAAGCTCTGAAGAATTGTCCGCTTCACATATCAACAGAAATACTGGTCGATTTATCTTAGCTGGGGTAGGAAAGAGTAACATTCCCACCATTTGATACATTCCACAAAGCACGGATTCCAAGTGATATATAAAAAGTTCTTTCCAAATTTTTATGTCGATTCTTAACAGAAACAAACGACAATAATATCGTCGTTTTATACCCTGTACTGGAAGAAACAACTCATATTTACTTAAAGCACTATGTGGAACATAAAAAGGTAAATCAGTCCCGTTACATGCCCGAAGTGCTCAGAGGGTTCCAGAAAGTTAAGGTTCCTAGATTACGTGACAATGGCTCAGGATGGTGGTAAGGTTATCAGCCTTACGCACCGGCCGCTTTTTACCCCCCAGGAAATGCTCCTGGTACTCATTTCTCTTAGAGGCTGAGTCGACCCCAGGGCCATAGTGCAATCGGAAAGATTATGTCAATGAAAAATTCCAATGATATCATCTGGAACAGAACCAGCGACCTTCCGATTTGTAGCACAGCACCTTAACCACTATGCTACCGCGGTTCCAACTGTGTGGAACATACGACGCAAAATTTTAGGTCTTTCAGACCCACAATTACATTAAAGAACTTCATCTTTCAGAAACGTAATACTTTTGGCCCGTCAGATCTAAGTGAGGTGGTACTCATACGGCAAGTAAATATATTTCAAGATCCAGTAGATAATGTCTTATTATTTCGAAATACCCTATACGAGGGCTAAGAAATATAGGCACGCCAGTGAAGCGACAATCTGATTGACAGATAATAGACCGCATCACCACGGGTGAGTACAAAATGCTAAAAGCTAGAGGGGGTAGTCACCCTTCCGCGTTTGCTGCTGGTCACACCCTATCTTGTTCTACATGCAGTTCATCCCCTGTCCGCAGAACCGCGAAATTCGAGAGATTACGCCTGATACTGTCACTTAAACCCCAAGATTAGGACACGATTATTCAACTCATTTAACTTTACCTTGTTTAGAATGTGTCAAAATTGACACAACGGCATTACGTTTAAAATCAACATAACTGACATGCGAATTTTAGGTACCAACAGTTCAAGAATAAAACAAAACAATATACTTCCGGGACATCTGAGTGAGATAGAGGGACTCAATACAAATCAGACGTACAGGATTCAATCGCCGAGAGTTACAAGAAGTTTCCTTTTTGAAATTGCGTAGAAATCGGCTCTGCCTCCAACCCAGCGAGCGGCCTGTGTTCTTTCTCTGATGAAAAAGGGGCTCCAGCGTGACTCTTATATATTGAGTACCGAGATTCAGAATACATGGAACTACTCTTCACTCTGCGTCTGTTTTAGTATGGTGTTTAGACGTAAGAATAATTACATGTACATTGTGACTATAGGACTTTTCAGTCAGCAGTACAAGACTTTCATAACAATAGGTTTTATCACAGTTCGAAAACTTTCATCATCAATATGAATATTACAGACAGTACTGCAAAAATCGGTCTTACTCTTATAAAAAACGTGTACGCAAAACATTTTTACGTAAAGTAAAAACTCAAAGATCTTCAGTAACTCACTTGGCTTCAAATCTTGTCAGTTGCACACAGAAGCCTACCTAACTGGTACAAAGAATCATGCATATTAGTGGCATTAATCGAAAAAGTCCATATTTTAAACGAATTCATTAGAGAGTTATTTATTAAATACAGTTCAAACAATTAATCTGTATGAGTATTCTTATTTTATATTCTATCAAATCTTATGATTGAGACTACATAACTTACATCACTGTTTAAAACACAACTTTTACGCCTTCCACAATAACCGCCTACAATGAAACCTTCTCGGCCGTCAGTTGTGACATGTGGAACGGGCATTAATATTGAACAGGTATATTTATATAAAACTTTACGTGGGCAGTTATTTGTGACATGAGGTTACAAGGAATGATAAAGTAATTTTATGACGTACTGACATGGACAAACTTCCGTATCAAATGGAATTGCGTTTAAAGAATGCACCTCCGTTACTAACTTTATACCAACAAATATTAGCTTTCAAAAGGACGAAAAAACTGAACAAAATAAAAACAGTTACATCATCTTTCACTTTTCCGGACTGCTTATTCAAACTGTTCGCACTTCTATAAGCCCGTAGTCCTATTACAGACCCAGAAGGTCCCAGGAGGCTGATGCTCCCAGATTTCGAGACAATCGGAATATGAAGGTGGTAAGTTTGTCAGCCCAACGTTTCGGCCGCCTTTACTCCCAGGAAATACTCATAGTAATCGTTTCTTTTAGAGGCTCAGTCGAAACCAGGGCAATAGCGCGACCGGAAGAATTATGTCAATGAAACCTTCCAATGAATCGAATTGAACCGGCGGCCTCCCGGCTTTTTAGTGCAGTGCCTCAACCAACTGTGCCACCACGTACCGCCAGTGAACGTCGTGTGTACCCAGTCTGCAATTTCAGGATGCGTAATTCGCTGATGGTAAGTGAACGAAGTATTACGGAAAAGAAAATAAATTTATATACGAGTCGGATACCACGACAATTAGATGACAGATACGGCGCTGACCGTCAAAAAGCTTTGAAATGTTCATACTTTCGTCTCTAAGGAAATTTATCATTAAATTTGAAGTGGTATTTTTCTAGGAGTGGCATGGAATACTGGACGAGAAATTTCCTTCACTTTGAACCAAAAGTGAACCCTTCCACATAAGAATCGTATGAAGCGTCACTTTGTCAACACTAAAGCATAATTCGCTGGTGTAACGTGTTTATACATTTCATGACGTCAAACATCAATATCATTAGCCTAGTCGTCATTACCCATAATTATAACGATCGTTATTGCTCATCCGTTGTTTGCACAAAGCTGTTTGGTATGCAAATTGAACGTTTATATGCTGCAAGGAAGGGGCCCCACAATCATGTAACTTCCCTTTACGGATATCTGTCTGTCTCTAACAGGTTTACTGTGATTTCATTGATGAAAGGGATTGTCCGTGGCAGATACATTTCGCCACACCCAGCTGAGAAACTTCATAGATTGAACTCTAAACCGTTATATACTGTAATACACTGAGTATCCTGAATTGTCTAAAACACAGTGGTTACTATGCATACCACCTGCTATGACAATAGACTCTGCACTTAGCGCAAAGAATTTACTTACTGGTAAGACTTTTGTGTTATTTTTCATCACATACTCTAAACAATATTAATTTATTCGTCTTTGTAATGCAGACATTGTGCTTACTGTGAGGTAGGAAGTCACGTTTTAAGTACTTGTTAGACTAAATTCGTGTGTCACAAGATTCGAGGACTGATAGAATTCCCAATGTAAATAACAATTTCGTTATGTTTGAACTTCAAAGCTAGAAAATCTGTGCCAGAATTTAGGCCTTCATCACTTCATTCTTCAACATTAAATTCAGTTATTAATATAATACTGTATACCACACTCTTCCATCTGGAAACTTTAATTTCAAGAGCAGAACACGAAATCCCTTTCCGCAACATGAGAATGCTATTAATACTTAAATCCTCCGTACAAGCAGACCTCTACATTGTACAACTTCTATACTGTACAACCACCTGACACCAAGGAGCACAGCAATGCAGACCGCTATATGTCTTGGCCAGTCTGTGGACGTGTATCTCCAGGCTTTATTAATATTTGATGCTGATGCTAGTGAATAGTTACCGTCACGCTCCGACCGTTTTATTTATCAAGAAAGAACCCTCGGTGCCCGTTGGATATAGGGTTGAGCGGGGCACACAGACCATCTACATTTGTGAGCGATTAATTTTCCATTTTGTATAGAAACACAAATCCGATTATCCGGTTATAGAACCAGTAACTTGATTGTTACAATAACTGGAATACACATCTCCTCGTCGGCCTAAAAATGTTCTTTATCAATGGACGAAATGCTAAATGAAAGAGAATACAAAAAAATATCGCTTCGTACAGTGTCGTCATAAGCAACAGAAGGTAGGTAAGGCCTGTGTATAATTTAATCTCAGTGCGTGCAGTAGCAACAGAGACGCGGCCTGAATGCAGTAAATTTATTCAATACACAATTTTAACTTCCCCCCATTTTGAGCAAGTATCTATCGACAGTGAATAGTTAGGATATGTGTGAATTTAACGCTTACGTACTCTATACGACGAGCCACCACAGGCAGTCGGTGTAATATGTAGGAATGTACTGAACGTCTGAGGAATTGTGTTTAGATCCCTTTCCCCACCCACCCGTCCCCCTTCTCCCAAATGTGCGGTGCAAACCTGGCCCCCCCCCCCCATCCTCCGACTCAATGGGTGCTTGGAGATATTTCTGAAGAAGTATGTCGGCCGGGGCATGAAGAAACCACGCCCCCCCGTACAGCAGTAATTCCATGCATCTCAAAGCCGTGCAGCAGGAAAAAATCCAACTTCCCTTACACTAAAACGGAAGAGTTCATTATAGATTTAGTTGCTTCGAAACAGAGCAAAATCTTCTTTAGCTTTCTCCTGTTGATTTTGTATGAAATGGAAAAACAAAGGCAACTTATTTTTTAAATATAATATCTTGGCGCGTTCTCGTAACCATTTTAACCGTGGGAAAGCATTAAGCGTTACATATTCTGAGTGGGTGTTTGTAGCCTTATTTATCCAGCATGCAATGCGGATGCACCGTATAATAGTATCATCTGTGGCCTGTCCGGCTCTACCATATTTTTCCATATTATCTCACAATTTTCTTGAAAAAAGTTACTGAACATAAAATGTGTTTTGATTTGCTCTACATCCTTCATTTAAACCGTTTCTCAATACAGAAAATTAAGAGGCAGATCATAAGTGCACATGGATCGCCATAAAAAAATGACTGTTATTCTTTTCAGATTTTAAGGACACTTAAATTTTCTCGAAATATTATCGAAAAATACTCAAATATCAAACTCTATTACAATCCTTCCATTGGGAGCTAAGTTGTTCCATGCGGGCGAACGGACGGACGAACAGACAGAGATGACGACGCTAATAATCGCTTTGCGCAATTTTTCCAACGCCTCTGAAACACATTTAAAGCAGTCGCAATTACCGTGTCACTGTTTTCCTTAAAATAGTCGGGTTTTTGCCGTCAATAATAAACAAAATTCACAGGCAGGAATAATTCATTAGAGAACTGACGTTCTTCTAAAACTTCAGTTCCTACCTGACAGTGATCATATATTATAACAATTCGCAAGGCCAGCCAGTTAATGTTCTTGATGATGTTACATTGTCAAACTCATACAGAAACACATAAATAAACTGTGCAAAAATGCATAGTTCCTTCCTATCACAGAACTACTGAATTGTAGCTTTTTTGACGTTCAGATGACCGTGTATTGTGATAAATTCGTATAATAAAACCAACTTACTTACTTACTCCATGGTGCAGAGTCCTTCTTGAGAAGCTAATTGGTTTGCAGCTAGTCAAGAAATTCCCCGCATTTCACGGAACCCGAAGGTTCATTACCGCACTCACAAGCGTCCG
>Ga0123357_10011674_pt1 | contig 11285 bp, 5 predicted proteins | sample TergutEmb28metaG_FD_89873 | JGI IMG/M metagenome (GOLD analysis project Ga0123357, IMG submission 89873) | Embiratermes neotenicus P4 segment gut microbial communities from Petit-Saut dam, French Guiana - Emb289 P4 | ecosystem: Host-associated > Arthropoda: Insects > Digestive system > Gut ...
CACTCACAAGCGTTCGCCACCTGTCTCTATCCTGGGCCAGCCCAATCCAGTCCATATACCCACATCCCACCTCCTGGAGATCCATCCTAATACTATCCACCCATCTACGCCTAGGTCTCCCCGGTGGTCTCCTTTCCTTCGGTTTCCCCACCAAGACCCTATACACCCCCATCTCTTCACCCATACGAGCTACATGCCCAGCCCATCTCATTCTTCTCGATTTTATCACCCGCACATTATTGGGTGAGTACAAATCATTTAGCTCCTTGTTATGTAATCTCCTCCATTCGCCCGTTACCTCGTCCCTCCTAGGTCCAAATATTCTCCTCAACACTCTGTTCTCAAACACCCTCAGCTTCCTTTCCTCCCGCAATGTCAACGACCAAGTTTCACACACATACAAAACAACAGGCAAAATTATAGTTCTTTATATCTTGATCTTTAAATTTTTGGATAGCATCCTGGAAGACAAAAGATTCCGCGCCCTTTGATAGCAAGCATTTCCTGACCTCAATCTGCTCTTAATTTCTTCCGCAATAGAATTTTGATTTGTTAAAGTTGTTCCCAAATATTTAACCTCTTCCACCCTCTCGAAGGTACTATTATCAATCCTCACACTGTGAATTCGTCCTGCATTCTGATCTCGAGACACGCCATGTACTTAGTTGCTGTCTAATTCTTTAATTTCACAAACACGGAGTACGTTTATAACATATCAGCATACAGTTTTTGTATCTTGTTTAGCATTACTTTATAAACTGAAATGTTTAGCGTTCATCATATTGTTATTGTAAGACTTCCTAAAAAATACCCTATAAGGAAATTAAGGCAGTTTTAAAAAATTCGTTCAATCGCCACATGAAAATTCAAGGAATGAGCTGACCAAAAATAATGCCGCTCTCACAATACAAGCAGACACTATCTCTTAGTTGTAATGTTATTCGCAAGGGTACGCCTTGGACATAATCCTGAGTAAACTGCAACGGTACATAAACTCATATCCTATTTTTAAGGCGCCTTTTAGAATCATCTTCTCATCATATCCATGTTACCACGTGGACTCTTACCTTCCTCTCGGTACTCAACTAAATCTCGAGTGATAGGTGAAAGTGAGGACCATTTGACTCCCATTTTGACCCGTTCCGGAACAGGACATTGCGCTCCACTTTTGAGGCCGAAGTATCAGTACTGTTCTGGTAAAACACCATTAACCTGATTCAAGCTTTCGACTGCTCATAGCTAAACACTCGGTGATATGCGAACCCTGTAAACTGTAGTAGAGCTTTCTTCCTGACAACATACCAAATACGACGGAGATGTAAGCGGTAATGGAGAGCCCCACTTCAGTTCAGGGGCACGTGACCTCACAGGGCAGCCTAACTGTTCGGACTTTGATCGTATCTGACCACTGAGACAGCACACTGAATTAAAACATCGGGTTATTGATGACAGTATTAGGGTCTAGGATGTAACAAGTCGAGAATGGAGAAAATTAGACAGGGAGGAGTATTATAGCTCGGGCTTCAAGAAGGAAGAGATTTTTATCTTTTCCAAAATCTCAATAAACCCTCTGCTGCTCACCCAGACCACTATTGCATTGATACTGGGTTTCTTTGCCGGTGGTAAATTTGCCGGAGCGTGAATTTAGCCACTCGCCTTCAGGTAGTGCCGAAGATAAGATTGAGCGGAGTTGTAACGAGTTCAAGGTTTGGACACAAAAATTTTACACTTTACTTCATGAAATTGCAGGACAGGTATCATGGGTGGTGTCGGTAGTTCGCGTGGTTGAGGTGAGAGTTGCCTCAATATGTTTGCGCAAAATATATTAGGGAAAAAAAGTCTGCTAAGGGGTGTAAGCGCTGACAAGACGTTGTTAATACCATAATAATATTATAATAAACTTAAATAGACAGTAAGCAGAATGCAACGACGCCTCAGTACATGGTGAAGACGGAAATAAACTTTTGAATTTCATAAAGAGCTAGAAATTGCGTGACAACTGGAACGTTTATAGCCTTTCGAAGAAGAAATAGGCTCAGTGGTGTTACTTGTTGCGTGTTACATATTAAAAAATTTGTTTTGGAAGTAACTGCCTTCAACCAGGCCGAATGTTGCGACAACGGCTAATTCGTTACACGAATATTATGTGTGACTCTGCCAATTTTCTGGCGTATGTTTGATCTGCACACTGTTTCGGAAGCTCTCTCTGCTTCCGTCATCAAGTAAAATAATATAATAAAACATTGTGTTCGACGTTTAGATCAAGCTAATTATGTAGATAGATTCGAGTGCGATCTAATGGACTCAATATATGGTAATAATTCTTCTATCTGACGACGGAAAGAGGAAGCGTCTGTAACAGTTAATACTCCATCAGATACACATCACGTAATGTAGAAAGCCCGCAGTAATATTCGTATACCACACTACTCATTCCTACGGGCTGAACGGTTCGGGAATCGAACCCCGGTAGGGGGGTGAGATTTTCCGCACCTTTCCAGACCGGCCCTGGAGCCCATCCAGCCTTCTGTACAGTGGGTACCTGGTCTTTCCCGGGGGTAAAGAGCGGCCGGAGCGTAACCCTGACACCTCACCCCCTTCTAGTGCCGTGGTCAAGAAAGAGTAGAGCTAAACCTCTACTTCCCCTATAGGCCGTACGGCCTGTACAGAGCCTCAGTGCCTGTACAAGGGTGCACTTTACCTTTTTACGCTACTCATTCCGCAGTATATATTCAACAGCAGGACATCCTACGCTTCTTGTCTGTTTCTTTTTTATCCAATGGCGCAATTAATCGCATTCTTTGCAGAACAGAATAGGTGATGACAAGACCATAAAAATTAAAAAAAAAAATACTACGAAGAGATCTGATCGACTGAAGGTAATAATGTAGCATTTTCGTAACTTGAATGTAAATCACTCAGCACCATCTAGCGACGAATTTATGAAGTTACAGAATTGCACTCCCACTCCCTCGGTGCTTACCGTAAGCAGACTTGAAGGTGTCACTTCCCCGTTGCTTTATCAAACAAAATATAATGTTGAAATCAGCCAACACAAAGAATATCCATACTGAATACACGTTGTTGTCGCTGGTTGCAACATTAATAGCGTCAGTGTACATTCTAGCGGCGGGATCTCGTGATACCCGTACTGAACTTCGGCATCCAGAAAAGTAGACACAACTTCTTGCCTAACTAAAGGATTATTAGTACTCAGAAAGACATTTCATACTTGTATTGTTTAGTGGCGCGTTCTTGTGAAGAGGGTAATGGATATTTGTGGTCCAAAAACATGAGAATTTTCTTCAGCGGCTTTACGACTATCAGTTTTCCAAGCCGGCTACAGGGTGAAGTGACTGGCCATTTATATAGTCAGTCGGAATCAATAGGCGACTCAGTTCAGGCCAGCAGGTCAACATGAGGGGATACAACTCTCTGGGTGTCGCCTTCGTCTCTGTGAGTCACGAGTACCTCTCCCAGGGCGGAATTCATGGCCTCCGATACATCATAGAGGCTGGCAACCGCGTCATGGAAAGGTGCGTTTATGTGGTTGCGTACAGCGACTGAGTCACTTTTGGAAGGTACCGTAGAATAAGACCACAATCCCGCCACTTCTTATCTGACTAATTATTCTGCCATATTTCCTTCAACAAAACGCAGAAGACTGTATTATGTTCGGACTGACAGAATACTGAAGGCGGGTGATATTGCTCACTACTTTACCGACTAGCAGTGTGGGCTAAACGAAGTTTTTTCGCCACCCTTTGCCACATCCTGCCTTCAGTATTCCGTAGACAAGCCGATAGTTCTTACTTAACTTTCTCCATTTTAAGCTCTTAGGTTGCCAGAGAAGTTGTGATTCATAATTTATTTCTAATATGTCCGGGGTGCTAATAAGTCCTTAGCCCCACCAGGAAGGAAACTAGCTACATTCTCTGCATTTTATGGAACTTGTGGAGGTTCATTACCACATTCATAAGAGTCCACCACCTGTCCCTACCCTAGCCAAACCAATCCATTCCTCTGCCCATCACACTTTTGACAGGCGCAGCTTGTTTCCTTCCTGGTCGAGCTAAGAACTTATTAGCACCCCGGTAAATAGTTTTACGCATATATTATCGCGAAATCAGTTTTAGTTGCAGTAAATCGCGTATATGCCGAAGGTAAATTTCAGGTACAGAGTGTGTTTTGAACTTACAGTTCTATTTTTCGTATTTTTAATAATTTTTAAACATTAATTATATTTTATGATTAGAGATAACTGCCGTCTGTAATAGGACGCCGTGTGGTCTGGTAGGTGCGCGCTTATGTGTCAGATAAACGTGCTACCATCTCCTGCCTATACATTCAAAAGGAATTATGTCACAGAACACAGTACCCTTCATACACGCCAGCTGGAGAACCACAAATTTCCTTTGATGGTTGCGTCAGTTTTTGGATAGTATTGTTTTAGACGCTTTTGCATAACTAGTCGAAAGCGACTTTTTCGTTTCCTGGTGGCCGTCTGTCTATCCTCGTGGTGGCCGTCTGTCTATCCGCAAGTATCAGGGCTGGTCCCTTTGGACGAATTTTCATGCAACTTGTTATCGGGGACTTTAATTAAAATCTGTCGAGAAACAACAAATTTCTTTCAAATTGAACAAAAGTGCCGGCACTTTATTTGAAGACCTAAGTACCTTTGCAATGTTGGCTTTTGCGTTAAATATTTTGTAACTCGACAACAATTCCAAGGAAACACATTCTTGCTTTTCAATGACAACACTGAAGAATTTTATATTGTAGACAGCAACATATTGATCAACAACGTAAAACGGTAAGGCCTTTTTGCGTCTGTTTAGCCGACAATAAGTATAGGGGTGTGCCAAAATATTACGTTACATGCGCACTGACCATCTTGTTAATTTTATTGGTTTGTTTGTACTTTTTTCGTTTCTGTTGCGATAATTATAGGAGTCCTTTTAAGGGAATGGGTGTATCTCAAGGCTCACAGCTGACGATTACAACACAAAAAAAAACACAGACAAACGTATATTTGTTTAATTCGAAATCCCTAGCGAATTGACACTGCATACGCCTTAGGCTGCACACGATCGCCATTTCTTAGATATAAACCCACAGTTAAATTCTTGAAGACATACAATCTTAGAAGCAGATTGCTAATTTATTCTTCATTTCTTCAACGATATTTTTTTAACATACTGGTTACTTGGCGTCGAATGTTAGAATGTTGGTAAATGATAAATTAAAATGAATGTGGAAGGAAAGGATTGCTGTGAATTTATGGTAATAAACTATCATGCCTGGAACTAAACAAACGAATACAAATCTCAACGAAAGAGGCCTGTCGCCTAATTTCTTACCATTCCCCCACATTGCAGCTCTCTGCTACGCTCCATATCTGGAAGCCGTCTTATCATTGCGTAAAGTGAAGACAGACATGTCATAATGACCAGACATACTTTACATGGAATTAAATTATGACGGGTAAATAAGCAAAGCAACGTAACTTCGTCCTTTTTTGGGTGTGAAACTTGGTCTGCCACGCTAGGAAAGAATACTGGCCGACTTACTACTTTCTCAAAAAGGACTTATTTACCATGGAGTTAATTTGTTAGGTAGATAACTAAATAAGTAAGAACTTCCAATTAGCTTATTCCTTACGGAACTAACTAGGCCTAATACGAAACATAAGTAACTGACGGTGCAGTTACCTAACTACGTAACTAAATACAAACTGACTACTTAAATAAGTACCAATCTAATCAGCTAACCAACTAAGCAACTATCTGACTACATTGCCCCATAGTACGGTACCATGGACACCTGATGATTATTCAACCAGTCAGGAACTTCTGTGATTTTATGTAACCCAGAATCGTTTGAGCCCGGACAACCCAGGCCACAATGTCAGAACAATTTTCTCTCAGAATTACACCCCAGTCTATATTTGAAGAATGCCAAAATATCACCGTCTTGTAGTCACTCCAAAGTCCTCTTCTATAGTTATCAATTTCCTGCTTGTGTTATAATTAATTTACTATAACAGTGTGAGATATAAAGTGTAAAGTACAAAACAAATATATAATTTTAAGCAGCTTCTTGTTACTACATCTTTCTTTGGGCTTAACATTTTCCTCCGTTTGTTTGTAGCCACTTTAAGTTCCCTCTGGTGAGAGATTAACAGACTACAAAAAAGTACAACTCACGAATTTATTTTAATGCTTTAATTTATGGGTCTGTTACAGTTTGAAGGAAGACAGACGTTATACACTATTTGCGTATATCCAAAATAACTATGGTATTGATCTGTTACTGTAATTCCCCACGAAACTCAGAGCGGAAAATACATCACGCAAATGTTCACCTACAGAATTCGTTCATGTTTATATATTTTTTTTTAGAACCTGGAATAAAGAGAAAGATAATAGATACGTTACGGAAAGAACGAATAAAGCCGTGATTATGAATAATTGCCGGTGATTAATCTTATGTAAAGTATCAGAAATATGGGTACACGTGACAAATTTCATGACTGTTTCTGTCACCGGTTATTACGAATAATTACAAATGTCCTTGTAAACGTAATCAATAACACCGCAGGTTTTAGTAGCAGGAAGCAAATAATACATATAAAAATACGATAACAGGACAGAAAATATAAGCCGAAAGTGACGCTGAAGTGTTTTCTTATCTTCACATCTGGGACCTTTTGTTATTCTTCACAATCACGCCCTTGTTTTAGAAACTTGCTACCATTACTAGGCCCTGTTATCGTGCTTCTTTGCGGAACTTAATATTTTATGTCTGCACTAGTTTTGTTGCTTATCGGTCATACATAAACTAAACCAATCGAAATATTTTGTAATTGTTGTTTTAAAAACAAAATTTCACACATAATTTTTAGATATATTCATAACCTATGTGCTACATTTTAAATTGCTAGATATATCGATAAATACTATATATTATTATATCGCTTTATATATATATATATATTCCTTATTATGCATCATGCAAATCTCACGCACAGATAGGGCAGATTAATATGGACTGATATCGCCATCGATCACTATCGGCGACAACTATGTTAACGCTAATAACCGAGTAGTCACAAATGCAAGTAGGTTTTCATGTGCAGTGCCTCATGGTTTTATTCACCTTTAACCAAGCCTGAAATTTTTCGAAAGACTTTAGTACCCCATTATTCAATTTCACGAAAAGTCTTCTATCAGAAGCCGAGTTGTTCCACGCCGACTGATAGAAAGACGGACAGACGGACGGACAGGACGCCTTTAAATACTACTCTTTTTGCAACTCCGCAATCAAGTCTAGAACACAAATCTATTTAAAAAACAAAGTTTACATCATTTTTAAACATAAGATAAGCTTCGTCTGTCTTGAAGGACGAGGTGTCTTGGACGAGGTAGCCTAGAAAAAAAGATAATATTAAAAAGGTAAATCATAGTACAGCCACGTCTACAATTTCGGCACTATATTGTAGGCCTAATGGCATTGTCTGTTTCGTGATCCGGCAGTATTAGCTCCTCAGTAAGAATCCCCAGAAGCTGGCTACATAGGAGGCTGGATGGGCCAAATAAAGGGTGTTGGCTGGACAGAGGACTTCTCTGTCCTTGGCGGGAACAGAACTGTAGTTCCAAGTTTGTCCAAGTCAACGCGGTGACTGATCTACTCATATCCCGGTTCCCGATACTATGAAAAAGGAGCTTACTGAAATGTTGCAGTTACCAAACTATGTAAGGCGTCACCTTCACGAAACTGAGAACGTCATATTTTACACAGAGCCAATATAACAAGAAGGCAGCAAATTTTTTGGTGCCGTAACAGTCTGGTACTCAATGGACACCGCCGGTTCGGGCAGCTAGAATTTCTTTTAAAAACTCTTCAGTTTTTGCAATGTTTGTATCATGCTCTTCTTGTATCTGATTCATTTATCTTTTTTTTTTAAAGTAGAGGGTTGGAGGCAGACGCCTGGTTTTTTCACGCAGCTATGATGCTTTCTTCTGATAAATCTACTCATACCCTGAAGATGAAGTCAACGACATCTTGTGAAACGCCGTTGTTAACCAGTTTACACTGCTTCATACTCCAGGACACTTGAATCATAATTTTGTAAGAAGATTCGGTGCGCAAACAACTGAGATGTGACGGCTTGTATTCTGGCAGCTTTTTACTGCTCCTGCGTACAGGAAAAGGAAAATCAGTAAACACAGTAAACTTCTACCAGGATGACGGACTCCATGGAGCAGGGTCCTTCTTCAGAAGCTAATAGGTCAGCTAGTCAAGGAAGTCTCCTCATTTTATGGAACGCGAAGGTTCGCCACCGCATTCACAAGAATCCGCTACCTGTCCCTACTTTGAGCCAGATAAATGAAGTCTATGCCTCCCCATCCCACGTCTTGCTAACCCGTTTGAATATTATACCTCGTCTACGCCTACGTCTTCCAAACGGTCTCTTTCCGTCAGGTCTCCCCACCAAAATCACGTAAACATAGACCTTTCCTGTCTCCCATTCGTGCAACATGCCCCGCTCATCGAATTTTTCTCAGTTTGATCACACGAATAATATTTGGTGAGGAGTACAGACCGATAGAGCTCCTCATTATGTAGTCTTAACCCCTACCCTCCTACCTCCCCGTCTTAGACACAATTATCTTCCTCAGCACCCACTTCTCAAACACGCTGGGCACGTACTCCTCTGTCAATGTGAGTGACCATTTAACGGGCTGCTAATCATAAAAATACCAGAACTTTGATCCAAGACTTAGACGCGAAGCATGTGCATTCTATTGGAGGAAGCCTACATTTCATTGGCCAGACTCGGTTGCTCGGTCGAGGTATTCCCATTCTTTGACGGTAAAACAGATGAGCAAGCAGTTTGTCATACTTTGCTGCATTCTACAGAATAATCGAAACAGAACTCTCAGTAATACGAGTAGGTCATATAAATTCTACAACGACCACATTTTTTCCTTCGTAATTCTCTCAAAATGATTAGAAACTGCAATTATCAGCGAATGGTAAGGACAGTTTTAAAGTTAAAGGCAAATTTACTTCTGTGTTTAGTTCAACTCCGCAGAGTTAATGCGCGAAGGAGATGGAAATATAGTTTCAAGTGTCTTATATCTACACTACATTGAGGTGAGTGTTCAGTTTCACCCTTCGCCCACTTTACCTTCGGGAAAATAGCCCTTGCTACTCAGCGGGTAGGAGGCTATGTGGACACCAGACACGACCTGAACGCTATGGGGAAGAGGAAAAGCACTGACCCCGATGTGATATGAATCCCACCAGATATAACCTACTGGCTGAAATGCCCGGCTCTTCCCAGTCCTGAAATCTGTCTTTTGGGAGGTTTTGCAGGGTTAGTGAAGGATTGCCGCATCTGTGATTATAAATTCTGTCATCATAACTTCTAAATATCGATGCCTCCCCTTAAAATACAATATTGGTCCCTAAGGATATGGAGTAGGGAATTTTTTATTCTGTTGGAAAGCAAAGAAACGAACATCCAGTACAAGAATTACGTAGATGAACAAAGGTAAGACTTTCTTTTATCGTTGCGCCGTGCGTTTTGAAATCTACGTAGTTCACTCACCAACAAATGCACTATTTATTAACTTGGTTAAAAGTTTTAAATTTACATTAAAATACACAATAACATCGCTCCTACATGTTTCGGTCTTTAATGACCATCATCAGGGAGCTTTATCTGTACCTAACTAAAGTTATATTTATGTTAAAACACTCGGTAAAATTACGTCATTATACATACTAGGTGATGTTGCAGCATGTCGTAGACCGGCATGTATGCTGTGTGCAGTGTTTTTAACCCTTTGACGCCTAACGACCACTATAGTGGTCGTACCGCACCGCTAACCTCTAAACGTTGCATTTTATATATTTATTCAACAAATACAGGTATTCAATATTTTGAACATGGTATATATTCTCCGTTTTTTTTTTTTCTCTTCAAAATGCAGTTTTTTTCATAATTTTAACTTATTTGGTTCCTGTTTTATTTACATTTTATATACAGAGTGTGCTAAAATAAAAAAAAATTCCGGCGCCAAAAGGTTAATCAAGTTACTAGCGCATTTGTTGGTGAGTGAACTACGTAAAGGTAAGACTGGATAAACCATTTGGACAGAATGACACAGTCCAAGACATCAAAATATCAATAACCAATCCGCACGGGGGGAAGGGGGGTGTTCGCCGTACCCTCTGAACCAGAGTGTTAATTTTTAAACAATCCATAATATCCAGTGGCTTATATGGACATAATACTTTGTAGAAATCTTCACTGCAATTGTTTATTTTTGTGTCTGGAACACTACATGTGCCGTTAATATTGTATGATTTGAGGTTCTCACAGCGATGCTGCTGAAGACAATAAATTCTCCTGGGTGTGTTAAAATAAGGATGCTGTCAGTTCCTAAGGTTGTATAGCGTCTGCGATAAATTAAAGAAATTGGACGGAGCGCTGGTGGAATGATAGTGACAGGAAAAACGCTTATGTAGTCGGAGAAAAGTCTGTCCGATTGCTACGTTTTTAACCAAAAGTCCCACGCGCGTCGACCCGGAACCATTCCCGGTCCTTTGTGGTGAAAGATCAGCGACTAAACGATTGGAGCCTAGTACGGTCCTAAATCTTGCAAGATTGTACATCGTGAACGTCTTTAGTTACCGGCGTTAAGACGAATTTTAGCGCCTTTATCTTCAGGGTTTAGCATTCCAAGTAGTAGCGTCTATTGGTCTGGTAAGCTCTTTGCACTCCTGGTTGTAAAGAAAGGATAAAATGAATACACAGACAAACTACCAATTTAAAATTGTACTTGATATTTTGATCCAGCACTAGAATTGATGCGAATATTGTCTTCTCTCATGTGCGCACCCAGAATTTTTCATTGACGGGAGGGCGGGAGGGTTTGATCCTGAGGTTACATATATTTTATGTGTGATTTTAAAAATTATGTTATAAAAGTTATGTCGTAAGTACAACTGCAACATAACACTGTTTGCAGCTGCATTTATATAAAATCAAATATTTTTCCGTCGCTCAGTCACGGTGTCCTACCTTCTTGTTCTTTTTTTTTCATTTTTAAATTAATTTTTCAAAATTCTTGTGTACCAGTTAATAGCCGCTTTCAGTGGCTGAGCTCATCTGAAGTGTAAATTACATAAAACTTTTGATATCATCATACTTACAAAATCTGTGTGTTTTTTTTTTTAATTTGTTTTTGTTGAATTTGGAGGGGCTTTAGACC
>Ga0123357_10011675_pt1 | contig 11284 bp, 4 predicted proteins | sample TergutEmb28metaG_FD_89873 | JGI IMG/M metagenome (GOLD analysis project Ga0123357, IMG submission 89873) | Embiratermes neotenicus P4 segment gut microbial communities from Petit-Saut dam, French Guiana - Emb289 P4 | ecosystem: Host-associated > Arthropoda: Insects > Digestive system > Gut ...
CTTCTTTTTTTTTTTTTTCATCATCAAAGCTACTTACATTGAAATGCAGATATGTATGAAGTCTTCTGACGATATTTCACCCGCATTTCAGGCTGCTCGAAATAAAATATTTTGATAAATCCCTGTTAATTAAAGTGCCCTAAAGTATATGTGTTAGTTACTGATATGAATATATTAGGACAGTCATTTAAAGAGCTGCCTTAGGAACGTCAGAATGTTGATCTCAATATATATTCAATATGAAATATTTTTGAGAATATTTTACGTTATTTGAAAAGAAGGGTTATTTGGAGCATCGCATCAGTTCTTCTTTAAGTGTTTCTATAGTCTATACTGTTTACTGGTTATAGGCAGGCAGTATATGCGTTTCGTTATACCAAATATTAGCCTCAGGCTGTTGAGGTTGTACAGGACGTTTCTGGATTTTTGTATCTCACACAAATAAAAATAAAGTTATTGAATTTTTAATTTAACATTCCTCTTTAAGAAAGGGGTACAAAAATTTCTGACCAAGTGGAGGCTGGTCTATAGTTTGAAAGTCTGCTTAAAAAAACTTGTGCTTTCTGAATCGTGAATTATGAAGATGGTGTACAACTTTGTTTGATATTAAACACTGTCTTATTCAAGGTCTCATGTTTCCAGTATGATGGTGCATTTATTATGAAATGGAGATAAGTCGGAGGTTTGTGGCTTGATGTTTCACTCTGTGTAGAATTTGAGGAAAAAATTGCTTCCTTTCTTTTATTTAAAAAAGGAAGCTTCCTTCAAGGGTTAAGGAGGGGTTTGCTATGTTACAGAATTTGTTTGAATAATTCACTCGAATAGAAACGTCATAAGACCTTCCTTTATAAATAAACCGTATCCACGTGCCCGTACATGCGTTTTAGGCTGATAGTGTAACAGACTTCAAGAGACGTTGAACAGCATGTATGTTTATCGTGGTATTCAGTTTTTGTGTGGTAATTGGATGTGATAACCTCATGAATATTCATAAGGAAAATTGAAGGGGTGAATCCACTGTAGAAGGGATTATCTGAATATGACGTAGTGTTTTGGAGTAAAAAAAAACTTTGTTTTACCAAAATATTTTCTCAAAATCTCACAGTCAAACTTTTGGAGATTACATTCATTTCTAGAAATTACTTTATTTTAAAGTTTTCTAATGGGATAGTACATGAGTTTAAATAAATTCACGTCCCTTTTATCAAGGAATTATTTTGTGTTCTTACCACTGCGCGTAGACAGGTGGATAATATTAAAGATAAATCCTACATTAATATTTTATGAGAATGTTGACTGGATTTACCTGGTTTATGGTAGAAATCACATCTTGAACAGCCGGTGATATATATTTGAGTTTCACAAAGGAGGGGAATTCTTGAACAGCTGAGCAACTAGTAATTTATCAAGTAGGATTCTACTCCACGCTGACAGTTCGTGCAACTTTGTGTTAGAAGTTGTGTTTGGGGATCTGTAACTTAAATATTTATAGTGCGTTTAAAAGTAAGAGAGATATTAGGTGTCTGGAAGACAAATGAGAGAGGTTTTAGAATGTTTAGCAGGTCTGGGTGAATCCCTGTCGAGTAACTGAGCAGACGGAATGTTGGAAACAAACAGAGGTCAGCCCAAGTGATGTCCAACAAAGTTAGTTACGATCGACGATAGGCACAGAGCAGACAAAGTAGCAAATCTAATTAGTCTACCAACACCACCGACAGAAATGGAGGTTTGGGGAAATTTTCCAGTGACGTGACCACTTTCAGAGATCTGGATTTGTTGATGAGTATTTGGACACTTTTCCTACTTTGCTTTTAATGTCTATGTTTATACTAATAATAAATAAAACTGAGATAGAAAGATTATTGTATGCTAATTATGGGACAATGGAAATTTATTTATTTGCTTGTGATGAAGCCGTACTTTGTAAATCATTTGATTTCATTACGGATTTGGCATGCAGAATCGCTTTTATTTTGACTATTTCCAAAACATTTCATTACGCAAAATGTTTATGTTTAAAAAGCCTTTAAATAAAACAAACTCTCTCATCGACTAAAAATTAAAATTTTTTTTCCTTATTGAATATTTTATCTGACTGTAACATGCCTTACAAATAAATAATTAAACGTCTAAAATGTCTTATGGAACAGACAAATAACTAAAGTTGTCAATCAAAATAGATACTAATATCATCAAATTTCGAAAGCGTCCCATCACAAACAACAGTTTCGAGCGAGGTGGTAGTCATTTTAATTTGCGCAGTGGATTAGGCAGAAGAAGTAGAAATTTGTTTGTGAGAGCGGTCAGTTTTATAATTGATGGTTTGTCGTGAGAATACTCAAGTTAGAAGGTAAAACATTTGGCTTGGTTATAGGTCATATTTCAATATCGACACTAACATAATGGTGGAAGGAGGAGAAAATATCCATTGCATTTTATGCAGACTGACTTCCTGCGGTATGTATTCATGTCAGGGTGTTTACTGATGTTTGTGAAGATAAATGGCATGAACTAAGGCTGCAAAGTTCTGGATTGTATGAGGGAAGCAAGACGGACGGAACTACACGAAGATCACTTTGCAGTGAATTTCCAAAATTATGTATCTATAATTCAGAACGTCTTAAGTCTTTTTCGCCATTCTTAACCATTTTGAGGCACAAATACATCAATGTATATAACCTCAGTAATAACACATAAAAATCATTTCCAGACGAGTCTAAATTTGCATATTTTAAGAAACGTCACGTATGTTTTACACGTTATTTTTCATGTCAATCTGAAATTACACAACGTGTGGGAGGCTGGAATTCTCTCCATTTTCAAGTGTAAATGGGAAAAGGAAAATGTACTCTGGTGATACCTTTAGCAACTGATAACGTTTTCGACTTTTTGAAGTACACCGTGACGACTCTCTTTGAACTTGGAGACAGAGAAAAACCAAGAAAGCGAAAGGTCAAGTTTTTGTGGTCTGGGTCTCTTTTCACTGCGAAAAATATTAGCCAGCTTATAACTTAAAAAGTAATTTTCTATTGAGCATGGACATTCTGAAACTCTGTCCATTGATTATTTGTTCACTTAACGTTGCTTTACAAGTTACTGCATTGTATAACATGATATGTGAGAGTTGTTAAAAAGTTAGGTTGGAGATAATGTGTGGGAAATCGGCCACATTGTACCTTAAGTTAGAAATATCTTGGCATATGACGAGATAACTAAAAGGAAACACTCATTCGGGATCTACAGAATATAGAGTAGAAAAACCAGTTAATGATAATATGTCATCATCATCATCAGATTTGTACTCCTCACCCAATATTGTGCGGGTGATAAAATCGAAAAGAATGAGATGGGCTGGGCATGTGGCGCATGTGGGTGAGGAGAGGGGGGTGTATAGGGTCTTGGTGGGGAAACCGGAGGGAAGGACACCACTGGGGAGACCTAGGCGTAGATGGGTGGATAATATTAGGATGGATCTCCAAGAAGTGGGATGTGTGTATATGGACTGGATTGGGCTGGCCCAGGATAGGGACAGGTGGCGGACGCTTGTGAGTGCGGTAATGAACCTTCGGGTCTCGTGAAATGCGGGGAATTTCTTGACTAGCTGCAAACCAGTTAGCTTCTCAAGAAGGACTCTGCACCATGGAGTAAGTAAGTAAGTAAGTAGGTAAGTAAGTATGTCATCATCATCATCATCATATATCTTTCTTGGATTTGGGTCACTTGTTGACCCGTTCTAGTCTCACGTAACCAGAAGTCTCTTCAAAGGTCTACCATGATTCCTTCTGCCAGTTGGGGAGTATTATTTCATTACCCTGGGTAATCTATTTCGAGGCATTCTATTTACATGTTGTATCCAGCTTCTGTTGTATTCCAGTAATTTGTCCAGATTTGGTGTTATTTTTAACTTATTTACAATTTTCGCATTTGTTTTGTAATCTGTCCAAGTGTATCCTGCTGTTCTTCTCGTGCATTTCATCTCTGCTGCTCTTATTCTTTTGGCGTCACTTGCTTTAATAGTCCAAATTTCGCTGCCACATAACAATATTTTCGGTGGAAAAATATCACTTTCACCTCTATTAAATGTCATTTATTGTACCTTACACGCTGAGACATCTACTTTAAGTAGCTGGCTGTTATGGTCTGCTCAACGAATTTTAACGTTCTCCATCACACGAAAGAGACAAACTCTTCTTCATGTTAACTCGTCTTCAGTAATTGCTTCTGCAAATTCATATATGCTGCGGGTAATAAATAAGTCAAAAGAACCTCGTCTGACTGGCCTGTATGTAATATGTCCAGGGAAATATTCAAGAAGTTTAATAAATTTAGTCCCTGATATTACGGGCGCATAGTCTATGGCCCTGTGTTTTTTCAGGTATTCTGATTATATCGTCGTACACAGGAGATTTATAGGAGTGGTTTTCAAAATATCAAAAGATATGATGAAATGAATTACGTATATCAAGTGCAAATTTATTCATGTAATTTATGGAACAGAGAGAGATGATTGAAAGTTGCACGCATCCTTACCCGGGACACAACGAAAGGGAATATGACCTTAGTGCTCTGGCAGCGGTACCTTAGTATTCACATTATCTGGTGGTTGAGATCAAGAGTCGGGATGATAGTAGAGTCTTGCTACACTAATTAGTACGTTAATATGCTAAGATACAACTGAGAAGTTTCCAGTTTCTCTCTCAACAGTTAAAACAGGATAACTATCATGCACCGTCTATGTGACGTATATAACACATACGCGCCAAACAGTGTGGGACGTCTAGCGCGATGTCCTTAAAATAGCACAGATAGTAACATAAAACTCTAAATTTTGAAGTACAAGTGCCAGTTTGTCATGTTATGTTCTGAGTTATGGCACACTTTTCTTTTACGTGAGTACCACCACTCTGAGGCAACAAGATGCCTCCAACGTATAAACCAAGACATGAAGAAGGAGATGTATGTTCCTTACAAACTTCAGTACTCTCCTACGGGAATATAACAAGTTGTAATATCCAAGAACATCACAACACGAATCACCGCCGTCGTGGAGACCTCCTAACAATAATAAAGCAATGGCAATAAGGGTGGTCTGGATTAGTGGAACGAACAGCCGACCGTACGAACGAAAGTAGGAACAAACAAACGGAAGAACAAACAAAGGACAAACAAATAGAAAACATACAAACAAACAAAGTATCTAGCTAAAATCGAGCTAACTTTATAGAGCAGAGTTTTCCCAGAGAAGCTCACAGGTCTTCAACTAGTCAAGCATTCCCCGCTTTTTACGAAACCAGAGAACTTATTACTGCATTCACAAGAGCCCGCTATCTGCTCCTATCCTGAGCCTCAAAAATCCCTTCCATACCTCCCCATCACATTTATTGAAGATCAATATTAATATAATTTTCCACTTATGCATAGGTTTGGAAAGTGGTTTCTTTCTATCAGGTTTCGCCACCAAAATTCTCTATGCTTGTCTCCTGTTCCCCATACATGCTACGTGCCCCGCCCAGCTAATTATTTTTATTGATCACCGGAAGAATATTTGGTGAGTAATACAGATCACAAACTCCTCGGTATGTAGTCTTCTCCATTCCATTGTTACGTCGTTCCACTTGGGTCCAAATATTTTTCTCAGCACTCTATTCTCGAACACCCTCAGCCTGCGTTCTTCCACAATTGTAAGAAACCGAGATATATGCCCATACAAAATAACAAGCAAAATTACCCTTCTGCATACCTTGATCTTCACATTTTTGGATAGCAAACTGGATGACAAAATACTCTGCACCAATGACAGCAATCAACTGCTCTTAATTTCCAAATGAATGAAGCTTTGGTTTGTTAGTATTGTTCGTAAACATCTAAATTCTTCCACAATTAAAAAGGTTTTATTATCCGTCTTTCTGCTAGGATTTTCACCTGCATGCTCGTATCTAGAAGTCACAATATACTTAGATTTTCAGGATTTACTTGTAGACAAATCTACTTAATAGCGGCTACTAAAGTTGCTGTGTTTTTCTTTAGTCCTCCTGACATTAAGAGCAGCTGCGAATATATTGGATAAGCTGACGCGGACAGACAACAAGGGGTGGTCTTAAAACGTTGGGGTTTGGGCGAGGTGCTAACAACTCCTCACCTTAAAAATTTACCATATTACGAAACATTTCAGAAGGTCTCTTGGAAACCTCATAATTTATATAAGTCAATAATGTCACTTATCCTCAGACACTGACAAAATGTTACGTAAAACGAGGAGAAGATAATAAGCTTCAGTGCTGCCAATATCCATATTGATTTGAACGAAAATAACTGGTACTGTTTTATTGAATTTGGATTTTGAAATTCTTTACTTAAATTTTCTCAAAGGAAAAGAGTGCGTGAAACACGACAAACTTTGTTGTTTTTCAATGTATTATACTCATCACACTGCGAAATAATGCTGCATAATTATTTATAAGAAAGAGTGACACTATATGAAGGAGAAGAAATGCAAACATAATGAAATAAGAAATACTAAGTTACTCATGGAAGATAGAAGTCACTGAATAGGAGAAGGATTATACCTTTTAAAAGGGGATAAAGTATTGTCTTAACGATTACATTAGGCCAATTACTATGACGATAATGATGGTAAAAACAAGAAGACTTTTAAGAAACATTACCGTGTTAGACCTCCTTAATGACAGTGTGGTGAAGCAGGGTCCGAAATGAAAATTCTCTACCTAATAACTGTCAACGTCACACCAATAATGTCGGGATATCAGTCAGCTGTGAGTGCAAATTGGGCTGTACCATAGCTCAAATAATTAGGCTTCGGGATGTGGCGGTGAAGGTCCAGGGTCGACAGCAAGGCTGACCTTTTGATACCTGTGATGCAATAAGAGACGTCGAAACGTATGCCATGTTCGTCAGAGTAATTCATTATTCACTTGTTCAGATTCACTTCACCAGTGGTCCATACTCACATTTCATTCACCTACCACTGACACTATATAATATTATGAATTTCTACCGTCGTTAAATGAATCAATTTTCTGTTTAAGGGAATATAACCTACAAAGAATAAAGATCTCCATTTCGTAACCAGAATATTTCCTACTCTCGTCTCAAGTTTTTTCGGGAATTCAAAACATTGGGATTCGTCTTCGTGCTCAATTGTCGGGTTGTTACTGGCGATGCGATGATAGCATAAGATTACGAATTGGAAATTGTATTAATGGAAAAGTCTGTGGCTTATTTATATTTCCCCCCAGCATTTTATTTTATGGAGAGTGGAGTGATATGTATACCTGAGTGTGGATAAATTTTTCCGGTTGCAGTTTTCGCTATTGGGACTTCCTTCCTACGAAGATGGAGTGATTAGGAGTCAAAGGGTATACTCTGTTTTCATTTTCCGAACAGATGAAGTGACTTCACTGGTTATAGATGTACGAAAAGCATACGCTACTGTGTAACCTTGCTCTGAACTGGAAAAATGTAGGATGGTGTAGCATTATTATGTTACGCTAACTCTAACAATGTCTCTATAGAAAGGCTAAAGAAATTTAAGTAAGCATACAGAGGTTTCCGTACACAAATCTATCCAAATGTTTTATGAAAAATTGTAATTTGTGTAGATACAATTATACCGAAAGTATATCTGTAATTCTAGGTATAAGTGGTTGGGAATAAGTGATAATTGTTGTAGTTTTAGGCAGGTAGGTTGGAAGAGTGAAATAATTTATTGGATTTTGGAAGGACATAGACGATTATATGACGAAATAAAAGAATGGGCGAGTTTTCTTAGGAAGGTTACTAGAACAAAGTTCAAGAAAGAAATTTTAAGTTTATAAGTTACAGAGAAGATTAGGAAGGATGTAATTTAATAAGATAAACACATGACAGCATATTAGTGTATGAGGCTTGAATGGATGTTTTTATAGGGAAAATAAGGTAGTTTACTGAGGCAAAGAATATAGATCTGTGTAAAAGAAATTTGGTTTGTAGAACTGGACATACAGGCTGCGAACTGCAAAAATTCCTGTTTTAAGAAGACATAACCTTCTGTAAAAGTTTACTCACCGAATAAATGATGCGAATAATACTAAGTTAAGCTGCTGCTAAAATACCCTATTTTGGTTTCTTACTAAACACACACGTAAAAATATTTGATTGACTCTTCAGTAGAGCCTCCTTACACAGTGATACACCTTCTGAGAGTGCGCTGCATCAATGGAAAAGCTCAGTGTGCCAGTTCAGTCACTCGTCTTTGTAAAATAATGGCCCTCCTTTTCAATCCATTTCAATTTATTTTAAATATATTGCCTGATATTTGTGGCCCAACAACCCAGCTCGAGCCTTGGCCGCCTACCTCACTGTTGAGATTAACAGATAACACACCTAGACACACACACACACACACAAACACACACTCGACAGGTCTCCTCTGAACGAGTGATCAGCTCATCGCGGAAGTTGCTACCCTCACGACACCTGACTAGCATAATGGAAGATCGTCCATGCCCTGAGCGGGGTTCATACCTTCGATCCCCTAAATAAAGAGGCAGCCGACCTACTCCTTAGTCCGTACCGTCTCTGGAATCGGCCTGTGTTGGGCATCGTTTATTGTTTTCGTGTTCTGTATTTAGATCTACAAAGTAACATTTTCTTTGCAGAAATACTGCCCCTTTTATCCCGTGCTTTGCAGCTCACTCTTATTTAAAACAGACTAGCAAGACAGACAGACCTACAGACAGTGATAGAAATAACAAGTAATTTTTGAGTAGAGGACAGAATTGATAAAAGTAAAAGTAACATAACCAGTTTCAATTTTGCATTAAGGTTAAAAATTATTTTCTATTCCCGGTAGTGTTAAAAACGCCAATGAACCCATTTTCTTGAAATAAATTTGCGTTATTATTTTGTCGTAGTTAAAAAGGAAGCTGTAAAGTGAATAGTGAAAAAAATGCCAATTGGAGCTGTATTTAATTCAATGTCAATAATGAAATTGTTTGTTTCAGTATGCCACGAAGTTGAGGCACACGTAAGCCTATATTGCACTGCATAATCAGAAACAAACATGAAGCAGCTGGTTTTATGCTCGCGCTTCTGAATGCCCAGTAGACTAACATGGCTAATATTTCAAACACATTTAATGGTAATACTCAAGCGTTGTTCCCTCATTGTTGGTTGCGTTACTCCTAGTTTGTCCAGACAGTCGTGTAAAGAAAAATTAACTTGATGCACAACTTATAACCTAGTATATTTCGCCAACCTCTACATGTTTCGGACGTATCTAGGCCCATCATCAGGAGGTACAACAGTATGTATACAACTATTGGTACTTATTATTCTTTTTAGATGGCTGCCTGCTTTCCGTTGGACAACAGATAGTTGGTATTTCTTTACACGATTATATCGAGATGCAGGGTCAACAAAACATAAAAAAAAACTGTCCAGGTAGGTTTTGTAAACTGAAAGTTTTTTTCTGCCATTTGGTTTTAATGTTCCAGTATGTGATAGGTGCTTTCTGAATAGTGCCGACTGGACTACTTAGGATGTCTGTAACTTCTAACCATGTCTAAGAAGGCTGCACTGCTTAACCCTTTAAAATGGTGTGGCTAGAATGTTCCGAAACGTCGGTAAGGAACTACCATTCTACGCTACGTAAAATCCAAATAAATCGTGGATATCTATTACGCCGCAGTGAAAGCCTTGAAATCGACCATTTTAATATTACCCTCCAAGGAAAGACTAGGTTTTCTAAGAAGTCTCTTTTCTTCAATTTTTTTTACCAGACCTCTGCAGGTATTTTTTGTTCGCCGTAAGTGCCACATGCACCACCCATCTAATCTTCCTAGGTATTATGAAATCTGTAATGTTTATTGAGGGTCGCAAATCATAAAGAATCTAATTATGAAATTTGCCTCAGAATTTTCGCTTTTCGTTTTCCCTTGTAAACACCTACATCTTCCTCAAAGGTAAACTTGTATTCTCCATCCTCAGCTTTGATGTTCCTACAATATGACAAATCAAATTGAACACCCACACAATCCAACAGACAACATTGTATTTTTCTGTACTTAAGCTATAAAGACCAAGGGTTCACTACGTTGCTTCCAATGTCCTTTTACGAACAATATCCTCATCCAGATTAACCCAGTTCACATTCTCATACCCCCACTTCTTCGATATTGTCCTTCAGTGTAATCTCAAAATGCTTTCGTCTCGTCAAGTTTCCGTAAAGAAAGGTAAATACTGAGTAAGGGCTTCCCGCATCAAGGGTGACGTAAGTACATGGTTCCAATATTCATAATTTGCGTCCGCAATTTGGACAACGTTATTTTGCAAATCCAGGTGTAATAGCAGAAATGATTATTATCGCTCTCAGGAAATTGGACGCTACCAGATGTTCAGGTCTCTTCATATGTGATTACTACGTTGAATTAAAGTTTTTTTCTTCATGTTGTATCTTATAAATCATACCAATGTTTTATTATTATTTTCACTTAACACAAATTTATCTTAAGTATTGCGCAGAATAATTTTTCAGTTTTACTATATGTTTCGCCAACTGCTTTTGCCATCATATGGCAAAAGGTTATACAGAATGGTTAGATGCAAAATCTTTCTTATTTAAAAAAAATAGGTTCATATCTAATTAAAACAAGCATCGTAATCCATAGAACAAATGTTCAAATGAAAAGTTTATATAATTTGCCTAATGATCGCAAAATTATATTTTGAAACATAATAACGAGGATGAAAGAATGTTCTAGTGAGTGTACAAAGTAGAAAAATGTCTGACAGTAATAAAATACTAAAATATGTGAATAATTATGTTATACAAGTGTAAAATAATTTAACCAAAAACCAGTTAGTATGAGTCCAGGAACCCTTGGTCCTTACGCATACTGACACTTGTAAATCGGAGGAGTGTTAAACCCTCAGAGAATATTTTATCTGAGGTCACTTAATGAAGTTGAAATATGTAGCAGTACTATGAATATTAAAGAACAAAACTTGTCTTCACTTTTATGTCTATTATTATGTGTTGGATATCAGAATATTGGAGCCGGCTAAATATTTTGTCGAATGTGTGATGTAGAGCCAATAGTATGTTCATAAGCAATGGATAATGTACTCAGAATACCGTCCAGTGAGTACTAGGTAAGGTAAAGTGTTCCCATTACAGGCCCGGTGTGGTCCAGAGGGTGGGTAGAGATATAACTCTACTCTTCCATGACCGCGGCACTAGAAGGGAGTGAGTGGTCAGTAGCACGCCCCAGCCGCACTTTACTCC